>Ga0129351_1000688_pt1 | contig 12846 bp, 13 predicted proteins | sample CPBDNA_8_FD_94423 | JGI IMG/M metagenome (GOLD analysis project Ga0129351, IMG submission 94423) | Freshwater to marine salinity gradient microbial communities from Chesapeake Bay, USA - CPBay_Sum_27_0.2_DNA | ecosystem: Environmental > Aquatic > Marine > Coastal | place: USA: Chesapeake Bay... | reverse complement strand
CAAGTTCTACTTCTTCTGCTTCTGCCTCATTTGATTTATTATTAGTACAGGATGGATATTAATGGCTAATATTTATAAAAACGCATTCTATGCACCACTGTCTATAGGTCTTCCAGAGACCATATTTACTTGTCCAACTGAAGCAAGAGCTATTTTTCAAACTATTCAAATAACAAATACTGGTGGTAATAAAATAGTGAAAGTTTATATTTATGATAGTTCAGCAACGACTCAATATCTGATTGCTCATGCTGAAATAACAGGGCCTACTATATGTAATTTATTAAAAGGATCTGTTGTATTAGAAGAATCTGATGAGCTACGTATTGAAACTACAGATACATCTGGTATAAGTGGAACAGCTGCTTTACTAGAAGTTAGTAGAGTTTATATTGCTGACAGTGGAGCATCATAGGAGGAATATGGCATTTAAAGAAGAAGGATCAGTCGCATACACAATGATTAATGGTAAAAAGGTGCCAGTGGTTAAATGTGAGACAGAAGTGGTTTTAAGAAACACAGCAACCAATGTAGAGTATAATTCGGATGCGGAAGCAGAAGCAGATATTGCTGACCCAAATACCTCTACAACTAAAGAACAAGTCACTAGATCTGTAAAGATAAAAGTGGCTGCAATGCCACCTTTAGGAGCTGCTTCTAAAGACTTGTAAAATGCATGAAAATGCGATAAGTTTAGAGCAACAGGAAACCCCTGCAGATATACAGAAGGTCATTGATCTGTATAAACAATTTGACCGATATGCTGATAATACCGAAGAAGAACTTTATCATCATGTTCTACCGTCATTTCAACTTAATCAATGCAAAATCCATTATGATAATGGTGAATTGATTGGCTTCACAAACTGGGCCTTTTTAAGTTCTGAAGCTGAGCAAAGGTATCTCAAGACCACGGAACTAGAACCTAGCGACTGGAACAGCGGACCTACAGCTTGGCACATAGACACGGTTTGTAAAAAAAACATAAACAAAATTATGGCTTGGACAAAAACATATTTTAAAAATTTATTAAATGTCGGTGAAGGTTTAAACTGGATTCGTATTAATAAAGATGGTAAAATAACAAGATGTTCAGTTAAATACAAAAGAGAGTTTCATGGGTAGTTCGGTTTCAAATATAGTTAAAAAAGCAACATCGCTTCCTAGAAAAATTGTTAAAACAGTTAAAAAGAATCCTGCTTTACTATTAGCTGCAGTTCCTTTTGTAGCACCAGCTGCTTTTGCTGGAGTAACTGGAGGACTAGGTTCTTTTGCAACAGCTGCGGGAAGAAGAGCTATTTTAACTTCTGCATTAAAAAGAGCAGCAATTAATGCTGCTGCACAAAAACTAGCAGGCGGTAAAGTTGATTTAAAAGGTGCATTAATATCTGGAGGTATTGGTGCTGCTGTTCCAAACATCGGTCCGATATCCGGGATTCAAAATGATATGTTAAGAGAAGCAGTAACAGGAGGTATTACAAGTTTAGGTACTCAATTAGCAAGAGGTCAAGGTATTGATTTAAAACAAGCTGCGCTTGCTGGTGGAATTTCAGGTGGCTTACAAGGATTACAAAATGTACAACAAGGCGGACAATTTTTTGGTGGAGTAGATAAAACTGCAGGAATGGAATTACCTCCTCCGTCTTATGCAGATACCACAGATGATTTTGCTGGAACTCAACTAGGAGAACAACCTCAAATAACACAACCTACTTTCAGAGAATCAATGGCTGATGTTAATTTACAAAGAGGGATTACAGACCCCTCTGAATTACAATCTTTTGAAACTTCAAAAGATTATATGACTTTTGATGATAGCCCTATTGAAATAGGAGGAGCTACTCCTGTAACTCCATTACCGGGTGGATTTATACCTTCTGAAGGATTAGATGCCGCTGAAAGAGAAGCTGCAATAACGGCAAAAAGGTTTCCTGAAACAAAAGATTTAGGTGGAGCTCCTGTACCTACAGAAACACAACAAATAGCAGAAGGCGGAAAAGATTTATTCTTTCAAAAAGATGATATTCAATCTTTAGGACAGCGTTATGATAATATATCTAGCGCAGTAAAAGCAGGAAATTACATGGATGCATTAAGAGAAGTTGGCGGAGCAGCTATGGATAGACCTTTAACTAGTATTGCACTTTCTTCTCTTGTAGCAGGAGCCATGGCTACACCTCCAGGTGAAGAGGATGACGAATTTGATTATGCAGCAAGAAAATCTGAAGTATCTAAATATTTAAGACAATACGGATCTAAATTTTATTCTGGTGCAGACCTAGATGCTTTTGTATCTAGAAACCTATCTGAATACGCTTATGGTGGCCGTGTAGGCGCTATGGGAGGCGGTATTATGGGTGTTCCAATCAGGGACAACGGAGCAGGGACCATGGAACTTGATTACAGAGCAAAAGGCGGTTTTGTACCTGTAGGTGTAAAAGAAAAAGCAGATGACGTTCCAGCTATGTTATCTAAAAATGAGTTTGTTATGACAGCGGATGCTGTTAGGGGTGCTGGAAATGGAGATATTGAAAGAGGAGCACAAAAGATGTATAACACAATGAAAAAATTGGAGTCTAGAATAAGCTAATGGCTGAAACTGTACAAAGAACATTACCCGCAGAGTTTATAGAAGCGTTAGGTAAAACTTACGCAGATCAATTAACAGGTGTTGTTGGTCAACCAATAGATACGTCTAAATTTGCACCAACCGTTGCAGCAGAATCAGCTTTACAACAACAAGCAAGAACACAAGCTGGTGGTTTAGGAGCTTTACTTGGTCCTCAAGCTTATCAGCAATTCATGTCTCCGTATCAACAAGATGTTATTGATACAACTTTATCAGAATTTGATAGACAAGCAGCAAGACAAAGACAAAATATTTCACAACAAGCTATTCAAGCTGGTGCATTTGGTGGTGGAAGAGAAGGTGTAGCGCAAGCTGAGTATCAAACACAGTCTGATAGAAACAGAGCAGCATTACAAGCACAATTATTACAACAAGGCTATGGTATGGCAACCCAACAAGCTCAGCAACAATTACAAGCTGCGCAAGGTTTAGGTGCGTATCAAACTCAATTGGGACAAGCAGGTCAAGCTCAACAACAAGCTATTCTTGATGCTTCAAGACAAGCAGCTGAGACAGCTGCATATGAACCTTATCAAAGACTAGGTTTCTTTGGTACAGGTGTTACAGGTTTAATGGGTGGTTACCCTGGACAATATCAATTCACACAGCAACCAAGTCCAAGTCCTTTACAAACAGCGCTCGGTGTTGGATCAACATTAGCTGGAATTTATGGAGCGGTTAATCCAAGACCATTATTTGGAGGCAAGTAATGTCTAAAATTCTAAAAAGACCTATGTTCCGTAAAGGTGGAAGTGTTAATCAAGGTGTTATGACAGGTCTTACTGATAGAAATAAATATGATATTGGTGGAAGAGTTGAAGAGAGAATGAAACTATTAGAACGATTTGCACCTGCACCAAGATCTGATGCACTTTCTAATTTACTTATTAGAGGTGGTTTAAGATTAGTTGGCGGTGTTGGAGCAGGAGATGGTACACTTCAAGCCGTTGCTAAATCGTTTGCTGAACCAACAGAACAATTTATGAAAGAAAGAGGTGAAACAGATAAGTATAGAAGCCAACTTGGTTTAGCAGCAGCAACAGGTGTTCTTGGTGAAGAACAAGCTTATAAAATTGCAGCGTTAAAAGCAAAAGGCACCATGCAAAAAGAAATGAGAATTGCTATTGCAAACTTAAATAGACGAGGAATTAAAAACCCTAGTGAAGATCAAATTTTAAATGAGGTTTCTAGAGTTGCTATGCAAACTGAAGAAAGATTTGAAACATCTTTAAGAGAAAACAGATTAAATAAACTTTTAGAAAAACCACAAATTCAAAATAGAATTCAAGCCGAAATAGCAGATAACTTTGAGCAGTTAATAGGAACAAAGATACCTGCTAGTAAAGTTCAACCTCAATATATTTTAAGAAAAGACAACAAAGGTAATGTAGTTTCAAAACAATTAAGTAAACCTGGTATATATCTAGATATTGATTATCCTGGTGGCAGAATTATAGAAATTATAAACGGTCAACCAAAAGACGTCACGGCTCAGTATCTTAAAAAACAATAGGAGGATAAATGGCTGAAGAAAAAAAGAAGGATCTTACGCCATTAGATGTCAGTCCTTTAAAAATAGCTTATGACTATTTAACAACTGAAACAGAAAAAGTTAATAATCCTAGTCAAATTGAAGCGGGTGTTGCAGGTGTTGCATCAGGTTTGATTAGAATACCAGCTGGTATTGTTAGTTTTGGTGCAGATTTAATTGACTTAGGCTTTGATACAGAACTTGCCGCTAAGTTTGAAAAAATTGTTGATGAAATTGATCCTTTTGATGAAATTGCAGAAAAGAAAGCTTTAGGTAAAATTACACAAACGTTAACTCAACTTGTTGGTGTTGGTAAAATTGGAGCAGACCTTTTACAAGCTGGGGTTAAAAAAGCAGGTCAAGCTATTAAAGCAAAACGTGCTGGAAAATATGCAAATTTAAAAAATCCAAATGTTATAAAAGCAGTAGAAAAGGCTGATAAATTAAATAAAGCATCTAAAACAAAAAGATTTGCGGTAGGTTTAACCGGTGCAGCGGCCGGTGAAACATTTGTATTTGACATTGAAGAAATCGGAACTTTAGGTGACGCATTTGAAGGAGGTCCAACAGAATTAGATCGTGAAGAAAGAGATGATCCAAGCGAAGATGCTTCAAGAAGATTGTTAAATAGATTAAAATTTGGTTCTGAAAGTTTATTGGTTACACCTTTTGTTTATGGTGCAGGTGTAGGACTCAAGGCCCTAGCAACAAGGGGCAAAGAACTTGCATATAGTAATTCAGCATTAGAAAGATTTTTTGATAAAGTTGGATCAACGGTAAGAGCAAGAGGAGCAAAACCTCAAGAAATATTTGAAGCAAAACGATTTGAAATTGGAAGAGGTATGGCAGATACAAATAAAGCAATGGAAATTGTTAAAGAGATAGATAAGTCTGTAAGTAAAATGTTTCCAACAATTAGAACAACATTTAATAAATCTTTAAAAAAAGAAAGAAAACAAGTTGTAGAAGATCTAAATGAACTTATGTTTTCTGGTAAACTTGACGAGCCATTACCTGCAAATATGTATGACAAAATGTACAAATCATTAAGAGAAAAAAATTTAAGTCAGGATGACGCAAAGAAATTACTTAATACGGTTGAAGAAGCAAGAACAAAATTTGCAGAACTTATTAATCTAAGTTCTAATGCACCTAAAGACATTGCAACACTTCGTGGTTTAATGGGTGAAAGAGTTGGAGAATATTTAGGTAATACTTATAAAATTTTTGAAGATAAAAGCATAATACCTTTTCAATCATATAAACCCACAGAAGAAGCCATAGAAAAAACCAAAACTTTATTTAAAAGATATGCACAAAAAAATGGTCAACAGTTAACTGATCTTGATGCAGAACAGATGGTTACTAATTTATTAAAAACAGTCCCTAAAAATCAAATACCAGGTGAACTTCCTTATTTTAAATATATTGATTTAACTTCCATGGCAGAAAAACCTTATGCTAAAAAAGCATTTCAAAGGGTTGTAGAAAAAGATATTGCAGGTGAAACAGTAAAAGAAGTTATTGGACCAGGAAGTAAAATATTTAGAGAATTGTTCGGTGAAATAAAAGATCCAAGATATTCAGTTTATAATGCAATGACTAAATTATCTGGTGTCGCAAGAAAAAATCAATTATTTGATGAACTAGCTACGCAAAACGATCAACTTATTACACAAGGTAAAAGAGGATTTTTTTATGCTTCACCTAAAGAGGCACAATCTGCGTTACCTTATCAAGAAATTGTAGCATTAGATGATTATCTATTACCTTTTTTTAAAGGTGAGTATGCGGTTAATCCTTTACAAGGAATGTATACATCGAAAGCAGTTGCTGAAGGTTTAGGAAACGCACAAAATGTTTCTAAATGGTTAAGAGGAGAAAGGGTAGGTGCAACACTTCCAGAAAGAAGTATTGCATGGGCGTATCGTAATTTACTTTTATTTCCAAAAGCAGTTTCACAAATTGCAAAAACCGTATTATCTCCAGTAACACACTTTAGAAACTTCTTTAGTGCAAGTGCGTTTGCGGGTGCAAATGGTGTGTTGTTTGAACCTAAACTTCTTACTAATGGTTTAAGACAAGCTGCAAAAACAATTCAAGTGGGTACACGATCAAAAGAAGCAAATGATTTATATAGAGAATTATTAGAACTTGGAGTGGTAAACTCTGAAGTAAGATTAGGAGATCTTAAAAATCTAATGCGTGATACAAAAATGTTAGATGGTATTAATTTTGATTCGAGTCTTAAAGCTATACTAAGAGCATTAGGTAAAGTTAGAAAAGGTGCAGAAGATTTATATACGGCAGAAGATGATTTCTGGAAAATTACAAATTACTTTGTAGAAAAAGATAGACTTGCTGCAGCTTATGCAAAAGCAGGAATACAAAAAACACCTAGACAATTAAAAGAAGAAGCGGCTGATATTGTGAGAAACACAGTTCCAAACTATGCTTACGTGTCTGATACAGTTAGAGCCTTAAGAGCATTACCTTTTGGTAACTTTATGTCATTTCCATCAGAAATTTTAAGAACGGGAACAAACATCGCAAGAAGAGGAATAAAAGAACTTAATACACCCGGATTAGAAGGTATTGGAATGAAACGATTAATTGGCATGGCAACCGTTACAGCTGCTGCTCCTCCTACATTTCAAGCTGGATTTCAAGCACTCTACGATGTTGCAGATGAAGAATTAGAAGCCATTAAAAAATTCTTACCTGAGTGGTCTAAAAATTCTACCATTTTACCTATTAAAGATGAAGAAACAGGTGAATACAAATACATAGATTTCAGTCATGGTAATGCTTATGACACTTTATCAAGACCTTTCTCAACATTAATCTCAAATGTTCAAGCTGGTATCACAAACGAAGAGGCTTTAATGAAAGGATTTACTAAAGGTGTAATTGAAGCAACAGGTGAATTAGCTGATCCATTTATATCTGAATCTATTTTTACAGAAGCTGCGTTTGATATTATTGCAAGAGGTGGTGTAACTAGAGAAGGTAGAAGACTTTACACCGAACAAACCCCTGACGGAGATAAATATAAAATTATTGTAGATCATTTAGCAGAAGCATTAATGCCTTTTTCAAAGAAACAAGTTACAAGATTATATCAATCTGCCTTAAATAAAGCAGATGAAAGAGGACAAACATTTGAATTACCAGATGAGTTATTAGGACTTGCTGGATTTAGAGCAGTTAAAATTGACCCATTAAGAGCTATGGGTTTTGAAATTTCTAAATACCAAGCAGGTAAAAGGGATGCACGAAGAGAATTTACAGGCGGTCCCGAAGGTGTTTTAAAAGGAGGAGAAGTAACCCCTGATCAAATTGTTAGACAATATTTTATTGCAAACCAAGCCTTGTTTAATGTTCAACAAAACATGCATAATAAAATAAAAGCTGCGGAAATTTTAAATGTAAATCCTGGTGATTTACAAGAAGTATTTAAAGACAGACAAATTTCTACAAAAGAATTTGGTAATTTAAATTATGGTGCATTTGATCCTTACTTTCCTTCTCAAGATATTCAAGACAAGTTTCAAGAAAACGCTGATAATTTAGGGGTTTCAAATCCATTTTTAGATGCTTTAAATACTATTATAGATATACAAATTGATTTTTCTAATCAATCTTTAGAAGATCCTTTAGAGCTAAGATTAGAAGATTATATTACTCCTCCACAATCAACTTTATCTCAAGCGCCTTTACCACAGACACCTATGCCAAATCCTCAAGTTGTCATGAATCAAATGCCTTTAACTCAAACTGGGTTGACGCCAGTTGAAAATGCTTTATTATCTGAAGAGGAAAAACAAATCAAACTCAGACAAAGAGGACTAGCTTAATGGCAAACGGTAAAAATCCAGAAACTGAAGGTGAGCACATCGTAGCCATCTACGGTCACATTGAAGGATTGAAAAAAGGTCATGATGTATTTGATCAAAACTTGAGTAGAGTTGAAGGTAAGTTAGACAAGTTTGAAAATTATTTAATAGAATTACACAAGAAATTAGACGAAAGATTCATTACAACAACATGGTGGGTCGTAGGTGGCCTGGCTACATTAATTGCTACAATCATAGGAATTATATCTTTTCAGTAGAAAAAAGTCTTCCTGAGAGCCTCAATTTTTAACGAAATGACCTTGACGTAAGGTCTAGTACCCCCTATATATTACGCAGGTGCAACATTTTGTTGGCCTATTAAACTTGCTTAACAAAGGAGTATAATATGACAGGTTTAGACATGATAAATAAGTTCAACAAAGATTTCTGGAATCATTCAGATGATATATTTGGATCATCATTCAGAACAATTTTTGATAACTTATCAAAAGCTCAATCCTTTCCATTTTACAATGTGGTAAAATACGGAAACAGTGAATACGGAATCGAGTTAGGACTAGCAGGATTCAATAAGAAGAATGTTAAAGTTCAATACAAAGGTGGTGTATTAACTGTATCTGGTGAAGTGGATGATAAAGAAAAAGAATATGTTCAAAAAGGATTAGCAGCTAGAAAATTCTTTAAGCAATTTGCATTGCATGAAGATGTAGTTGTTAACGAAGCTGAAATGGAAGATGGTGTATTAACAGTCAAGTTTGGCGTTAAAGAACCAAAAGATATTGAAGGCTTAGATATCAAAGTTAAATAATGACATTTGGTGATGATCCCTTTGGGCACAATAAAAATCTCAGAGGGGTCAAACCAATAGAGTTTATTATTATCTTTTTACTTGTGTGGTATTTATTAGCACACTAGATCCATTCTTTAAGTTCATCGCCGGTAATCTTACTTGCAATATTCCATTTTCTTTTTAACGCAGATACAATCTTTTCATCAATGGTATCTTCAGCAATAATATCAATATAAGTCATATTTCTTTTCTGACCAATACGATCAATCCTTGCTTCTGATTGTGTACGTTTTTCTAGGTCATAGCCATTAGAAAAATAAATCATGGTTGCAGCTTCGGTTAATGTAATACCATAACCACCTGTCATGGTTGTACCAACAAAAAATCGTTTACCACTGTTAGGGTCTTGAATTTGTTGAATAGCTTTTTGTCTATCTTCAGTAGATGTGTCACCATAATAAGTCACCGTAGAGTTAGGATAATGTTTCTCAATCGCATTAAGAATAATGTCAATATCATGTCTATACTGTGCCCAAATAATGGCTTTACCCTCGATTTCTTCTAGTATTTCTAACAATGCGTTAACTCTATTATTTTTTAATGGTTGGATTTCACCATCATTGGATGTGAAGTGACCACATGTAATTTGATGAAGTCTCATGAGTTGAGTAATGACTGTAGCGGTTGTAGTGAGTTTACCGTTTAGTTCTGCAAGTGCAGTTTCTTTCATTTGTCTATAAACTTTTTTCTGTTCGGGTGTAAGTTCAATGACACGTTTCGTATATGTTTTTTCCGGTAGATCTAAACAATCATCTTTTAAACAACGATACGAGAACTTAGATACGTTATCCGAGAGCTCTTGTAAATTTCTATAACCCACAGGAATCTCTACACTAAAACCTGCAGGTGTAGATATTTTTTTCATGATCGCATAACGAGTTCTAAATGTGTAATAAGAAGTATGACCCAATAACCACGGATCAAGGAACTCGCATTGTGAATATAAATCCAATGGTGATTTTGTCACAGGGGATCCTGTTAAGATTCTTCTGTATTTAGAATACTCAGCTAATGATAAAATGTTTTTAGTTCTTATTGCTTTAGGATTTTTAATTGTAGTAGATTCATCAATTGCAATCATAGCTTTGTGGCCCCATAAAAACTTTTGAGCAAACTGTAATCCGTTTTTAGTTGAGAAAGCCTCAACGTTCATAATTAAAATATGTAATTTTGTTTCAGATGCGAACAACGGTTTAAGTAATTTATCATCTGGTTTTGTTCTCCATAACCCTGCATAATGTTCAATATAATCAGGTAAATGTGTAGGTATTTCTGAGTCATACCAGTTTTTATACACACCTTTTGGTGCAATAATTAATACGCCATCAATCTTACCTTGAGCATATAACATGGCCATATTGTCAATTAAGACTTTAGATTTACCCGTACCCATCTCCATAAAATAGGCAAAATTTTCTTTATCCCAGCTCATATCAAGAGCTTTTTGTTGATGTTCGAATGGCTTTGTTTTAAATTTATAATGCATAGTTTTATCTCTTTATCTTTCTAAAAAAATCGTATATAATATCTGGTATTGAAAGTCAATATGTCAACTGTATATGTATTACAAGAATTACCGGGCACAAATATTGGGCAACCAAAGTTCAATATTATGGGTGCGTCTAAATTCGGTACATTAAAAACTCTTTTGAGAGAAAGAGCACAGATCACATTGACCCCAGGACCGATGATACAAGAACTAAGAAAGCTGTTAAAAGATTTTACGGACGAAGATTATTTATTACTTACCGGCGATCCTTCTATTATAGGAGTAGCATGCGCAATAGTATCTGACATCAACGGTGGAAAATTTAAATTACTAAAGTGGGACAAACAAGAAAAACTTTATTACCCTGTTGAGATAAATTTATTTCCAAAAGCTTGACATAGGATTTTAAAGTATTATATTCCGCTTTAGAAAGTGAGGATACTAATATGTCTGTTATAGACTTTGAACAAGATGCGGCACAAGATCAAGTCTTTGATATGGAAGGCTCAAAAGCTTTGTCGGATCAAATTAAAAAACTGCAAGATAAAAATAATGAGATTCTTGCAACAGAAGAAAAACTAAAAGAATTAAATAGAGAAGCTGATAAATTATCTCAAGAAATCATTCCAACAATGATGCAAGAGATGAATTATTCAACTTTGAAATTGAGCGATGGTTCGGCTGTAGAGATCAAACCATTCGTCTATGCATCTATTCCTGCAGATAAAAAGGATGATGCATATAACTGGCTTCGTGAGAATGAACTCGGAGACATCATTAAAAATGAAGTCTCTGTAGCATTCGGTAAAAACGAGGACGCTAAGGCTCAGCAATATGCTAACCTTGCGCAGGGGCAGGGCTACGAACCTAGCCAGAAGTTAAAAGTAGAACCTAGCACCCTAAGAGCAATGGTCAGGGAGCGCATCGAATCTGGATTAGATGTGCCCTCTGATCTGTTTAATGTCTTTACTGGACATAAAACAAAAATAACCAAAAAATAAGGAGAACGAAAAATGGAAAAAGAAACAAGTACAGACGTAGTAAAGAAAGAGAAAGGGGGAGCATTAGCTGCAAGTATCTTTGAATCAGATGCAGCGGCTGGTCTTAGTAATATAGGTCATGAAGATCTAGCATTACCTTTCTTAAAAATACTCGGTCAACTCTCTCCAGAAACAAATAAGAGAGATGGTAAATATGTTGAAGGTGCAGAACCCGGCATGATTTACAATTCAGTAACTGGAGAACTCTTTGATGGTGAGAAAGGAATTAAAGTAATTCCTTGTCATTATAAATTAGAGTACATTGAATGGCAGGATAGAGGAACAGGTCCAAGTGCACCTGTAAAAATTTATCCTTCAAGCAGTGATGTTCTATCAAAGACAACAAGAGGTGCTGATTATAAAGACAGATTACCAAGCGGTAATTATGTTGAAAAAACAGCCTCACATTTTATCATCGTTGCAGAAAAAAATCCATCCACTGCATTAATTGCGATGAAGTCTACACAACTTAAAGTTAGTAGAAAGTGGAATAGTATGATGCAAAGCATCAAACTAAAAGGAAAGAATGGTTTATTTACACCAGCATCTTTCAGCCACATTTATAATTTAAGAAGTGTGCAACAATCAAATGATAAGGGAACTTGGTTTGGTTGGGATGTTTCAAAAGTTGGAATGGTAGAAGATACTTCACTATATCAACAAGCGAAAAAATTTTACGAAAGCGTTTCTAAAGGAGATGTTGAAGTAAAGCATGGCGGAGAAACCTCAGCTAAAACTGACGACCACATGTAATCAAAATGGGGGCCGCAAGGCCCCCACAGAAAGGCGCAATGCAAAATAAATTTAGGGAATTCTTTAGGGGATTAGAAAGAAATTATGGCTTTTGTGATTTAACCAATGCAAAAGTAAATTCAGAAACAGGTAAATTAGAAATACCAACACGAGATTATGGATGGTCAGGTAAACCAATTACCGATCAAGAATATTTAGATCATTTAGAAGGTAAAGTATCTATTGGTGTGCAACCCTGTAGAGAGGATGGCAAAGTTATTTTTGCAGCAATTGATGTAGATCATTATAAAAATTTTGATAAACAAAAATTTTTAAAACTAATTACAGACAATGCAATACCTTTGATACCTGTTAAATCAAAGTCGGGTGGTTTTCATTTATACTTACATTTAAAAGAACCAACATCAGCGGTGTTTGTAAAACAATTCTTAAAAGGTTTGTTGTATACTTTGAAACTGACTAACAAAACTGAGATCTTTCCAAAGCAAACAAATGTAGAAACCTCGGTTGGTAACTTTATCAATCTTCCATACTTTGGAAAAAAAGAAAGAATTGCAATCAATCCAATGACTGGAGAAGAATTTTCATTTGAACAATACCTACAAGTTATAGAATTTAATCAACAAACAGAAAAACAATTAAAAGATTTTATGGTTAACCTAACTAACAAAGAATTAGTTGGGGGTAATGAGGAGTT
>Ga0129351_1000687_pt1 | contig 12849 bp, 16 predicted proteins | sample CPBDNA_8_FD_94423 | JGI IMG/M metagenome (GOLD analysis project Ga0129351, IMG submission 94423) | Freshwater to marine salinity gradient microbial communities from Chesapeake Bay, USA - CPBay_Sum_27_0.2_DNA | ecosystem: Environmental > Aquatic > Marine > Coastal | place: USA: Chesapeake Bay... | reverse complement strand
TTGGAACTTAGAAGGTTGGTTTGTATCGATGATACACCTAAGAATACAGAGAGTTATTTTATAGGTCAGACTTTTAAGTGGTTAAAACAAAATACAGATATGGAAGTTGTAGTATCATTTGCTGATGAACACCACGGACATAAAGGAGTCATATATAAAGCTACTAACTTTGAGTATTGGGGAGAAACAGCTGGTGGTAGGATATTGATTGTAGATGGAAAGGAAACACATAGTCGGTCACTTAATCAGATAAAGAGACCATATGGTAGAGAACTAAATCGAAGATATAAAGCTGGTGACGAAAATATATTTTGGAAGAAGACAAAACCAAAGCATATTTATGTATACTATCTAAACAAAAGAATCAAAAGAAAAATAAAAAAGCTTGACTTTATCAAAAAAAAGTCGTAGCTTTATACTGTAAATTGGAGAGTTATATGAAGGTTATAAAAGACACACCTAAAGGAACACCTAAAGAAGATGTTATATCTTATATGGAAGATAAATATCCTGAGATGACATCGGAGTTTCAGAAGATACAAAGAGAACAATACGAACTCTTTCTACACAAACAACACGACTATGGCCCACAGAATATAGCCGTTGGTCAGATGTTGGTAAACGAAGAAGAGAAGAGACTATCTCTTATGGGTATTTGGTTTAGGATAAACGATAAGGTAGAACGAATCAAAACCATACTAATGCGTGGAGACAATGGTTCTCTTGAAGGTGAAGGTTTGGTAGATAGTTATTCAGACATATCTAACTATGGAGTTATGGCTCAAGTTGTAGCTAGAGGAAAGTGGGCTAAGTAATGGATTTATGGGTAATGTTAGTAGTGTGCTTTATGGCACTATCTACAGATTTAATTGATTGGATTTTTGACAAACGAAAGAATAAATGAAGAAGATAAGTTATAGTCAGTACTCAATGTGGGCTCAATGTCCACATAGATGGAAAACAGCGTATATAGATGGACATAGGGAGTTCTCTGATAACATACACACACTTTTTGGTACATCGATGCATGAGGTTATACAAACCTTTCTAACAGTTATGTATAATGATACAGCGAAGATGGCTGAGGCTCTACCATTGGAAGATATGTTACTCACCAGAATGAAAAGAAACTTTGAGAGCGTATTGGAGACTAATGGTGGTGAGATGTTCTGTACAGAAAAAGATATGGTTGAGTTCTATACGCATGGTGTGGAGATACTGAAGTTTATTAGAAAGAAAAGAGCTCAGTATTTTAGTAAGAAGGGTTACGAACTGATTGGCATAGAGGTTCCACTAAACTATGACCTACCTAACAATGTTAAGTTTGTTGGTTATATAGACATTGTAATCAGAGATACTGTAAGAGATGTAATAAAGATATACGATATAAAGACATCCACTATGGGTTGGAACAAATGGATGAAAGCTGATAAGAATAAGACAGACCAACTACTACTATACAAACAATTCTACTCAAAACAATTCAATCATCCGATGGATAAAATTGAGGTAGAGTATTTTATTGTAAAGAGAAAGCTGTATGAGAACTTAGACTTTCCTCAGAAGAGGGTTCAGAAGTTTGTACCAGCAAATGGTAAACCATCAATCAATCAGGTTGTAAAAAGATTAGATGAATTTCTAAAAGATGGGTTTAATGACGATGGAGAATATCGAACTGAACATATTTATAGAAAAGAGGCATCTAAGAAAAATTGTAAGTATTGTGATTTTAATCAAACCGAATTTTGTGACGCAGGAGTAAAGTAATGAAGATAAGCTTGAGAATGAACCTTTCTGATTTTATCAATAAGGACTATGAAAAAAATATTGTTGAAAAGTTAGAGGGTGTACATAATGATGATATAAAATATTATCTTACATTATGGTATAAAGATGGAACTGTATCACCACAGGATATAAAAAGGTTTTTATTAGACTACGAATCCAACTTACATTTTAAAACTAAAATAAAGGTAGATGAAAAACTACAGCCAAACGACTTTATTTGGTACGATATAGTCAGTAGAGAAAATGTAAATCCAAAACAGAATGTAAGATTCCAACATATCTACGACAATGATTCACAGATGTTAAAAGCTATAGATGATTTTCATAAAGCAGCTAAGTTCTGTACTTCAGATAAACCACCAAGAGTTCAAAAGAGAAATGATTATGAGAGTAGCAATAGTAGGAAGTAGACAATATACAAATAAGAAAAGAATACAAGAGTTCGTCTTTAAACTTAAACAAAAGTACGGAGATGAGTTAGAGATAGTAAGCGGTGGACAAAAGGATGGTGCTGATGGATACGCTAAGAAATATGCTTTAGAGTTCGATATAAAATATTCAGAGTTTCCACCATCACATTATGCTTACAATCAACATTGTGTTCTTGAAAGTTATAAGTATGGAAGACCATATGCAGCTTGGCATTATCACGATAGAAACAAAAAGATAGTTGAGTATAGTGATGTCGTAGCGGCATTCATACCCAAAGATACCACATCCAAAGGAACGGAAAGCACACTAAAAGAAGCTAAGAAAAAAGAAAAAAAATATGTAATAATAACTTAATTGATAAAAAAATATTGTATAATAGTTAATTAAGACACTATTTATATACATATATATACGGAGGAAATGTTATGTTAAAACTAACATCCGTAAAGTTATTAGACAATCTTTATAAGAAATTCAAAATAAGCAATTTAGACGATAACTTTACATTACAAAAACTTATAAATCGCTCAATGGATTTATATGTTCACAACGATGATTTTAGAAAACAGATAAATGAATGGGATAACCTTAAACCAAGTGGGAGCGCATTATGAGAAGTGATTTGATTAAAGCTAGTGAATTACATTTTAAAGCACATATTGAAAAGCACAGAGTAAATATAGAAAACCTTTTAGAAAAAGGTGTAGGTGTTGCCGAACATCCTGATATAATGGATACAATAGAAAAAGAGTTAGAGATTATGGCTGAGTATGATGACAAACTATCTGTTTTAAATAAATACTTCAGTATTGACAATGGTTCTAAAGGGGTTATAAATGGCTAAGAAAAAGATTTTATTATTATCAGATGATTTAAGAATGTCCTCTGGTGTAGGTACTATGTCAAGGGAGTTTGTATTAGGAACTCTCAAACATTACGATTGGGTTCAAGTAGGTGGTGCTATAAAACATCCTGATGAGGGTAAAATTATAGATATGAATGAGTCTGTAAGAAAAGATACAGGTATAAAAGATGCTTACCTAAAAATATATCCAACAAGCGGTTATGGTAATCCTGATATGATTAGACATATAATTAGTTTAGAAAATGGGGTAGACGCTGTACTTCATTATACAGACCCAAGATTTTGGGGATGGTTATATCAAATGGAACATGAACTAAGAAGAACCACACCAATATTCTATTACAATATATGGGATGACTTACCTTATCCAAGATGGAATGAACCATTCTATGAAAGCTGTGATTTGATTATGAACATATCTAAACAGACAGTCAATATTGTAGATAATGTTTGTCAGATTAAACCAAGAACAGATTGGGATAACACTTACATTCCACATGGTATAAACGAAAACAACTTTTATCCAATTGATAGCTCTCATAAAGAATGGGGAGATTTGCTACAATTCAAAAGAAATGTGACTAATGGTAAAGACTACAAATACATAGTGTTTTGGAACAATAGAAATATCAGAAGAAAATTGCCTGGTGATGTTATAATGGCTTATAAACATTTCTGTGATATGTTACCAAAAGAAGAAGCTGAAAAATGTGCTCTTATAATGCACACTCAACCTCGTGATGAGAATGGTACAGATTTACCGGAAGTTGTAAAACAATGTTGTCCAGACTATGATGTTATATTTTCTTATAAGAAGTTAACTGATAAAGAACTTTGCTTCTTATATAATATAGCAGATGTATGTATGAATATGGCTTCTAATGAAGGTTTCGGTTTAGGGACTTGTGAAGCTCTGATGTGTGGTACACCAATATCGGTAAATGTTACGGGTGGACTACAAGACCAATGTGGTTTTAGATACAAAGGTGAGTTACTAACATACAAAGATTATAGTTGGGTACATTCATTACATGATGAGAAGAAATGGAAAGACAATTCTGATTTGACTTGGGGTGAATGGGCAAAGCCGGTATGGCCATCAAATAGAAGTCTACAAGGTTCAATACCTACACCATACATCTATGATGACAGACCTCGTTCAGAAGACTTTGCTGATGTTATAAAAGAGTGGTATGATATGGATGAAGAAGAAAGAAAAAGATGTGGTAAGTTAGGTCATGAGTTCGTAATGAGTGATGAAGCTAGTATGTCAGCTACCGCTATGTCCAACCTATTCATAGAACATATGGATACAGCATTTGAGAAGTGGACACCTCGTAAACGATTTACAATGTTTAAAGCATAGGAGTTATAATGAAACCATTGATGTTAATTACAGGACCAGTTGCTACAAGAAGTGGATATGGTTCACATAGTAGAGATTTAGTCAGAAGTCTGATAGCTATGGATAAGTTTGATATAAAAATTAATTCACTTCGTTGGGGTAATTGTCCGATGAATGCTTTAGATGAAAGTAAACCAGAGGATGTTGAGATACTTAGTAGAATACTCACTTCAAATGAACTACCAAGACAACCAGAAGTTCATATACAAATTAGTGTACCAAATGAATTTACACCAATAGCTAAATACAATATAGGTGTAACAGCTGGTATAGAAAATACAGCGCCTAAAGCTGAGTGGATTCAAGGTATGAATCGTATGAATATGAACATAGTTCCATCTAAGTTTGTGAAAGGCATATTTGAGTCAGTTTCATATGAAGAGATAAACGAACAAACAAAACAGAAGACAGGTGAACTAAAATGCACATCACCAATTGAAGTTCTTTTTGAGGGTGCTGATACTAAAATATATGGTAAGACAAAAGATATATCAGATGACTTAAAAGCTGAAATGGATAGTATAGAAGAAAGATTCGTATTCTTATATACAGGTCATTGGTTACAAGGTGAATTAGGACAAGACAGAAAAGATACAGGTATGTTGTTAAAAACATTCTTAGAAACATTTAAGAACAAACCTAATCCACCAGCTTTGGTTATGAAGACAAGTGGTGCTACTTTTTCTGTTATAGATAGAAATGAGATTAGAACTAAGATAGAAGATATAAAAGATACTGTAAAGGGTAAGTTACCTCCTGTTTACTTTTTACATGGTGATTTAACTGATGAAGAAATGAATCAATTGTATAACCACCCAAAGGTAAAGGCTCATATTACTTTTACACACGGTGAGGGTTTTGGTCGTCCTTTATTAGAAGCTAGTTTATCAGAGAAGATAATTATAGCACCAAATTGGAGTGGACATATTGATTTTCTTAATAAGAATAACTCAATTCTTTTACCAGGTACAATGACAGATGTACATAAGTCAGCATTACCAAAAGAGATGTTAGTTGAAGGTGCTAAGTGGTTTACTATAAACTACCAATACGCTTCACAGGTTATGAAGGATGTGTTTAAGAATAATAGAAAATATGGTATGATGGCTAAGAAACAATCTATGTATAATAGAGTTAATTTTTCTATGGATAAGATGACTAAAGACTTTAGTAAAATATTAGACAGATACTTACCAAAGTTTGAAGAACAACCACAACAGGTTGATTTGAAATTACCTCAATTAAAGAAAGTTAGTGGTGCTAAACCTGAAGAGATAAAGTTACCAAAATTAAAGAAGGTGTAAAATGGAAGAAAAAACAAATTGTCCTTGTGACGCTGATTTATATAATAATTGTTTTGTAGAAAAAACAGAGATAGAGGGTAAACCATTTGAATCTTATATGTGTTTTGATTGTGGTATGACATCTAACTCTTACTTAGCTTTTGATAGCGATAAGTTAGAAGAGTACACTAAAAATAATAGTGAACTGATGAATGATTTAAAGATAATGGATGAAGAAAGAGGTATCGTATGGTTTCCATCTGTAATTAATATGGGTGAAGGGGGTATAATCTATCCTGATGGTAAACTAACGGATTGGTATTGGCATTACGCTAAAGTTGTAGACATACCTGAAGAGGACAGAGAAAAGTATGATGGACATGAGAGAAGATTAGATGTCGAAAACTCTGAAAAGTTTGGTCAATACGAATTTATGGAAGCTTGTAAATCTATGGGAATAATAAAAGAAGATGGCTAAATTACCTTACAGTTGGAATAAAGTAAGTTCTGGTGATATTATATCATTCATCTATGAAAATAGAGAGGGTAGAAAGTTAAGAAGAACTATATTAGTATTAGAACCTCAGTTAGTAAACAAAGCTAAAAATCCATCAAGTAAATTTTTACTACATGGTATCCAGTTAGAAGTATCTAACAGACCTACATTAATACAAATGAAAACTCTTTTAGAACAAGCTGGTGTTACAGAAATAGTAGATGAACAAAAGAAGATATATAGAGTTAGGCTACAATCGGATGCTAAAGGAACTTATAAGAAAATGAAAAATCTTATTAACAAATATGGTATTTACAGAAGTTACAACTATGATAAAGCTAAAAAGAGTTCAGTAACTTTAGAAGATTTAAGATTACCAACACAATTTGTAGAGAAGTTAAAAAATGAAAATTAGTTACGGTATTACAGTTCATAATGAAGCTGAAGAACTTGAGTTATTGTTAGGCAAACTTCTTGTAAATATAGATGAAGAAGATGAAGTAATAATCTGTATTGATGGAGATGATAAGAAAGTAAAAGAGGTAGTTGAGTTATATTCTATAGATAGTAGAGTCATACATTACGATAGAAGGCTTGAGAAAGATTTTGCAGCTCACAAAAACTCAGTAATAGAAAAAAGTAGTGGTGATTATATTTCTCATATTGATGCAGATGAATATCCAAATAAAGTATTGTTAGAACAACTAAAACCAATAATAGAAATAAATGATGTAGATTTGATTTGGATTCCAAGAGTGAATACAATTGATGGTATGACACAAACGGATGTACAGAGATGGGGTTGGAGAGTAACAGAAAAGGGTTGGGTAAATTATCCTGATTATCAAGCTCGTGTATTTCGTAATGATAAAAGTATAAGATGGACTAGACCACTACATGAGTATATTACAGGTTGTAAAACATACTCTCATTTACCACCACATGAAGAGCTAAGTCTGTACCATCCAAAAACAATAGAAAAACAAACTCAACAGAATACATTTTACAACCAAAATTTTAGTAGGGAATTGAATGTAAGAGATGGAGTAAAAAAAAACTTTGAACCAATATCATTAGATTACTTTCTAAATATGGAGTTAGCAAATGGTGGCGGTGGTAAGGAAGTTATAAAGAATAATGGTCAACTAAGAACTATAAGAGATGTATATGAGTTTTATTCTTCTACTGAAAATATAAAATTAGCTAAAGGTATACTAAATCCTAAGAATTGGCAATATTTTAATTGTATGTTAGCTGAGTTTAGAAAAGATGTTGCTGACCATCATGAGTTGGGTTGGGATAATATGACAGAAGAATATTACAATTCTTTAGAACTAATGTCAGATGAAGAGCTAGAATTATTTTTAAAACAAAATCCGGTTGAGTTCGATAATGGTTTTGTAAAACACAGCTATCACAGAGCTTGTGCTATGATCGGAAGATTATTAAAAGGAAAACCTTATATACCATTTTATATGGAAAAGGAAAAGATTTATAATATACCTTGGAAGAACGACAATAAAATAAGAACACCAAATCCATTGTATAATATAAAAAGTTTATCTCAACTTGATGGGTTTGATAGAAGTCAATATTGTCTAACACAATCAAGTATATTAGCTTTGATGGGAATTAGAACTAATGATGACGTAGATATTATTATGAACTCTAATTTTAGACAGAACATTGGTATAGGCAATCAACATTTTAAGTCAGGAAATATTGAGATATTTTCTCCTAACTATGATAAGTTTATGGTTAATGGTGCTAAAAGTGATGATGATTTGATTGAAAATTTTACTTTTGAATTTGAGGGTTATAGATTTTTAGAACCAAGATTTTACTTTAGTAGAAAAAATAAAGATACAGAAAAAGACAAAGCTGATTGGAATGGTATCAGAAATTTTTTCAAAATGGAAAGTCACAAAGGATATCCATTTAATAAACTTACAGATGAACAATGGGGAGTAAAATATCTGTGATAAATGTAGGACTAATTGGCTATGGTTATTGGGGCAAGATAGTACACTCTAAGTTAGAAAAAATATCTAAAGTAAAATTTGTATGTAGAAGTAAAGATACTTATGTAGATAAGCTAGATTCTGTTGATTGGGTTTTTGTTGTCACACCAGATACTACTCATTACGAAATAGTAAAAACTTGTATTCTAAATGGTAAGAATGTATTTTGTGAAAAACCATTTACTTCTAATCTTGAACAAGCTTTAAGTCTGTACAGATTAGCAGAAATAAATAACGTTAAGTTGTATGTTGATGATGTATTTAACTATAGAATTGAATTAAAAGAGTTACATAGTGTAATAGATACTAAAAGAGAAATTAAAGTTACTTGGAATACATCAAAAAGTCAAAACTACCTTAACCGATTAACTTGGCATCACCTATATATGTTGTATCCTATATTAAATGATGAGCTTGATATACAATGGCCAAAGATAAATAACATTACATTTAATTATGATGTAAGTGATAAGAAATATCATGAAGTTGCTGGTATTGATTTTACACATAATCCTAATAATGATGCTTTGTTTGATATGATTAGTGGTATATTAGATGATGATAATATAATTAATTGGGATTACAATAAAGAAATAACTCTGAATTGTGAAAAAATTTTGGAAAGAATTAGATGAGAGATAAAGTTCTAATTGTAGGTGCTGGTGTATTTGGAATGACTTCTGCTATTGAGTTAGCTAAACTTGGTATGAATGTGACTTTATGTGAAGAGTTAGATGATGTGATGAAATGTGCTTCTGGTATAAATCAATACAGACTACATAGAGGATATCACTATCCAAGAAGTAAAGATACAGCATTAGAATGTTTAAAGTCGATAAAAGATTTTAAAAAAAAATATAATCAATTTGTTGTTAGTAGTGGTAATGAACACTACTATTCTATATCGAAAGAAAACTCATTAGTATCTGCTAAAGAATATATTCAATTTTTAGATGATTTAAATTTAGATTACAAAAAAGTTAAGTCATTTAAAAACTCACAACTAACTATTTTGGCTAAAGAAGAATTATTCAATCCTATGGCTATGAAAAGGTTTCTGATTGATGATATGAATTTGTATAATGTTAATCTTAAATTGAATCATAAAACAAATAAAAATGAATTTTCAGATTTTGACTATATAATTATTAGTACATACTCAAAAATAAATGAGTTAGTAGACAACAAAAGAGAATATCAATTTGAAATTTGTGAAAAGCCGGTTGTAAAATTATCAGATGAATATAAAAATAAAAGTGTAGTAGTGATGGACGGTCCTTTTATGTGTTTAGATCCTTATGGTAATACAGACTATCATGTTTTGGGTAATGTAGTTCATGCAATACATGCTACTAACATTGGTTATGAACCTATCATTAGTGATAATTTTAAAGAGTATTTGAACAATGGTATAATAAAAAATCCAAAGATAACCAACATTGATAAATTTATCGATACAGGAAAAGATTACTTTAATGGATTTGAAAATTTAAAACATATTGGCTCTATGTACACAATAAGAACTGTGATGTCAAACAGAGAACATGATGATGCTAGACCAACTATTGTTAACAGAGAAAGTGATAATATATTTTCAATATTCTCTGGAAAAATTGTTACTTGTGTAGATGCAGCAAAAAAATTAATAGGGGCTATTAATGAGTAGTAAAAATGTAGTATTTATTCCAAATATAGACTTAGGTAATGGTAGAGCCACACCTTATCACTATTCAGTAAAAAGCTGGGAGAAGTGGTGTGATAAAAATGATTGTAGGTTAGTGGAGTGGAATGAAGCTATTATGGATAGTTCTGTGTTTCCTATAATAATGCAAAGAGAGTGGGTTTTAGATATTTTAGAACATAATGAAATAGATTATGACCAAGTTTTAATAGTAGATGCTGATACAATTGTACATCCAGATTGTCCTAACTTTTTTAATGAGACAAATCACAACTACTCAGCTGTGTTAAACAATGGGTGTTATGAATGGGTTACTAGAAGTGTGAGAGGTTGGGGTGAGGCTATGTTTCCTAATGAACCACTCATTAAAACATACGAATACATAAATACTGGTTTTATAATTGTAAATAAGAAACACAAAGAATTTTTAGATAAAATAAAAGAATTGTATTTGGAAAAATGTGATGAGATAAAATCACATAGAGATAGAATAAAAGCTAGTACAGGACAGACAATAGTTAATTTTATGTTGAAAAAACATAATATAAAAGTGACTAATTTATCAGAATCTTACAATTTACAAGATTTGTTTAAGAAAAATATTATAGTAATCGACACAGAAATGCAGTCGTGGATGGAAGATAAACTTCATTTTTTGGATTGTGGTTGGGTTTACCATTTTAATGCTATACCACAAAATAGAATGAATAGAGATGTCAGCTATTGGATGAAAAGAACTTATGAGGAATTATATGCGTAACATACATGAATCTGTAATTATGGGAGAAAACGTTTCCATAGAATGTGAAAATGTAACAATAGGTAAATATTCAAAAATAGGAAACAATGTAAAGATAAGATGCAAAGAACTTGTAATAGGTGACCATCTTTATATGGCTGATAATGTTGAGATAGGCAGAGGTGGTTGTACTAATCCTGAATCAGTTGTAAAGATAGGTAATGGTGTTGGTATATTTGAAAACACCATAATAAATCCAAACTCATCTGTTGAGATAGGAGATAATACAGGAATAGGAGCAGAGGTAATGATATGGACACATGGAGCTTGGTTAGACATAACTCAAGGGTTTCCGTCAGACTTCGGTCCTGTAAAGATAGGTAAGAATGTTTGGTTACCAGCTAGAAGTATAGTTTTACCTAATGTAACAATAGGTGACAATGTGGTTGTAGGCATAAACTCAATCGTAAACAGAAGTTTACCTGATGGTTGTCTAGCTGCTGGATTACCTTGTAAAGTCATCAAAGAAAATATGTATCCTAAAAAACTTAGTGATGAGCAGATAGAAGAAATGGTAGAGGATATTATTTCAGATTGGTTAACTTTGATAAAAGTAAAAGGTGTTACGAGAACGATAGATATTAATTACGAAAATAACAAAATAATTTTGAATCAAGGATATGAACAGACTATTTATAATATAATAGATAAGACTGTTGAGGGTGAAACTAACAATGTTTCGGAAGACTTGAGAGATTATCTACGGAGAAGAGGTATAAAAATATACGCAGATAGGTTTTTTAAATCAATATGAAGTTCTTAAATTTAAATAAAGTTTTATGCTTGTCAGCTCATCCAGATGATGTTGAATATGGTGTTTTAGGTTCAATGATAAAATTCGGAGATACAAAGTTTGATGTGGTTGTACTTTCAAATGGCGGTGACTTTGATGTAACCACAGGCAATTCAAGATTCGATGAATGTCGTTGGATATGGGACAGACTTGATAATATTAATGGTAATTGTTTAGAGTTCACTTGTGTCAGAGATAGTTCAGAGGATTTTTGGGTTAATCATCTTGAAAATAATTTTGATATAAGAAGCTATGATGCGATACTATCTCTGCCAGAATACGACTCACATTTTGAACATAGAAAAGTAAATAACATATCTAAAGCTTTGCTTAGAGGAGTTGGTGTAGGACTTATTACATATAGAACACCATCAACATTAGAACAATGGATACCTAACTATTATACTGAACTGCAAGATGAGGTAATGGAGACTAAGATAGATATACTTAGAGAAGGTTTTGATTCACAAAAAGATAAATTATATTTTCAAAGACAAAGGATAAAAGATTTTCACATCAACTATCAATGTTCAAAAGTTGGTGTCAGCTATGTAGAACAATTCAAAATAGAGAGGCTGTTTGGATGAAAATAGGTTTCTTCTCAGAAGCTGGTTACGAAGGTAAAGCACCAAGAAATCATCCTAATATGAGAACAGATGTGGCTTGGGTATGTGCTTTAGATGCTACTCATCATCATATACAAAACTTACAATCTTTACCTGATGGTTTATATGACATAGGAGTTATGATATTACCTAAGAATAGACAGATGTTGTTAAACTATCCCTTATTGGAACAATATCGTAGAGTTTGTAAGAAAGTAACTATAATGCAGGAAAGTTACTATAACTATTGGCAGGATAGTTCAATAGCTGAACAGATTTGGTATTTTAATTTTATTACAGAAATGGATTTGATTTTTTGTCACAATGACGTAGACTTATTGTATTACAACGGATTAACTAATGTGAGAACAGAGCTATTACCATCTGTTATGATTACTGATAATGTTAAAAGAAAAGTTGGTGATGGTAAAGGAATTGTAATTGGTGGTAATTGGGTATGGGCATATGGTGGATTTGACTCTTATCAAGTTGGTTTAGAAATTACAGATGATATTACAGCTGTAACAACAGGTAGAATGAAACCCGAAGAGGAACAAGTACTAAAACATTTACCTTGGATGATGTGGAGTGATTGGATAAATAAACTAAGTGAATTTAGATATGGTATTCAGCTAGGTACAGCATCCGCTGGAACTTTTAACCTTAATTGTAGTTTTCATG
>Ga0129351_1000685_pt1 | contig 12887 bp, 17 predicted proteins | sample CPBDNA_8_FD_94423 | JGI IMG/M metagenome (GOLD analysis project Ga0129351, IMG submission 94423) | Freshwater to marine salinity gradient microbial communities from Chesapeake Bay, USA - CPBay_Sum_27_0.2_DNA | ecosystem: Environmental > Aquatic > Marine > Coastal | place: USA: Chesapeake Bay... | reverse complement strand
GGTCAAGGTTCTCTTTTTTCTTACCTGTCGCACGCAGGGCAGCGGGGCCGCCGTTGTGCATGCGGGCCATCGCTTCGGATTTGGTCATGCCTTCCGGGATGCGGTGCGGCTTGGCGTATCGGGCCATGTACGCCCGGAAGCAAAGCACGCTGGTGTCCAAGTCAAAGACGGCATCGGGCCACTTGCCCTTGATTTTGCTGTCTGTGAAGTACGGCTTGCCGATCTGGAACGCGCCCGCGCTGGTGTGGTTGTCGCCCCAGATTTCGCCGGTGCGGCAGTTGCTTTCCACCTTCCAGATGGCACGCTCCAGCGGTGTCATGTCAATGCTCAGGGCTACGGTTGCAATCAGTGTGGCGATCATGCTTCAAGCCCATCTTGAATGTCTTGGTACTGTTCAGCCAGAACCTTCTGGGCAGCAATAGCAATTTCAGTGCTGCAAGCGGCAAACAACCGATCGACTGCAACAAGGTTTTGCTCACCGCATTTTGAACTCACAACCCTGTGCATGATCGAATGAATCATGTACATCTGGGCGACGCAGAACTTGCTGAAGCATGCGTACTCTTCTGGATTTTTGCCATACCAACCGGGTGCGTAGGCTAGCGCATCTTCGTGAGAAGCAATGTCAACAAGTGCTGCAAAGAGCATCTGGCCTCCAACATCGAACCCGCAACTTTCAAGTGCAATGTGGCTGATGATGTTGTTGGTGTGATCAATCAACGTCTCGGCCCAGTATCCAGTTTGAAGATTTTCCAAACCTTCACCACCAAGCGCGGCTTCTGTATAGGTGCGATGCATGGGTGCTTTGTGCTTGCACATGTGGCCTTTGAGTTTATTTGGCAAGCCGTTTGAATTGTAGGTAATAGGCATTTGAAAATTCCTTTCTTGATCGGCAGAGTCGCCGGATGCCCACCCCGCAGGGTGGGCGACCGGGGGCTGTGCGTTAGGTCAACAAGTTTGCCAGTTTCTTGCTGACTTATGAGTGACTTCTTCGATGTCAACATCTTCACCTGATGTGATGATCACATTGTGAGTTTTCATCAACTCTTTTGTTTCTGCTGCGTCCAGCCATGTGCCGGGCAGTAGTTCGATGGTGTTCTGAGATTTCACAACCTGCATGAAGCCTTTGTGCTTGAAGTGACCATCTTTGACCGCAGTTGCCATGTTGACGATCTTGCTGCTGATTCTGTATTGCAGCCAAACTGTTTTTTTATCCATTTGAGGATTCCTTTCAAGTCGGCAGAGTCGCCGGATGCCCATCCCGCAGGGTGGGCGACCGGGGGCTGTGCTTGGTCTTAGGATGTAGAACCCAACCGGCGCGAAGACAAGTTTTCTGCCAACTCTCTGCACCATGCCAAGATGACCGCCTTGTTCTCGTGTGAGATGTTCTTATCCAAGTCACAGTAAAGAACGCCGAGCCTAATAATTTCCCTTTCGGCCTTGTCGGTGTATGCGCAATACCAGCGTTTCACGCTGCGGTCATACCAGTATTCGATGTCTTGGTTGAACTTGTGGGTTTTCATGTCAGTTCCTTTCCGAGCGACCTCGCCCGATGTCCTATCATACCAAGTAATCGGATCGATGCAAGTTGGGGATTAGATATTATCCAACAATTTTCGCGCTTTCTTCCGATGATGCTTGCATGGCGAGATTCATGGGATTTGAGAATGTTGAGACGTACACGGCCTACGACCGGCTGACACGAGATGCTCGCGTGTTCGCCGCTGAGTGCGTTCTAAGGGCCAAGCAGCAGGACAATGGGCAAGCAGTCGCCGGGATGCAGGAAGCCCTGTCAGACGCCTTGTGGCAGGTTTGTAGCCACGGGTCAGGACGGGAACCCGAAGGCGTGGTCTTGCTGGCGATGGCCTTGCTGGAACACTCAGTGCAGCAGATGGCGCACGGCGAGTTGCTCGTGGCGTTGCACTGGCACTTTGTTGGGCAGAAGCCCGGTGATCAGTTGGAACTGTTCAGCCAAGGCTGATCGTGCTGCCGACGGCGAACGAGGCGTCACCGCCAAGCATGCTGATCGCGTTGGTCACTGTCGCGTTGTTCAAAGCCGAGTCAAGCAGCAAGCGTCCGCCGCTGTAGTTGTTGACGGTCGTGATCGTGAAGCCAGCCGTCTCGTTGTCGCGGCTGCTGAATACACCGTCATAGATGTTGAGCGTGGTGACCGTCCCGCTGCTGCGGTAGTCCACCGATCCGCCAGTGTCAATCGTGATGGTTGGGAACGCTGCACTACCACTGGTCTGCACCGTGCCACCAAGCACGTTCGCCGTACCGCTGATCGTCGATGCACACTCAATCGTCCCTTCACTTGCGGTGATGTTTGCCAGCCCGGTGATGCTGCTTGACAACGCAATCGTGCCGGTGCTGTTGCCGTTCATCAGCACAGTGGTCACGGCTGCGGACGATCCGACCGTGACTGTGCCGTTCAAGCGAGAAGCAAGCAGCGTTGTGATGGCGGTGCTGGCGTTGCCTTTGAGCGTCAAGAATGCGTCAGAAGCAGAGCCGCCGGTGATCCTGAAGTCAGTCCAAGTGCCGGTGATATAGGCTTCGGTTCCACCTGATGCGAACTCGCAAAGCGGGCCGTCAAGGTCAAGCGATGTTGTGCTGTCACCAATCGTGCCGGTGAACCCTTCGCCAACTCTGAACGTGATACCAGTGAGGCCAGTTGCCGCACCGCCGATGGTGTCGCTGCTGCTGTTGATGATCAGAGTGTCATCGTTGGTCGGGGCTGTACCACCCCAGTTCGCAGCGGTCATGAATGTCTTGGTTGTGGCTGACTCGCCGCCTGTCCAGATCAAAGTTGCCATCAGTCAGAATCCTTTGCTGGCATCAATTCGTTGAGCCGTTCTTGCCTTTGCTTGCAGCCACAGCCCTTCGGCTTCAATCGCCGCAGCGGTGTCTTGTTGATATATCGGGCAACCTTGTCACCAAGTCCACCAATGGAATCACGGCCCGCGTCTTTGCAGGCTGCACATTCTTCTTCGGTTGGGCGCTCATGCCGGTTGAGTCCGCACATACGTTGACCCCTGTATTCGATCAGGTGCTTGCAGGTCATACGATTGTCACCACTGGTTGGGTTGAAGCAGTACCACCAACGACGCCAGCAGTTGACTTCGTACCATTGAAAGTGCCGGGTGGCGTCTGACCATGATTCACACCGTCAAGCGGGTTTGAGAATGTCTCAACTCGTATGACGGTCGGATCGGTTCCCCAAGCGAAGACAGGCACACCGTCGGTCGGGATTGCACTGTTCACTCGTCCTGCGTTGTTGGTTGCATAGTTGACCGTCATAAGATCAGACAAGTCATGCCTTGCGTTGTTGCTCACGATGCTTTGCGTCAGGCTTGCCGTGTAGTTGTTGTCAATCGCCACCGCACCCTTGTATGACGAGCAGAAGTACGCAGCCAAAGCACCGCTTGGATTGTTGCCGGAACGCAACGGGTACGGAACGCCGGGGCCGGGATCGGATGGAACACCGATGTAGGTGTTGGTGTTTGTCTCAACTTGGGCAAGCGGGTAGTAGGTGATGTCTTGCAGGATGTCACCAACCTTTGTCTTTTGAAAGTTGAACCTTGCCGCACTGTTTTGCTGCGATGCTGGTAGCAGACCGTTTGCACCGTCACCAAGAAAGCAGTCAGCCTGCCCACCGGCACGGAACTCATCGCTGCCAGCAGAGAGCCAGAACAACGGGATAGATGGCGCACGCACGTTGCCGGTACTCAAACCGCTTGCAGTTCGATATCCAAACTTTATGAGTTCCGAGCCGTCAGGGTCTTCATCTGTGAACCCGGTGACGGTTGAAGGAAAGACACCTGTTGCAGTCGGTCTGGTCTGTCCACCAAGCACGAACTTAGAAAAGGTTGTGCTAATCGTTCCTGTTCCCGGATAGAAGAACTGAATGTCAAGGCTGTTTGGGAACTGTACGGTGAAGTCAAACAGCAAACGCTGGTGAGCAGCGCTGCCGTAGTACCGGCCCTGCTCTGGTTTGACGCATTCTTTGCGTGGGTTGTATCCAACCGTGAACGTGACTGCATCGCCGTTGAAGTCGGTGCTTGATCGTTGCTGCACAAGGGCTGGCGTATCAGAGAACTCTTGCGGCAAGAAGAAGAACCCACCATCTTGCACCTGATCAATCAGGTCATCTGATGCCGCACTTGGAAGATCCCAAACGATTCTTGTACCACCAACCTCGGCTAATCCTTGAAAGTCAACCCGGCGACCGCCTTGCTTGATACGCCAGCCTCGATGTCGGAGCGAGAATATCTTGCCCAAGTTTGTGCCGCCCGTGATGTCATTGTCAGCCCACCAGACCGTTGGGTTGGAGTCGTTCCACACGAACACAGGATCATCACCGACCGTGATTGGCTGACCGAACGATGAAGCGTCGCCACCCTCGTACAAGACGAAGCCCGGCGAAACCTCTACAACGTCATTGAGGTCAACCCACCAAGACAAGTTGCCGACGAGTATGCACTGCTCAGGTATCGCAATGACTGGCTCCACCTCGATGTACCTGATAGGTGCAGCAGGGAAGTCGCAGCAGCAACGTCGCTTCAAGTTCATTAGTCGCAGACACCATCAAACTTGATGGCTGAGTAGAACATGCCAATGATCGGGTGCTGCCGGTTGTTGCCTGTTCCCGGCTCTTCGTCAACAACACATCGAAGCAGAGACAGCATGACAATCGGCCCAACTGTGGTGTGGACTGTATCCACGATCCCGCTGCCGCTGACCGGGTCATCACGATGCACCGATGGCATCACCGCCACGCGCTCTGGGTAGCCTTCGAGATTGACACCCAGCATCGAACTGTTGCGGTCTGAGGGCTGCCCAAGTTCGCTGCCGTTGATGGCAGGTATGAACGTGTCATCACCGGGTGTGCCGCTCGTCCTTGCACCAGTTGGCACGGTGACAGTCACGCCATCGTTGATCGTGAACTTCAGTTCTACTTCTGACCAGCGGTAGTAGTAGAACCGGCTTGGGTTTGTGAATGACTGTTCACTTGGGTTGATCAAGTTGTACCCGGTGATTTGGGCCGGGAAGGTCACGATGCCTTGGTCATCATCCCTGCTTGGCGGTCGTTTGCCTTGTGACTCTTCCGTCTCATAGATTGACTCGGACATCCGACGCCATACATCTGGCGTGAACTTGCCAAGCCCTTGCGTGATGGGTGGTATGTTGCCACTCACAGACGGATACCCAAAAGCCTGAAGTCGAACTTGCGTGGGAATGGTTGCACCCAGTTCACAAAGAATGCGTGCCGTGCATAACCAGCAGGAGCACCCGTCACATCACCACCAAGTTGCACCTTGCCTTGTCGTGAAGCACTGATTTGTGCCACTTGGATTCGGTGGTAGAACTCGTCAAAGGCAATCGTGTGCTTGATTGCATACCGTGTGCCGAACTCTGTGTCACCGAGGTACTGCGTTTGAGCGCCAAGGTAGACCAGCGTGCCTTCTGGCGCACCCAAGAACTTGCCCTGATTTCGTCGGCCTGCGTATTGCAGCAACGATGCGAGATACGATCCAGCCCTTGCTGGGTCGGTCACAATCTCGATGTCAACGACTAGTTTGGCTTCACGTACAAGAACGCTGGTAGGCTTGCCACCAGAGTCAATAGGCTTGCCACCAATGTCTGGTTGTGATGCCAACGGCAACAGTGTGAAGCCTGCGTCGGCTGGGTTGACAAACGGCGAGAAGTCTGCACCAGCATCTTCTGAGGTTCTGTATACGTCGCGGAACTTGGCATCAATAGCAAGGTTCCACTTCTGCGAGAACTGCTCAATATCAGTCGAAGGCTCACCAAGCAACTGCTGTGTCTCGTACTCGAACACCACACGCCAGACGAGCGGGTTGTCAACGTCACGCTTGGACTCCACACGCACGGCTACCAGCGTCGGGTAGTCCGGGTGCGGATCGCCCATACGAACACGGGTGAACCGGATGGCTTGGTAGTCGGTATCGAGTTCGCCAGCCGTATCGGATGACACCACGAACCGTCGCTTGGTCGTACTCTTCGGCTCCTTCGAGTCGATGATCAGACCGCCACTGTCTTTGACTTCGTTGCTTGTGATCGTCATGCGAATGCTGTCCCTTGTCCAGATACCAGTTGCCCAAGCAGGCGGTTTGTCTCTTCAATCAAACTAACTTGCACCTTTTGTGCCGGTGATGATTGCGGGACGGTAGCAGAACTCTTGGCGATAGAAGCAGCGGTTGTAAACGCACCAATTGCGGTCGTGCCGCCGACGGTCGCAGATATGGCTTGGTTGGTCTTCAACTGCTTTTCGAGTTCTATCGTCTTCAACTTCTGTTGCTTGAGGTCATCGGCTGCATTTCTCAATTTGATTGCGGTGTTCTTTGCACCAACCGCTTCGAGTTCACCAAGCAATACACCAATCCGCAACCGTTCTTCTTCGATCTCACGAATCTTGATTTGGTTCTCGAAGAACTCAATCTGGTCTTGATCATTCTTCAGTTGCGCTTGTTGCAGTTGCGCTCGCAAGCGGGCTGTTTGTAATGCTTTGACCTCGATGCCAAGTTGCTGATCAAGGGCCGCACGACGTTCGGCTTGTTGTGCTTCTTCTAATTCTTGACCCCGCGCGCCCACGAATCCCAACACTGCACTTACACCAGCAAGGCCCGGAATGTTTGCAATCGATGTCTGAAATCTGGTGGCTTCAAACGCCGCACGCCCGAAAGCATCAGCAAGACCAGTACCCAAAGTGATAAGTTGACCGAAGACCGGAGTGGCTGCACCAATGGCTTTGAGTCGGATTTCAAACGCTTCTAGGCTGGTATCTGCTTTTTCAACTGCTTCGCGAGAGTCTTCAAACCCTTTGACGATGCCTTGAGCGATAGCACCGACAGCAGCGAATCCAGCAATCACACCAAGAGCGGCAGAAAGTTGTGACTGGAACTGCTGTGTCGCGCCTGTTGCTTCAAGGAAGCCACCGCTGGCTTTTTCTGTGGAGCGTTGGGCAGTCTTACCAAACTCTTCAAGTTTCCGGTCGGTCTGCTTGACCTTTTGCTCGGCTTCCTTCAAGCCCTTTTCAAGACGCTTGTTGTCAGCCGTGATCTCAACATTCAGAGAGCCTGCCTTCAGATCAGCCATATGTCACCTCATCTTTGCAAACGTCTCGACTTGCTCCAGTAGGCCGTTCCATTCTGGCAGCGTTAGTTCTATCGGCTCGCCAACGCCGGGGAAGAAGTGGGCAATGTACGCCCGTTCTTTCGTCCAGTCCCGGTGAACCAGACTCACGCCCGGCCTCACGCTTGATTGTTGGCAACGATCTCCTCTGCATCTGGATCAATCTCTTCTGCCTGCTCGTCGTTGGATTCTTCCCACGGGTTCCAAAGCCCGCAGACGGCAGCCGAAGCAGATGCAAGGGCAACCAGATCGTCAACCGCGTCAAGTACGTCAGGCTCTTTGCTGGCTCCCTCAAGGGCTGCCGCAACGAACATCCTTGCACCAAGTTCGGTGTAAGCCTGACGCTTGACTTCTGTGCCTTGATCCCATGCCGCCCGAAGTTGTGCCACCTCAGCCATCGTCTGCTTGTTGTCCATTCCAACGGCACGGCAATCATCAATACATTCTTTCCGGCGAGTCTCGAAGATCCGGTGGCCTACCTCGTGGATCTGTCGTACGGTCAGACGCGGCACAATGAACTCTTGCCCATCCAACGTGATCGTGACTTCCTTGTTCATGCTGTTCCTCTCAGGTTAGGCGGCAGCGAGACTGTGGATTCTGTCCAGTCCCGCCGCCGCTTGGTTTCAATACTGACCAAACGGTTGATGTCGTTGGTCAAACGATAGAGCGAGATAGCACAACGCTGTGCTTCCTCGAGTGTTTCAGCGGAGCAGCCGCACTTCCTCGTGATGACTTTGCCGGTCTTCAGCCCTTTGAACTGCACAACCGAGACCCAATCATCGGGCGACTTCCTTGCCATGCTTAGGTTTCATCCCAAGTCAAGGTGATGTCACCAGTGAACTCACCGTCAACACTGATCGAGGCATCACCGCCTTGCGTGCTGGTGGGTGACACGTTGCCAATGACAGCCGTACCTGACCACTGGCTCAATGTCTTGGTGGTCGATCCGGTTTGCAAAGTCACAGCCTCACCAGACTTGCTGAAGTTCAGCACATCTGTTGAGGTTGGCATTGGCTCGGTTGTGCCTGCGTTGTCTTGCATGATGCCAGAAGCAGAGAATGTGCCGGACATGAGGCCACCGCGCTTCTGTGCAAAGGTGTCAGCAAACGAGGTGACATCAGAGACAACCTGCGAGAAGGTTGCTGACCAAGTGTTGAAGAGGATGTTGTGGTTCGCAACGGTGCATTGACCGTCGGATCCGGTGATACGGTTTGCCATGTTTGGCTCCTTAGGTGACGGCCCCAGTGCGAAGCCTGAACTCGGTGATGACTCTAAGGTACTCGCCCTCGACTGAGCGAATACCGTCGTTGGTGCATTCGATTTTCGCACGCCCGTGGTTGTCGATGCTTGGCGTGCTGTTATTCATAAGCGCAAGCAGTTTGGTTTGGATGCCGCCGAGGGCTGTCATACCGTCCTGCTTCCTGTTGTAAATATCGACTTGGAACAGATAGTCCTTGATTGTGCTGCCGTTGAACGTCTGCTCAAAAGGTGCGCTGATCAGTTGGAACGTGGACAGCGGCACGGCTTCCATGCTTGGGGCTTCCTGCTCGTAGATCCGACCGCTCACGGCTGCGTGGAACGAGCCGCCACTAGTGTCGCTGATCAGTTGCGTGTAGAACGCTTTCACGACGTCTTGGCTCATCGTCCACCTCGCTGTGCCGCGAACTTCTTGAATACGTCATTGGCAGCATTGATGGCGGCTTTACGCATCTCTTTGACATTGTTGTTCAGCGAGTCACGCATGTACGGTCTGGCTGCTTGGTTGATCACGCGGCCCTTGCTGTCTGAACCAACAAACCCGAACTCAAGCCGAGCCGCGTAGACCAGCGATGTGCCAACGCGCACAAATGGCTTTTTGCCTTTGTTCTTTCGATCATCAACTTGGATGCTTTGACCAAGTGTGCCAAGATTCCGATACGGGCCAGCAGGTGCAACCGATGGTGGGTTCGGTGGCCTTGATGACTTGAGGTTGAGACGCTTCTTGATCTCTGTCTGCAGCAGTGTGCCCGCTGCGAACACTGCACCAGCCGCCATCTGCTCGCCAAGTTGCATGACCAGTTTGTTGTTGAACTGATAACTCATGCCACCGCCGTTGAATCTTCGGAGCAGTCAACCACAACGTGGGCAAGGGACGCAGCACCAGCAAACATGCCGGGCTTGATCACGCCGACCACTTCCAAGAACCGCACGCTGCTGTCTGCCGGATCGGTGAACTTCAGCCGGTTGGTTGGTGCGATGGTCACGCCTGCATCGAAGTACACGCGGTGCGTGATCACAAGTTCGTCACGACCGGCTTGCAGAGGCTCCGACGCACCGGCTGGCTGGATGAACCCGGTGACGGTTGAGCCATCCGAGTATGTCAGCACCGGGAAGCCTGACGCATCGTTCGCGGTTCCGGCGGTCTGGATGGTGATTGACACGCCATGCTTCGTGATGAGTTCGGTGACGCTCATGACTTCCTATCGATGAACTGAGCCAGAAGTTCTCTGATCCGCTCCGATGATCGGATTGGATCGGATGCACGGGTGTACGAGTATGAGCCGATTGACTCAGACTGCATGGTTGGGTTCTCGGCCTTGTTGCTGTAGGCGTACTGCACCAACTCGATGCAGGCTTGTGCAAGGTCAGCAGGTACGTCGGTCAGTTCGTCAAAGCCTGCGTCATACTCGACGAGGATGCCACCGAAGGTGTGAGGGAATGGCAGCCCTGCGTCAGTGGCTTTGCCGAAGAACAGCATGTCGGCGGAATCCACAAACTCAAGCGTGGCACGATCATCATGCACGCGGTACGGGATATCGTCGCGGTCAGGGAACTCAACCTGTGCAGTCGAGAGCATGACGTTCACGCCGCCTTGGCGGAACAGGTCAATGCTCAAGCAGTTGGTTGACAAGGTTGCATCAAAGCCAGACACAGCGTTGATGGCATCGACAAGGCCCGAAGCCGTGTCGTTGTTGTTGGACGCAAACACTAAGTTGCTTGTCGTCTTTGTGCCGTCGGACTGGTGACGGGTCAGAATCAAGCGGTCGCTGCGAACTTCGACAACTGAACGCAGGTCGCTGGCGGTGTCGCTGCTGACACTGAACGCGATCTTGTTGCCGATGGCTACGCGGCTGATCCCAATGACGGGGTAGTTGCGAAGGCGCAACCGTCGCTGCCCGGAGCCGTTGTACGACTCTCGGTAAGACTGCTTCCTGAAGTTGCGGTCACAGTACCGCTCGATGCGGCTTGACTCTGCATTGATCAGACGTTCGATCAGCGCATCGTCACCGGATGTGCCAACCCCCATGTACGCCTTTGCATCGGCCAAAGATACGAGTGCGTTGTCAGCCAGAGCCATCAGCAGTCTCCTGTTCCCCCCTCAGCCCGGCAGCCACGAATGGACTGCCGGGCCTTTGAGAGGAAGGTCACGGGTGTGAGTGATCAGATGACCACAACGCGGCCTTGCCAGTCGGCGTCGGCTGCGGTGATTGGTCGCTGATCGTTGAGGGTAAACGCTGCAACATAGTTGCTGGACGAGGCAGGCCCGTCAAACGAGATGGTGATGTAGCGCTTGCGACCACGCAGGTCAACGAAGTACAAAGCACAGCCATCATCAGCGGCAACGTTGGTTGGAGAGGTGACGGTGCTGGACAAGTCAGTGCCGGTGATGTCGGCTTGACCAGATCCAGAAGCGTCGGACTCTTGCAACTTGAGTGCTGCCATGGCGCCATTCGACCCACCAGAGGTGAAGAACTGAATGACGAGAAAGTCAGCGTTCAGGGTGTCAATCTCCTTGGTCGTTGCCGAAGCGTCAGACTCGGAGAAGTGTTTGAAGGTGATGTCTTGAAGTGAAATCATTTGGTATCAACCTTTCAATTAGGAAGCAGCCGTCTTGAGGGCAACGATAGCACCGGCGGTGCTGCTGTCGCCAACATCGTGGCAGTTGATGTCAAAGCGAGTGGTTCCTCGAACACCGATCTGGTCGGCCTCAAAGAAGCGATCTTCGCTCACGGCAATCTCGGTAGGCCGACGGTCGCCCATCGTTGCACCGAGTTCGAGTGCGCCGAAGTAGGCACACAGTTGGGAGTTGGCTTCAGTCTTAGGCAAGACGTCAGCAAGCACGACTTCGTAGCCGAACAAGGAAGGCACAGCCACGCCACCAGCGAGGGTGAGGTTGGTGTTGCCGCCAGCGTCAGCGAGAAGATCCAGAACCACGGTGTGGTAGAACTGGGTGGACATGTACCACTTTGGAGTGCCTTGCGAGAAGACGTACTCAGGGGCCAGACCAACAGTGCCGGTGAAGTCAGCAAGCGTCAACTCAGAGTAAGCGTTGCCGGAGCCGGTCTTCTGACCAGCGGAGCCAACAGCGTTCTTGAGTCCGACGATGCCGCCGTTGCTTGAAGTGCCATCACCGTTGAAGCCTGCTTCGTCTTCTGCGTTTGCAAAAGCACGAGCCACTTCGCCAGCCAAGAAGTCGCCAAGATTCACAACGGAATCTTCAGCCAACTCACGACTGTACTTGGTCAAAGTGGCAGCCTTGCGGGCAACCAAGGAGACTTGGTCAAACGAAGCATCGGTCTCGCTGATCGAGGAACCTTCACCAACGAACGAAGCGGTCAGACCGCCAGCGATTCGGTTGATGAGCAAGGTGTCTCGGCTCATGTTCAAGACGCGGGTGTTCGCACGGAACTTGCCGAACTTGGCACGCAGGTCAATGATTGCTTGCTCGAGTTCGTCAGGAACCAAGAAGCCACCGAGTGAGTTGTTGCCTTCACCGTGGGCTTTGATGCCGTAGCGGTCAGACACCCACTGTTGTGCGGACTTGTTGCCCATCGAACCCAAGAAGAACTGACCGATACCGTGTGCGGTTTCAGCGTCCTTCAAGTGCTTCAGATTGCCAGTGGCACTTGGAGCGGTCACGACAGGCGTAGCAGCGGCAACACGACGGCGACCTTCTGCGGCTTGCTTCTTGACCAGATCAGCGACAAGAGCGACAGCGGACTTGGCAGCCTTGTCCTCTTCTTTTTCATCTTCGGTCTTTACAGAAGCCTTCTCGACTTCTTCCTCAACCTCAGCACGCACAGCGTCGGCCTCGTCCTCCATTTGCATGGCAGCCACGAGTTCGGCAATGGTCATGTCTGGCTTGAGGTCAACCATCATCTTCTTTCGGATATCTTCCGACATGGGTAAACCTTTCATTTCAGATTCAATAGAACTTCGCTCTGGCTGAGTCGTTGATGCCTGCTCTGCTTCTCCAACTGCCTGCCGACAGTTGACGCTCTCAGGGTTCTCGCACGATGCCTGCGAACACTTACATACATCGGCCACGTTGCCGGTGTCATTGAGTTGCTTGGTGACTTGTACGGCAATGGCGTCTTCGTTCATGGGCAAGGGTGCAACGCTGTATTCCAGCATGCGTGACTTGCTCACGATTCGCTTGATGTCATCACGACCGTATCGATCAAAGTCTTTCTTGGTGGGCTGGCGTACTTGGGTGTACGCAAAGCCGATGCTGAACGCCTTCACAATCGGCGGATCAGAGGCGAACATGGCGAACACCTCATCAGGCAGCCACTTGCCTTCGTAGCCTTCGGGCCGCTCCGGGAACTGCGTCACCGCCATGATGCCACGATCAGTGTGCTTGATGCTGGTGCAGACGCCGCAAGGGGCTGCGTAGTCGTGGTTATAGAACACCGTGCCAGTCTTCTTGAAGCGTGAGAAGTCGATGCCCTCTGGCACGACCACTTCGCCTTCTT
>Ga0129351_1000684_pt1 | contig 12887 bp, 26 predicted proteins | sample CPBDNA_8_FD_94423 | JGI IMG/M metagenome (GOLD analysis project Ga0129351, IMG submission 94423) | Freshwater to marine salinity gradient microbial communities from Chesapeake Bay, USA - CPBay_Sum_27_0.2_DNA | ecosystem: Environmental > Aquatic > Marine > Coastal | place: USA: Chesapeake Bay... | reverse complement strand
GGTCTGTGAGACCAAACGGCAAAAGTAGCCTTATCGAGATGATAGTAGTCACGATAAGACTGTATAGGATTATCATAGTCCTTGAGCACGTCCGGCATTGCCAGTCCGAAAGTGGTAAATCCAAGTCTCTCCATTTTGAGAGGGTCCGGTAATTGGTTGATAACGGTGACTGATTTGTGTTGCTTCCCATATCGGTAGCGATATTCTTCTCCTAGCGCATTGCCGTAGCAATGAGTCCACTCGAAATTGTCGAGAGACGAACGAGCCCAGATAGTACAAGGATGATTGTACATCATAGGCAAATATGGTGTAAGTGGCCTACTTTCAGGCGGTAAGTGCTTAATATCTTTTTTAAGAGTATTAAGGTAATCGGACTCTTGTTTATTAAGAGCCCGGGGTATAAACCCTAGATGCACGTCAACCCAGATAGCAGTACATAGTATCTGGGCAACTTCCAACGGCATCTTTACAATATGCTTGTCTACGTGCGCCTCAGCACACGCATCTAAATTTTCGTCTAGGTAAAATAAGTTCATGTTGTAATTATACTCGCTTTCAGATTAAAAGTCAAGAATTAATTACCCTCTCGCAGCTTATTTAAAATGTATGCAGGATTTGTAAACATATAAGGATCACCATTATGATTATCCTCTTTACCCTCTTCAATGAACCAATCAGTGATGGTTCCATTATCTACTATTGCTGCGTATCTCCATGAACGCTGACCAAAGCCAAGGTTGTCCTTGTCTACAAGCATTTGCATTCCAGATGTAAACTTCATACTACCGTCTGGAATTACTCGAATTTCTTTCAAGTTATTTGCTTTTGCCCAAGCATTACATACAAAAGCATCATTGACTGTGAAACAATAGATTTCATCTATGAACTCACAGTAAAAGTCTTGGGCTAACTTTTCAAAATCGGGAAGTTGATAAGTAGAGCAGGTAGGAGTAAAAGCTCCTGGAAGAGAAAATAACAATACTCTCTTCCCTGCAAACAAATCAAAAGTATTTACATCGTGCCAGTCGTACCCTCCACTTTCTGTTTCGATTCGAGTTTGGAATGTGACTGAAGGGACTAACTCGGGGAGAGATGCCCAATAGCTGCGGTCTTCGTATATACACCGCTCCTGTTCTGTACAATATACTGCCATTTTATGCCTCGCTATAAGTTAAGTTTAAATCTGCATGGTGTTGCTCATCGCGTCGAATATAACGAATCATGTCAGATAGCTTAGCTTCTGGAAGCATATTGTAATAGTCGATCGCGATCTGAGGAGCTGCTACATCTTCAATGCGCCCCTCTGTAATTTCCTGAAGATAGTCAGTATAGCTACGTACTGCTTCTTCTTCGAAGTAATGTATCATTAGATGCGCTGTACGCGGTGTAAGTAAATACATTACTAAATAATAGTGCCAAAATATAAATTGTGCCAGAACGATGAGACCCCGCTCCAGCTTTGTAGGTTTTACTACTTCTATAAAAAACATAAGATGCTTGCGCTCATTTTCTGCTTCTGCGAGCATCTCGTGAATCTTGCTACCTTGTCCTTTTTTCAAGCCACGCAAGCTTGACAGATGTGTGAGCATACCTGCTACCATGCCAGGAACACCTGCTACTGTTTCTAGAACTATTGCTCTATGTCCATATCTTTTCCGAAAGAGCATATCCGCAGTAAAGCGGAAGAACTTTGTCATTGACTTTGCAACAAATTTATTCGCTGACATTCTCTAGTCTTACCATTAGTCGTTCTGCTCTATTTGGTACTTGCTTGTGCCATCGAGAGTCTCGGCCCTCTACTGCTGCTTCCGCCCACTTTTTACAAGCAAGGTGTGCGTTCATTTTCTTGAACTTGCTCAAACGAGTGCGTCCCATGTTGAACATCATGTTAATTAATATGTGTTGTACTTCTTCAGGCCAGAACCCAAAATCGTTTCCGTACAACTGCTCACAATCATCAATCGCAGTCCAAATATCTACTTCGAACGCTTCGCGTGACCGTTCTCGCGTAATGGCTGTACCAACAGGTTCTCCCGCCTCTGGATCGCTTCCTTTGATAAGGTGTCCAATTCCGAAAGTAGGGTAGCCCAAATGATCGAGATAAATCTCGAGAACTTCGCCTTCATCTGCTTTAATTTCTTCATAAAGTATTTCAACTCTCATTTAATCCTCTTTGCTGCTTTTATTTCACAGTCCCCTGAACAATAATTTGCTCCTTTAATTATTACCTTAAATTCTTTGCTACACGTTGGGCATATTTTTGTTTTCATAATTTTTTAAAATACCCGAGCCGAAGCTCGGGTGTAAGGTTACTTAGTTTCTTTTTCTGATTCGTAATCAGAAACGTCCACTGATTTAACATATTCCCATTGATCCTTTTCTTTATTGTACTCGTGTACAAGAACTATACTACTCAATGCTACCTGGAAAAGCGCTCTTTCGCTAAGGTCGATACCACGAACAACGACCTCTTCTAGTTCTGTAGCGTGGATGTTAAGAGGGAAAAATAAAGCCATTGCTGCCCAAAAAGACAGAATGTTTCTTTTATGCATCAATAATATTTATCCTTTTGGGCATATCTTCTTCGGGAATATTCTCTACTAGCTCTACACAAAGAAGTCCATTCTTCATGAAAGCTCGCTCGAGTTCAATATTGTTGCCAACTTTGAAAACCCGAGAGAAGGTTTTACCGCTTAGTCCCTTGTAGAGATAGTCTTCATTCTCCTCGGCTACCTGCTTTGCAGTGCCCTCTATTCTTAATTCGTTTTTATGGAATGTAATTTCGATGTCTTCTTTGTCCCAACCTGGAACTGCGACCTCTACGCGATGGCCACGATCACCTACTCGCACAACATTGTAACGAGGGTAACCAGTCATAGGTGAGTTAGAAAAGAAGTCAGGGTGAAGATCAAGTCCTAGAAAGAACTTGTGAAAGTCCGATATGTTAAGCATATGCTGTTTCGTCATAAAAGCCCCCAGAAAACTAATTAAATCTCGGTCAAAGCATAAGTTGCTTTGTCACAAGATACCTTAGTCTTGCCGTCTTTATGGACGTACAGAATGATCGCATCTCTTTTAATTTTGTGCAGAGTAACTCGTGCATCACTGCCGTAGGCAGCTGAAGCAAAAGCTTGGCACAGATTAAAAGCGCTTTGATCGGCAGGAGTAATTGCAAATGTATTTGCACTACCCACAGCAAAAGCCAGGCCTAAGCCTGCTACTAATTTTTTCATAATTTTCTCCATGCGCCCTTTCGGTACGCTCTATGCATCCTCTCGGTATGCGGGTTTAAAAGGGGACCGAAGTCCCCGTACTTTAGCCTTCGTCAGGCCATTTGTCGTCGTCCTCATCATACACACCATCATTGTTGGTATCACAAGCACGTTGCCATGAAATCATGTCAAATGTCAATCCTTCGTGCCAAGGCTTGTAGGCTTTGCACCATTCATGAGAACCTATAACCATATCGTCAGTGCCATCAGGGTCTGGAACGTAGTCCCGTTTTGCCCAAGGCTCCTGTGCCGTAAAATAAGTATTCTTATTTTTGTATAGTTTTCTCTTGAAGAGTGTGCTATTTTGTGTGCTGATGTAGATTTCTTGCCCTTCCTTGAGTGTATATGTCGATCCATCGTCATAGTTAATCACGGTTTCTGCACTGATTCCGGCTGAAAGGCCGAAGAGTGCCAACCCCGCTATAAGTCTACGCATATAACCTCCTTGGTTAGCATGAGGCTTTCTGTTGACAGGCGCCTCTGTCCCCGCTTACCTATAATCAGGCAGCAAGTTGATAAATGTCGTCGTTGGCATTTATTAGAGTTGTTGCGTTAACGTAGCTTCCGCACGGATTCTCCATAAGTCTACTAGCCGTTTGTCGATTCTGAAACAGCCCCATCATAAAAAGTCTTTCTGCGTCGTTTATTATATTTTCTTTTAAGCTTCTTTCTTTCTCCCGCTCTCCAAAGAAAAAATCTTTTAGAACGTCGAGAGAGTCCATCAAACTCATCTCCGCCTTTCATCGGTATACGCATTATAAAACTCCTTATGGTGGAGCTGTCGGGATTTGCACCCGAGTCCAACCGTTAGCTTATTACTTCTACGAATCAATCAATTCCAATTTCAAAATGATGTAAATCAATAATAGGACGCTTTTGTCTCTCTCGTCGATAATCAATCCAATCGTTTGTTAAGTCCTCAATGAAACCATCGTTTAGTCTCATATCATCAATGTGCGGTGCTCCGCCCCATCTAAGTTTTACGCCCACTTCTTGTGCTGCATAAACCATGGACTGTGCTACATCATCATAAACTTCTTGTTCAAGACATAGACGCTCTCCAATGAAAACACCTAAGTCTACAGCATACCCATATAGATGTGCTGAGTGATCTGGTTTCTGAGTTACCCCTTTTTCATAATACAAGGTGTGCTCTGCTTCAGTACGCTTTCCTTCCAGTACTTGAATATTTAAGTCTACAAGCATACCTGAAACTTTTTCAACACACTCTACAAGTCGGGGATCTACTCCCTCTAATCTTCGCAAACTTGTCTCTGACAAGTAATGCTGTCTATCAGTATATTCGACTGCTTCCACTATTCTTCCTCTACTTCAATAAGCCCTGTATTGATAAGATGCTCTACCGTTGCTTCGATACCATCACGCCTTCCAATACTGAAAGCCGTTTGAGCGCACCCATACATACAGACGCCAAAAATTATATAAGTTGCTAACATAGCGCGTTCTCCTTTCATGAAGTATAGAAGCATACTTCTGAATGACACTATTATACTAAAAAATGTTCTCAAAGTCAAGCATTATTTTTAGTGACCTCTTCAAAAAAATAATGCTTGACTTTTCATGCGATTTCCCTTATAATACTCACTATGAAAACTTATTCTAAAAAACCGTGGTCGATTCGAGAAAGGGTATTGCTTAAAGAGCATTATCATTCGTGTACTGAAGAAGAGTTGTTAAAGCTCTTTCCAAATAGAACATACAACTCGATTCGTAAGCAAGTTTCGTATTTACGAAAACGGGGTTGGACTTTTAATGCCAGGAGTTAAAGTAAGAAATAATAATGTTGATGCCGCACTAAGAATTTTTAAGAGAAAGTGCATGGATCACATTTGGGAATACAGACAGCGAGAAGAATACATCAAACCTTCGCAAAAACGAAGAAAGGCTAAACAGGCGGGTATTGCTCGCGCTAAAAAAAGGAGAGTAGAAGATGAGCGCAAGCGGAACAAATTTTGAGCTTGTAGGAGATTTTATGGAAGCGTTTGGTCAGACGGTTGAAACAGAACCAACCTGGCCCGACTTTAGTACTCGAGAGCTACGTCTTGAGTTAATCGACGAAGAAGTCGAAGAACTACGAGTTGCAGTAGCAAATCGTGACATGGTGGAAATAGCAGATGCACTTACAGACATATTATACGTGGTTTACGGAGCCGGTCATACATTCGGCATTGATCTTGATGCTTGTTTTGATGAGGTGCACGCCAGCAACATGAGTAAGTTAGGTGAAGATGGTAGACCTATCAAGCGAGAAGATGGTAAAGTAATGAAAGGCCCAGGCTTTTTTGCCCCAGATTTAGAGAGCATTCTAAACCCTTGAGAAACCTTTGGAAGCAATATGGTTATACCTTGTACTCGAAGGCGGTACAGCAATCTATAATTCTAAAAATCAAGTTGTCCCCGCTAGAGCTTGCGTGTATCGGAATTATCATGATTCTGGGGATAGCACTACCTACACTTTCTATATTTCTATACTTGGCAAATGTCCTCCATTTGTACGGCATATAAAAAAGGGGCTCTAGGCCCCTTTAATTTTATGACATTGCTACTGTCTGTACGTTTGTAATAGTACAAAGTCGAGTTCTATCTCGTTTATCACGAATACGAATCGTGTCGCCTACCTGAGCGGCTCCTCGAAGCCATGCTCTTACTGCGGGTGTCCCGCAATCATACGTTACTACATAAAAATTATTATTCTTATCACGAACAACTACTGCTTGTTCTTTTGTGTCACCGTATGCTGCCCCCGCAACCACTAGGCACAGTGCTGCTATAAAATATTTCATACGTTTCTCCTATCGTCTCACGACGATTTCCGTTGTCTCACGACAAATTATAAAAAGTCAAAATGAAAAATATCATTTTGTAACAAAATTGTAACATTTCGCTACCAAAGTTGTCAAGGATTATTTTCGGGAGGTGTCGGCGGGCTGTACCCTTTTCCATATTTTGTGAGAGTGAGATTTTCGCCATCCCAGATACAATAGATTGGAGGTCGAACTCCAACTCTAAACTTATGAACTTCATAGTCTCCAAGCCAAGACTCGGGAAGTATGTTTCCCTTCTTGTCACGCATTGGTCCAGTGCCAATAATGTATTCAATTCGTACTGAGCCCCACCTGTTCCAAGATTCTTCCATCAAGTCTATGCAATCTATCATGTGTTCCATTACCACCACCCCAAATTTCTACCGTTGTGAATGATAATCATAAAGCAGGTAAATACATGCAATCCCCACCAAAAGGTGCGTATGATTGCTACTGCATCACTCTCGCGATCGCTTCCGACTTTTTCACCTAATGACTTTGCCCAGATACGCCACAGTCTATTCATAGCCTGAGCGACCCCGTCGCAGCTTTTCTTGTCGCTCTACTTCCTTGAGATGCATCATATCAGATGCTTTATTTCCCCACACTTCCGGCAGTAGCCCATGTACTATCAATACACCTGCTACTCTCCATGCAAAACAAAGATGCTGCAAATAACTTTCTTGTATATACTTTAGATGCTTCATGCTACTTCCTTGAGCAGTGCGACTCCTAACATAAAGAGCGACACTGTATTGAGCATTATCAATGCTCGGTCTTTCCAAATGACTGACACCCAACACCACAATGCAATGCCTAGAAATCCAAAGCCGAGATCATAGATACGAAACTCTGGCCCTGCAGCTCGCATTGCTAAACTAAGTAACACTACTACTGATGCCACCCATTTAAGATACCAATCAAAATCTTCAGGATACCACTCACGATCCGGTTTATTTCTACCGTCTGCCCGAACCATTGGGTCTCCTCTACCTTTTTTCACCATTTAAAAACTCCCTTCAGGTACGCAGGCCTTTATACCCGCAATTAAAATATAACAACCTATAACAATACTTATATAATCTTCCACCTATGCCTTCCTTAAAACTTTTTTTCGTTTGCTATTTACCGAACAGCCCGGGTTTAAGATCACCAGGGCAAAAATAGTATTTTACTTGTGCCAAAAAGTGTGGTAAAATATATCATAAATTTGATAGACAATCAAGTCAATCACAGATTCTTACTAACTAGAACGTAATCGTTTGAATTGGTGTTATTGGGATGGGGTCGTCCGCTTGCGGTAAGACCCCCAATCGTAACACCCAAATGAAACCGATTACGTACAACCCAATCTCTAATGACTACTGTTGTTCAATTAAGTATGGATTGTGACTAAATGCTACGGTCAAGATAATCAAATATGACCGTGCTACAATTCATACTTAAAAATTAAAAAACTGTTTAAGTGGAAATTCGTCTTTTACAATTGCAATAAGCGTAAAAAATTTTCCACAATTCGCGATGGATTTTTCTTAATTATATGTTTGAGCTGTAGACTTCGAGAAAATTATCCCTTAGTTGAAACAACCCCGTTGAGACCCCTGTAAAGATTTTGCATAGGTCTCTTCATCTTTTACAGAATTAAAACTAATTTCTTTTCGTAGATGGTTTACTTGGTAAGAATGTTCTGGTAGACAACGCTTGCAGACTTCAATACTTCTTAACAAGTTCTCCGTAGTTTCGAACTTCCAAGTTGGATGACAAAATAACCCGTCGTGCATCGTTATAACCCCGCTATAGCTTTTTCGAGGTGTTTAAGAGCTGCTTTTGGGCTTTTCTCGAGGCCCAGTAGAGCTGAACTCTCAATTCCAAGACCATCAGCGATATTCGAAACGATTTCCACTTTCGTAACAGGTTTCTCCCCAGTTTTCGAAACATAAACCTCCCTCCTGTAGACGCCTTCGCGTGACAACTTCCCAATAATTGATTTTTTACTTCTTTGTAGTTTTTCAGCCAAGTCCTCGACTGTTTCTTTGGACGGGTTCGAGGTGTAGATCTCGATCATATACTCCGTCTCTTTATCTGTATATGTACTCATTCTGTTTCTTCTTCCTCCGGTACTCCAACGTAGCGCATTTCTCCCGTATTTAAGTCCACTGAAATATCTCCAGATACATACTCAATATACCCCACTTGTACATTGTCTATACCAACTTTGTGAACATACTTTGCAAAGTGTTTATCATATGCAGCTTCTTGCTCTTGGATTCTGCCTTCGAGAGTTTCTATAGTGTCGTAGCACAACTTCATGGCGTCATAAAGCTCCTGTAGATCGGCTACTCGTTGATCTAACTCTCGGGTTAGCACTTTGTTGGAAAATGGTATTACATTCGACATAAAAATCTCCTAGCAAGAATATATATTATACCGGACATAGAAAAAAATGTCAAGAAAAATTTTTTGTAGGCATAAAAAAATCCCCACATATTTCTATGCAGGGATTTTCCGAACTTTGCTAGCGAGTTCTCCTCCTATAGTTATTGAGTGATACGCACCTACCTCCTTCACGTATCTGGGCTGTACTCTGCAGATGTAAACCCACCACTTCTTCGTTTTTAGTTCCCAGAATTCAAAAAAGCAACAAAAGCGTTAACTGGGGGTGAAATTGACGAGTGCATTCACCGGCACTACGAGATTATAAAGCGTCTCATTCGCTACTAGCGTTTTTGGTAGCTAGCAAACCTGTTCCGGACGATGCCTTTTAACCCTGTACACGGGAGGGTCAACGAAGGGAACAAATTAGGTCGGGGGCTCCGGATAGGCGGGTGGACTTTTACCGGAATCTTTACTGTCTTATCGCACAGTGGGTAGCAACACTGAAAGGCGTCCCTGACTTCCCCCATTTGAAAAGATATTATACTAGAAGTGACCACAAAAAGTCAAGAATTATTTTTCATGATCTCCGAAATTGTTTCAAATCGCTTATGCCCGGTGGTGTAATCATTGTACTCTATAACTAATGACTCATCATTCATTATCAGCTTGGAGTTGCCGAACTTAGCTTCTCTTAAATATGTCTCAATTCGATGAATAACTGTATCTGGTGTTTCTTTAAGCACTTTTGGCATTTATCATCCCCTCATCAAGTAGTTTACGCACTAAATATGCAGCGGTAAGCTCATCGAATGCCCACTCATAGAATAATATATCCCGAGCTTTCGCCATCGGATTATCACTCTTGTTCGCTTGATCTGCTACTGCTAGCTCTTCTTGCTTTGTCAGCATCTTTTTCCTCCTGCTCTCCAATTTCATACATTTCTTGGGCAGCACCGGCACTTTCACCTACATAAATCAGCGCACCATTTCTAGTATAGACTCTATACTTGGTATGTCCAGGCTCTGGATGTTCTAGTACCATGTGCATTATGCTACCTCGATACCATAAACATCGCGCTTGAACTCAGCACTCTTACCGAACTGTGATGCAGCCTTTGCACGCTCAGCTCTCTGAACGAGAGGTGAGTTAGGCTTCCGCTTCGCACGAAATGCGCCGTGAGAAGTTACTTTTTTACCTTTGAATTTACCAGTCAACTTGATCTTACGAGTCAGTTGAGCGTCGTACAGCATAGTCTTTGCCATCAAAATTCTCCTTATATCGTACATAATAGTACGCTTTGTAATCAACTTTATTTAAGGACTCTGCCTCACGATAGGCGTCATAATGCGCTTGCCAACAACTGAGAGGCAAGGTTAGCATACCTATTCTACAGTACACAACGTACATCAAAATCCTTAAATAAAGAGGGGCCGAAGCCCCGGGTTATTAGGCTACTGCTTCGATGAGGTTCTGAAGGTCAACCTTAGTCATTTTTGACAAGGAAGGCAGTTCAACACCGATGCTTGCCTGAACTTGAGCAACTAATTCGTCCTTGCGAACAATTGGCTCACCGCGCTTAGTTACACGCTCAGCCTTAACGTACAGGCCCAAAGCAGAGAGCTTTGCGATGATGCTACGAGGAGTCTTGTCAAACTCGTCAGCAAGTGCATCAACAGTAGCACGAGTAGGGTTAGCAGTGTAAGCAGCAGAGATTGAGTCAACCATTGCTTGAGTGTAGTTGGCAGAAGCCTTTGCAGTCATGTCAGTCATTTTGTTTTCTCCCGAAAAAAATTAAGTAAAGTACCACTTTTGAAAATATATTATAGTCGATTATGAGGAGGATGTCAAGAGATTTTTTTGGAAAGCAGTAAATAATTTTTCTTCTTTTTCCCTTGCTTCTACTTCCCAAGGAGAGTTCCAGTATTCTTCCCAATCTTCTCCCATCCTACTACTCAGTGTACCACGCCAGATCACATGGTTATGTTCTAGCTCTAGCTCGCAGTAAATATACTGACGAGCGTGCTCCATCTCGTGAAACAAAGTACGAAGCCAATTATCATTTTTGAATATACGAATTACTATCTTATGCCCAAGGTCAATTGAGTCACCATAGTCGTGCTCCTGTTTGCCTTTAAGCCGAATATCTACTGGAACCGGAGTTACTTCAAGGTTTAGCTTGTGCATTGCAAAATCAGCCGCACGTCGAGCTAACCGACGCTCAGCCATTGTCCATGCTCCTCTTGCTTTTGTTTTTAACTTAATCATAGTTCTTCCCAAAAGAACTCCTCTCCATAAACAGCTTCAAGTACTTCGTCCACGCTCCAATGGTCTGCCTCACCTAGATCAGCAGCGTCAGGATCGCAGTCGTTAAGCTCATCTTGTAGCTCGTTTCTTGCTTCCGCAATAAGGTTATGCCACTCTAGTTGAGTGTACTTTGTAAAGCTCCCATTTGCAACATCAAAAGATACGTGTGTAATTCTCATAATCCCTCCATTTGATAAACATTATACTACCTTCGGTTCTGAATGTCAAATCTTTTTTGTCATAAGCCCAACGCAGACGAATTCCGGGGGGCCGGGCACGACCTCGGCGTGTCAAGTTTTTTTATCAGCAATTGTCCAAAATTTTCCAAAATTATCGCGGGGTTGCCCCGGGCTTCCATGATTTGCCGTAATTATGCCATCACCCGCAGAGACTTGTCAAGCAATTTATTTTCGCAAATTGTGCAAAAAGTACTTGACAATAGTTGGTCTACTACTGTATAATCGGCGCCGCGCTTTTCCAGGTTTGTGCACAATTGCACAAAAAAGTTCTTGACAATCCCGGGTCTTGCGCGTATAATACCAGGGTGGGAACGGGGTCTATGACAGACTTGCGCGCAGAATTAATTTTACCAAAGGTGCAAAAAGTACTTGACATTATAGACCCCGCACTGTACAATCGGCGCGAAAAGACTATGTCAATTTAAAAAAATTTTACGCAATCGTGCAAAAAAGACTTGACAAATCGAACGCGCACTGGTAAAATGGCGCGAGCGACACCAGCTGCATAGAGTAGTTACTCTACTACTGGCGCGCCGGCGCCAAAAATCCTGGCGGGTCAAGCCGAGCGCTGAGGCCCGGCCTGTTCCACGTGGAACATTAGGCGAGGCGTTCGCATAGGATAGCCAGCAGATTTTTGATGCCGCGTTTTTTGTTGGAAAAATCCACGGTGTGCCAATCGGAATCTATCACGCGCTCTTTTAGTATCGACATTCGATCATAATGCGAAAGCGCGTTTTCGTCATTCTCTGAAAATTTCCAATATGTTAGCGGAGAATTTTTGCGCGCGTTGATTCGGCGTTTTTGTTCGTCCTCTGAAATTGAAAGCCAGAATTTAATCAAGCGCACCGGCTGAGTCGCTTCCCAGTTTTTATGATCGCGCATAAAAATTTCGTATTGTTTCGGAGTGCACCATCCGTTGAGATGTTGAACCATTGCGCGGCTATACCATGACCGATCAAAAAACACGATTTGGTTTTGTTGCGGCAGTTTGGTTTCCCAGTAGCCCAGCCATGATGACATTGCGCGTTTGCTAGGTTTGTGCGAGAGGCAAACGCTATATAAATCCGGCGGTAGGTAGTGGGTCAATTCTCGAATGGTTGAGGATTTTCCCGCAGTGTCGCGCCCTTCCAGAATTACCGCAACCGGAGAATTTAGATTCTCAGCGAGTCGGTTTAATTTTGCTTGCAATTTTTTCATGGCGTTGGGCCTCCGAAAAAGTAGTAAATCGCATAACCCCAAATTGCCGCATCGGTTACGATTGAATAGGCGAGATAAAACAGCGCCGCAGATTTTGCTAGATTCATGCTACCTTGCTCCCGTGAACGTGGGCGTCGTCTGACGCCGTTGGGTTGACAATGCGCCAAGGCGCACCGTTGATAATGCCGTAAGGCACAGATTTTTTCTGGCGGTAACATTCCGCGAGAATAGAAACCTCGATTCGCGCATCGCTCAAGGCGGTGTGATCTTCGATAAAAGCGGGATCACCGGAAACGTAGCGATAGGCAAATTCCGCGCCCGTCTTGATATTGCCAGCCGGTGAAACCCAACCGAGTGACCGCGCAATGCGAGCGTAGGATTTTTGGGATAGCTTGGTTTCACAAGCAAATTGCCAGATGTCGAGAACATCGACGGGCATTTGAACAATCGCGCCAGTGCAACCGAGATCCGCGTGAGTCTGACGCAAAACGCGGAAGTCGAAACCCGCATTGTAGGCCGCGATAACATCGACGCCATGCGTGAGCATATCAGCGCGGAGAGTGCCGACAATCTCAGCCCAAGGCGTGAGGCGAATATCGCCATCTTGTAGCATTCGAGCGTAGTGGGTGAAATGCTTGCCAGCATAAAACGCGCCCATCATTTTCTTGGGGTC
>Ga0129351_1000682_pt1 | contig 12896 bp, 19 predicted proteins | sample CPBDNA_8_FD_94423 | JGI IMG/M metagenome (GOLD analysis project Ga0129351, IMG submission 94423) | Freshwater to marine salinity gradient microbial communities from Chesapeake Bay, USA - CPBay_Sum_27_0.2_DNA | ecosystem: Environmental > Aquatic > Marine > Coastal | place: USA: Chesapeake Bay... | reverse complement strand
ATCACCTTCTGGCACATCAGTATAAAAAAGTAATTGTGTTTCTTCTATAATAGTATTACCAACTGCGATGTCACTATTATAATTATTAAATGTATACCAACCATCTTCACTTGGTTTGAATGTCATTGTTTCATACCATATCTTCTCACCATTATCTTCAAGACCTACAGTATGTTCTCCGCCAAGAAACTCATATGCATCGATATACTTATTAAAATCAAATTGAACATCAAGGTCATACAAATACCCGTCGGATATTACACTTGACGTAATACTGATTGAAGCAAATGATAATAATGGTATTAATAATAATGTTGATAGGTATTTAATCATTTTCTTTTTCTAAGTAATAAAGTTAATAAAGCCCCACTCATAACTAAACCATAAGTAGCGGGTTCAGGTATAATTGTATATGTAAGAACACCACCTTGTGGTCCATAGATATCAACCGAACCTTCAATTAATTCTTCGGGGTCATAGGTTGTTATAACACTATAGTATGTAGTATCCTTTTTTAAATTAGTAGTTAAATCAAATTGAACCTCATTACCACCATCATAACCATCATCATCTTGTGCTATAAGATTTAATGTTGGATTAGTTGGTGTGAATGAACCTTCGTAAACATAGATATAAGTATCTGCATTAAACCAAGGTGTTTGATGATTTGGGTATGGTGTATAATCAAAAGAATCGTGAGATGTAATTGAACTATTAGATGCTCTCCAATCGCCAGCCGTGTCTACACTAAATTCAATGATGTTATAATAAAAGATATCGTTACTATCATTCCAGTTTGGCCTAGTGAATGATAGTGATTGATTTTCTTCTATATCAAATGTAATAGTATCTAATAATACTAAATCAGCACATAATGTAAAGGGTATCAACAGATATGCTAATAACTTTTTCATTTTATTTTCCTTTGCTAAATAATTGTCCTAAAAATCCAAAAATTTGACCGAAGATTCCTAGACCTTTTCCTAGCCAAGAATCTTTTGGAATGAGTAAAGTGCAAATAGATAATAAACCGATAACACCAATTGCTATCTCAATTAGACTACCTTTGCAATGTTCTATTAAATATTGTATCATAATTGTTCTTTCTAAATTGGTGTTGCATCTGTTTCACTGCGACTTGGGTTATTTGGGTCAAATATATCTGCCCAATTAATATCAGGTCCGCCTGCGGGTGAAACTACTCGAGTGTCATCTCCAATGGGCGTGAGTATTTTTTCTATTTGGTCATCAATATCTACTACAACTTCTATATCATCTATTGCTATATCAGCAGCTCCTGCAACTTCACCGATGTCGATTTCCATATCTGGCATTTCAGCCACTTCGACTTCTGGTTCATTTATTTCAACTTCTGTATCCGCAAAAGCAGTATCACCAACCATTGAATGCGGTTTGATATCATCTAAACCATCAATAGTTTCTACTTCAACCTCTGGTTCTTCAGAAGGTGGTTCGGCGGTCTCTACATTTGAATCTGCCAACTCAATTGTTGGTTCTTCATTAGATACTTCACTATCTTCGACCACCTCCTCTTCTGTTTCGTTACCACCAAATAACGCAGCGAAGAGACCGCCACCACTCGATTTCTTACCGGACGAATTGCTTAGTCCGTTATCACCTACACCATCCGATTCTGCAACATTGGTTCCCTCAGCAGGTTCTGCTGATGATTCTCCGCCTGTAACTTCGCCATCAGTCGTTTCCGCTTCTGACTCCGTATCAGTCTCTTCCGTTGCTTGCTCATCTGGTATTGTGTCGCCATCTTGTGTTGGTTCCTCTCCTTGTTCTTCATCTGGTTCTTCGTCGTCATCATCACCCCCGCCGAATAGAGAGCTAAACAATCCACCAGATTTCTTTTTTGGTTTTTCTTCTTGAGCGGGTTCCTCTTCGGCTTCAGGTTCCTGCTCACTAGATTCTTCTTCAGCTTCGGTTTCTTCCTCAGCCTTTTCTTCGGTTGGCTCTTCGGACTCTTCTTCAGCTTCTTCTTCAGCTTCTTCTTCGTCTTCATCAGCGCCTAAAAGTTTAGCAAAGAACCCTTTCTTCTTTTTCTCTTTCTTGGGTTCTTCTTCTTGCTCTTCTTCGTCTTTTACTTCTTCTTCATTATCTTCAGCGGTTTCATCATCAACATTACTATCTTCTTTATCATTTGACTCCTGCGAAACTTCTTCTCCGCTATCGTCTGATTCTTCAGATATTGTTGTAGATTCATCTGAACCTCCCTTGTCTGTATCACTTGGTACGGGAGCGTCGCCGGTCGGATCGTTAGGAGTTGGCGGCTCTAGGTCTATATCAATTTCACCGATACCAATGATAGTTGTAAATCCTGCTAAAGGGTCGTCCCAGTCGATGTTAGGGTGCTCAAATTTAACTTCTTCCCACTTTTCTTCTGCTACTTCGGAAACGTATCTTGTTTCTTCTACGACTGTATCTATTTGGAAATAAGCAGCAGAACCCAAGGCGATAAGACCGGCTGGTCCTAATGCTTGGGCAGTTGTTGCGATTTGTTCGAAAAATCCTGGTGCTTCTTTTAGTTTCTCTGATACACCAGAACCACCTCCGCCATCTTCTTCCTCAAACTCAAACTCAGGTTCAAGTTCTTTTGCTAACGTGGCAGAAGCTTGTTTTAACAATTCAAACTCTTCATTTTTCCTATCAGGTTTGGAGAGTTTGCGAATAATGTTTTGTGCTTCTTCAACAGATAACTCTGTTTCATCAGCCTTTGATTTTCCCTTATCCTTGGCCATATTTTCCCTTTGATACTATTTAGGAAAATATGGGTCTTCAACTATGAAATATATTGACTATCGCCGTACCATTTAGGTAATTTTCTACCAGTCCACACCATTTTAAACTCTTTTCGGTGATAATATGTCCGATAAGCTTGAACTGGGTCTGGTCCTTTACAATCTTCAAACATTGCCAATTTAAATGGCGTCATTGGACCTTGTGGTATATTCTTAGGCTGTTGAAGCAAGGCTCCTCTTAATAGATAATCCGTTTTATGTACTTTTTTGTAACGATAGATATATTCGTCACAAAGAGCATTGAATAATTTCCAATGCCAATGGTAGTTTTCATTAGACTCCATAGACCAAATAGTACAAGGATGTTTCATGTGCACCGCTTTGTACAATTTGTGTTCTCTTTCATCTGATAGTTCCCAGTATGGAACCATACGTTTACCTGATTTAGATAGTCTTTTATCTTCTTTTCCGTCTAGAATGCGATGGGCAGTCGATAGCATTTGAGCTGACTCCACAATCATCTTTACCACATGTTTGTCGCAATGTTCTGCAGCTGCGACTTCTGGGTCTTTATCTAATACGAATATGTTCATTTATCTAATTCTTTTAGTTGTTTAATTAATGTTTCTTTTTTGAATCTCTTATCGAGCTCGATGCCATTTTGACGACCTAATTCTTCTAGTTCATCTTTTGACATTTTTTCATACTCATAATCATAATCTTTCTTAAAGATTTTGTCAATATTATTATAGAGCTCCGCTGTTTTGTTTTCAAACCAATCTAGTAAATCTCCTAACATTACTTATCACCACCTTTCACGAATTTTGGATATGCCTCTGCCATCACGTCACGAGTGAGCGATGGAAATACCTCAGTTATGTTTTTGTCTTTCATTGCAATAAAAATAGGTGCATCGTCTTCATGTACATATTCCAACAAATCAATGAATACCTTTTCTCTTTTCCATTGATGGTCTTTAAAGTTCATTATTCCTTTAATAACTTTATTGAATTTCTCATGTGATAATAACTTACCATTTGCGTTTGGCTTATAGGGCGGAGCACCTTCAGGCATCTTCATGTTGATATGTTTACCATACGCTGCCATAAAGATACTACGAATAGTAAAATCTTCAACCTCTCTCAGTTGGTCGATTTTACGCTTGTGTTGTTTAAGCTTATCAATCTTTGATAACTTTTCATATAGTGTTGTATCTTCCATAATTTTTTGTTCCTTTATTTAGAAAGTCTGTGAAAGTCACCAACAGATTCAACTAATAGATTTAATCTATTAACAATCAAATAGTTTAGTGCTTTCATATTTGGTGTCGATTTAATTGAGTTATAACTGTCAAGAATCTTTTGGGTAACCTCTTCTGGTATTTCTTCTAAGTCGATAACTTTCTTATTTCTTTGATAATTACGATAAGCTTGTGATGGCATTACATTTTCTAGATTATCATAATCATCTATCCAAGCTTGAATTTTTTTCTTGGACAACGGAGTTTGTTTCTTATCTTCATCAACAAACGTATCGTCTGCAGATAATACATTTGGTACACCATCGCCAGAATCGCCTCTGAATATATGTTCCATAAGATATTCTGTTGGATTATCGTGAGTTATCATTTTCCTAGTAATAGGACTGTATTGTTTCACATTAGAATATTTATGAAGTTGAATAAAATCTTTATCAGCAGATATAATCATAATTGGTTCATGCTTACCAAAGTCTTGAGTTTCTTTTACTAGAGTAGCAATGATATCATCTGCCTCTACACCAAACTCGTGAATAACATCAAACGGAAGATTCTCTTTAATCTCATTTCTAACCTTAGTAAAGGTATTGAAAATAGAATCCCAGTCTTTGTCATCTTTATCTCGATTAGTCTTTCGAGATGCTTTGTACTCTGGGTAATAATCTTTACGCCAAGAGCCACCATCACCACATACAATCATTCTACCATATTCCTCACGGTATTTGACATTGTACATTCGAAGTGAATTTAAAATAAAGTGGCGTATAAGACCTTCTTCTTCACCACCGCCTCGTGCGAATAACGCACCCATCGCTATACCTGAATAATCTACTAATATCATTATGTTTACTATATTATATTATTTTTTCTCAAATGTCAATCACTTTTTTAACAAATGGCCAAGATGTCTTCGGTGAATCTTTCCACCAACAAACGCATTGTAATATTCGTCTGGCTTTAATAAGACATCTCTATCGATTTGTTCTTTCATTTCATAATAAGACATTTCACCAAGGCTTTTACAAAGGCGAATGATTTTTCTTTCGAAACGCCATTCACCTGTATTTTCCACCAGTGATTTGACTTCTTCACTTGAACCATGATACGATTTCCAATCGGATTCTTTAACGGATCGTCTTTTATTTTTCTTTCCTTTGAGTGGCGGTCGAGTGACTTTAGACCAGAATTTTTTCTTGCCTATATACTTCATACCATTTTCGGTATCAGTAATCTCATATACAAAACCAATATAGTCTTCAATCATTTCAGACTCAAAAACTTTATCATTATATTTCCATTCACTCATTAAATTTATTTATCAAAGAAAGACTTGAAATGATTTGTGAAATCGTTAATTATACCATCGTATGGTCTATCTTGCAGAAATATTTTTTCAATCTCTGCATGCTCGTAATCAGTAGTTGGCCAAATATAATATAGGTCTTTAGAAAAGTATATCAGCGTCTTAGGCTTTTGCCCAGGTCCTGCTGACATTCTTCTAATACTAACACTCATTCAATCCAAGAACCATCTGCGATTCTTTTTTCTTTTAACTCCTCAAAAGACTTTTCTTTCTTACCGCCATCATACACCCAACCATATCCTCGGTTAATCATATCTTCTTGAATAGAAAGTTCTTCACCTTCTTTATATAACCAACCTAACATACGACCATACTTACCATCTTTTTCGGTTTTGATAATGATATCACCATGTAATCGACTTTGAAGATAAGCTGCTGCTTCTTTGCCAAGTTTCTTTTCGTATAAATCTCTTGTTCTAGATTCAGGTGTATCGATTCCTGCCACTCGAACTCTTTCTTTTTTGGTGAGTCCAAATCCTAAATCGATTGTAATGTCAACAGTATCACCATCAACTACTCTATTGATTTCTTTTATTTTATACGTGTACATTTATAGCTCCACTCTATTGCCACAGAACGGGCAAAATTCTGGCCAGATGTCATCGGAGTCATCTTCGCCTATCTCTGACATTTTCATGTCATTGCATTTAATTGTGTACTTCATTCCACAATGTTCGCACTCTATATAAATTTCGTCTTCCATTAGCCTTCGCAACTTGAACAAGTTAATAAATTTCTAGATAGCTCTTGAGCAGGATTTGTACCTCTATGATAATAAAGAGATTTGATTCCTAGCTCCCATGCTTCTATTAGTAGTTTATTTATATCGCGGGGCGGTGTCGACGGGTGTATCATCAAGTTCAATGATTGAGATTGGTCAATCCATTTCTGTCTTGAAGCCGCTTGAATAATAATATCTTTTTGTGATATCTCACCGAATGTTTTGAATACAGACTTTTCTTCATCTGATAAGAAGTCAAGATGTTGGACTGAACCACCACTTGTTAGAATAGATTTCCAGGTAGCTTGATTATCTTTACCATGCTCAGCTAATACTTCTTTTAGATAAGGATTCTTATATGTGAACTTTCCTTTTGCTAAGTCTTTCACAAAGTAGTTACTATTCAATGGTTCGATACTTGGTGATACTTGTCCTAGAATAAATGAACTCGACGTAGTTGGTGCGATTGCCATAGTAGTTACGTTTCTCATTCCATAACCAACTAACATTGATGGTTCACCATACTTATCAGCCATCTCCTTTGAGGCTGCTTGAGATTTTTCAAATATCAGTTTATGTATTTGAATGTTTGCCATGTTTGCTTCTAATGATTCAAACGGGATTCTCTTACTTTGTAAATAAGAATGCCAACCCAGTACTCCGATACCCAATGCTCTTTGACATCTAGCGAAGTTAGCTGGTCTTTTCATAAATGGAATCTCTGATGCCTTCTCAATAAACTCTGTCATTACAGCATCTAAGAAATAAGTTAATGTTTCAACTGCATCAGTATCTTTCCATTCTTCGTAATGCAATAGATTCATTGAAGATAAATCACATACAAAAGACTGACCTTTCTCTGTGGATAACGCAATCTCCGAACATAGGTTTGATGCCCATATAGTTTTATGTTTATCTTTATATACCTGTGGTTTATTATTGTTTACATTATCACTAAACATAATATATGGATAACCAGATTCAAATCGTTTCTTAATTATCTTGCCCCATATCTTACGTTTGTCTTTATCACCATCAATCATTGAGCGCATCCATTTATCAGAAACGGTTACACCAAATGACATATTTTGAATAGGGTGACCTTCGTTTCTAATTGATAAAAACTCGTCTACATCGGGGTGTTCAACATTTAGATATCCTGCGAAAGAACCTCTACGGACATTTGATTGAGATACTACATTAGTAACTGTTTCAAACAATTCCATAAAGTGAACTGGGCCAGAAGACTTACCACCTGATTTGATTTCAGAACCTCTTGAACGAAGATGGCCAAAGTAAGCAGATGTACCTCCGCCAAGTTTAGACATCATACCAACTTCAGAAACCGTATATAAAATTTCTTCCATTGTATCATCAATGAAAGAACCAAAACATGAAATAGGTAAACCTCTATCTTTTCCAAAGTTTGCCCATATAGGTGAGGCTAATGAATACCAACCTCTAGACATATAATCTTCGAACTTCTTCGCAAAGCCTTCTTCACCTAGAATCTCTTCGGCTGCTTTGCTGATATTCCTAACTCTGCTTTCCGGCGTCTCTCTACCTTCTAGATATCCGCGTTGTAGGAACAGGCGACTATCGTCATTTAACCAATAATATTTTTCGTGCATAATATAATTTATCCTTAAAACAAGTCATCTTCATCATAGGACTTATCATTTTTTGAGTATTCAGTTGGACGTTTGTAGAAGAAGTCTGTTGCGGTATTACCTAATACATCTTCATCAAACCATAAAGTTTTATCTAATAATTCTTGGCTGACATCATCAAATACAGGGTCGATGCCAATTTGTTCTAGACTTTCGTTAAGTCTATTCTTAATAAAGTTTTTCATAATATCAGAAGTCAAGTGCTCTGATTGATATCCGTTCACTGACCATTCGATAATAGCAGCTTCTGCTTCGTATGCTTTTATACACTGCTTACGGATTAAATCACAAAACTCTTCATCAAATAATTCAGGCATTTCCTCACGGATAGTATTAACTAGCTTCATACCAACCATCGCATGAATCAATTCTTCTTTGGAAGTATATGCTACTTGTTGAGCTGTATCTTTCAACATATTTCTGAATCTATTGAAATAGTTGATAGTATAGAATTGCGAAAACAGCGAAACATTCTCAACATACAAAGTAAACAATATAAGTGAATAGACATATTGTTTCTTTGAGTCTTTATAATATTTGTGATTATATTTGCGTAGATACTTTACTCGGTTACGAATAATATCTAACTCTAAATTCTTTTCAAAGACATCTTCCATTTCCAATAGCTTAATCAATCTTTCATAAGCATTGTTATGAATCACCTCTACGTTTGCCATTACGTACCCCAAATCTGTAAGGCTAGGGTGTGGAAGATTTTGACCAAGCTTCGCCCAAAATGTTTTAACTGCTACTTCAATCTGACCAATCGCAGATAGACATCTAACAACCATCTCTTTCTCTCGCTCATTGAGATGTACTTTAAAATCCTGTATATCTGATTGGAAGTTAAATTCCTTATCAGTCCAAAATCCATTGTGCATGGATTCGATAAATTGATTTGCCCACGGATAGTGGTCTGGTTTGCGAGATATTTGTTCTTCGAAGATGGTTGACATAGCTTTTCCTTAAAATTATAGATTATATTATACCAAATAATTTACGTCTTGTAAATCATTTTTTACTGTTTTTCTAGAGGTTGACGACGAAGAACATTTGAAGGCACTTCATCATCAGTTTTCTTTTTCTTCAGTAGGGGCTTATCTACAATTTGAATATCACCAGCTACGGTGTCATTCTCCTCGATTTCTTTTTTAATTGTCTTAATATCCTTATTAAGAATTTCTTGAATTGCGGTGCTAATACTATGGTACATCTGTTATATCTCCTGGTGTTATGTATACTTTACTTTTAGTTTTAGGGTGATACACTTCGAACACCGGAGTACCTAGTATCGAACCGCATGGTATTTTAGACTCATTCACAATCACTTCTGTTCCGCCTTGAATTAACTCTTCACCTGTGGTCGGAAGCAATAGATTTTTGTTTAAAATGTATGTCCCCTTTTCTAACTGATAGTTTTTATTTATAAAAAGGCTGTTCTCTACTAATGGAATATCTTCGATATTTGTACCAGTAACTTCGGTTAACACATCTCTGATTTCTTCATCTGACATTTCTGTATGGTCCTTAATTAACCATAGAGCAGCTAGATAAGAGGAAAGAGTGAGTTTTCCAACCAATGGTACTTTGCGGATCAGCTTTCTTAAATTAAAGGCCAACTTATGAAACATCGTATAGACCTTTTTATCATTAGGGGTAAACTCTTTTTTATCTTTTACTAATTTAAAGTCTTTATCGATAAGACCAGCTTTAAATGCACCAGTCTTTTCTGCAGGCATTGTCATTAAACGAAGAAGTCTAAGAGCAAATGCTGTATCTGCTACCTTAATAAACTCGTTTAATTGTATGCTCATAGTTCTCTTAAAATGTTTATAATATTCTGGTCTAATGATATATCAGTATGCCAATTAGACGGAAGATAATTCAAATAAACCAAAAATGTTTTCAAGGCTGGTTTACATTCGTCAGTGACTTTTAGAAATAACATTCTATTAGCCGATTCGATTGTAAACACATTATAGAAAGATATCAAATGATTTAGAATTAAACGTTCCTTTAACTCTCCGTCTTTTACATACCTCCCTAATAACCTTTTAACATATTTAATTTTATTGAAATCTTCCCAAAACTCATCTTCATCTAGACAAGCTCTGTTCGTATAATTTTCTACTGCGTAAATCTTGATGTTTTTCTCAGTTGGTAATAATATAGCCATCAAAGATATTTATAAGGCTAACCTTACTTCATACCTTTAATTAAAGCAGCAATTGCATCAGTAGTATCTTTAGATGGTTTAAGCCCCAATTCTTTAGCAATCTTTTTTGGGTCTTTTACGCCTGAAGAAACTAATTGATGAAGTTGATTCATCTTACCTTCTTGTACATCTTCCTTTATTAAGTCTGAAGTTGAAACGCTGTAGACCTTATTTCCGATTTTAACCTTAGCTCTCTTACTGTCAACTTTTGTAAGAATACCTTTAACGAATCCACCAGGCTTTCTGTTTTTTTGAGGAATGCTGCCCATTGAAATTGAAGAAGGCCATTCAAAAGATACTTCGTCGCCAACTTTAGCTTCATTGACTTCTTCTTCAGTAGCTTTTTCTGATATACCTTCAAGATTTGCTATTAATGAATCAACGCTTTCAGCTTTTGGTTTTACCTCTTTAGGCTCCTCTGCTTCTTCCTCTTCGCCATCTTTTACTTCTACGTCGTCTGGCATACCTTTACCTTTATCTGTATCAGGTGCTACTTCATCATTTGATTTATAGACTCCTGCTTCAGCTTCTTCGAGGTCTGCTGATTCTTCTTGTTCTTCTTCATCGTCGATTGCCTTATCAATAGCGTCACGACGTTTCTTTAAGTACTCATCAGAATCATCAACGTCTCCGTCATTATCGACGTCGTCGTCTTCTTTTCCTACTGGGTCAAGTTTATCTTCGATTTGTTTTGCCACATCATCTCCAATAGTTACTGGATATGATTTTCCGTTGAACATGAAGTGACTCTTACCTTCTTCTTTGGCATGAGCCGCTGCTGTTATAAAATCAGAAGCATCTTCATCAGTGAGTGATGCTGCTAATTCGTATACGTTAATCTTGCCCTCTAAAACAGTTTTTGCTGCATCGGCAAGACCATCAATATTACCTAATTTGTGTCCTGTGAATGACATTGTTATTTTCTCCTTAATTTAACATGAATAATGCGCCGATGCCGGCGGTTACTATTGCTCCTATGACTATCCAGCCTAGGTTTACAATACTTGAAATAGTTTGTTTTGAACTCTCTAAAAGAACTTCTGCCTCTCGAAGTCGTTCTTCCATATCATCAAATTTTTCGTGTAGATCGTCTATCGATTGCCAAATAGTTACAGTCTTTTCTTCTAGACTATGAATCTTTTCTTCAGCCCTAGCTAAAGATATAATGGCCTCTGCCATCTTGTCTATCTTTTCTTCGATTCTATCGAGACGTGTTTTTTCGTTTGCATTCATATTAGTTATCTACTTTTGCTCCGCCTCGCCATTGATAGCAAGACCAGTATCGAGCTTTTGTTTTTGGGCCAGGATTATCACAATTGTGTCTGGCTCTGAAATTCTTACGACGTTTGGGGTCGTCTCTTTTGATTTCCATATTAGGGTCACCAAATCGAACTACTACGACTTTACCTTTTTCATTCTTTACATATACTTTGAACTTCTTATTAGGATTCTCTGAAGTACGAATAGGGTCATTTAACTTGACTTTCTTTCCTTTATATTCTGCCTCTTCGATTGTTTGTTCAAATATAGCATCACAAGAATCAGTTGCCTCTTTTAATTTAGTACCAACCTGTTGTTTTTTACTTACCCTCTTGAATGCTAAATCTTTTACATCTATTTCATTGTCTCTTGCATAACCACTTCTTCGAGCAAATAGACTTCTAGAATTGCTTCCTGTTGCAAGAACTTCTTTAGTCTTTTTATTGAAGACTACATAAGGTTCTTTAAGCTCACTGAGCATATGTTCATTAAATGATTTCATTATTACATACTCTTTCTTGCTTTAGCTGCTAGGTCTTTATCAGCCCCACCCCAAGTTCCTTTTGACTTGGTAGCAAATGAGTTCACTCTAGCGTATCCCCATTGTGTTGGATTAGTACCTGGTCTGTGGCCAGTTCTCCATGCTGCAACACCACGATTAAACACTTGTTTTAAAATACCATAAGGAATGCCAGTCTTATCTGACTTAGTTTGAAGAGCTTTAAGTTTCTTTTCCTTTATAGATTTACCTTCGTTCTTACTTCTTAATTTACGAATCTTATCTTGGTGGAATTTAACAGCTTCTCTGTCGCCTTTCCTATGTGCTTGAACAGCTAATTCTTGATGTCTTAATATTGATTTTTTGTCATCATTATGAATAGGTTGTTCATCTAAATCTTTTTCTTCGAATACTTCGAAAGGAAGTTTCTTCTTTTTATTGTATTCTAACTTTCTAAGTTTTTCTTTAAATGCTTTTGTACGACCATCTAATCCTTTAGGGTCTACTTCATCAAAGATACCTACTAACTGATTTAGCAATTGTCCTTTTTGTAATAAGTCTTGAGCTGATTTATCACCTAAAGCTTTCATAATCAATTCTTGAGAAGGTAGTTTTAATTTCTTAAATGACTTAGCAATCTCTTTTGGTTTAGCTTTGCTTTTAATCATATCAACTACAGATGATGCTAACTTTTTATCTGCACCTTTGAACTTTATTTTGTCAAATACTTTAGCTTCATCAATCTCAGCTTCTTCCTCTTCAGCATAAAAGTATTTTTTCTTCTTACCTTTTTCATCTTTTGCCATAATGGATTTAACTTTACCACCATGTTTCTTAGCAATTTGATTAGCAGGAGTTAAAGCCACACCAACATATTCTTTGACTGATTCACTGATTTCATCATTGATATCGATTTCCATTTCTTTCAATGGTTTCATACCAGCTTTAACACGAAGAGCATTCAATTTCTTAATTGTTTCTCTTTGCTTAGGAGAACCAGGTATTTGTTTGAGAGCAAGAGTAGTTAGTTTTAACATCTCTGCATCATTACCTTCTTCTAATTCTTCTTCGGAAAAGTTTTGTCCACCTTCTATCTCTTCGCCGTCGAGAACATCTGTAGGTAGTATACTTGAAAAATCTTGATT
>Ga0129351_1000680_pt1 | contig 12921 bp, 15 predicted proteins | sample CPBDNA_8_FD_94423 | JGI IMG/M metagenome (GOLD analysis project Ga0129351, IMG submission 94423) | Freshwater to marine salinity gradient microbial communities from Chesapeake Bay, USA - CPBay_Sum_27_0.2_DNA | ecosystem: Environmental > Aquatic > Marine > Coastal | place: USA: Chesapeake Bay... | reverse complement strand
TCATAACCATTTTTATGCTCAGGAATTACAATATCATCTCCCTCTTTTATTAAAGATATTCCTAAGGATCTAAACACATTTGGAATAACCCCAAGATTATCCCAACTAACATCTTTTATTCTAATATTACTTTTTGTCATTGCAGCTAGGCCTATCCAACTTCCAATTTCAATCATGTCAGGAAGAACTGAGTGTTCTGCACCATTTAAGGAATTTACACCCTCAATCGTTAAAAGATTTGACCCTATACCGTTTATTTTAGCACCCATTGAGCACAAAAGCTTACAAAGCTGTTGAATATAAGGTTCACAAGCTGCATTATATATGGTTGTTTTGCCTTCAGCTAATACAGAAGCCATTAAAACATTTGCTGTTCCGGTAACAGATGCTTCATCTAATAATATATATGCTCCTTTTAATTTTTTTGATTCAACCCCGTAAAAATAATCTTCTTTATTATAAGTGAACTTGGCTCCTAGTTTTATAAGGCCTTCAAAATGCGTATCTAATCTTCTTCTTCCAATTTTATCACCGCCAGGTCTTGGAATAAAGGCTTTACCAAATCTAGCAAGTAATGGACCTACTATCATAATTGAACCTCTTAAACTTTTACCATCAACTTTAAATTGCTCAGATTTTAAATAATCCAAATCAATATCATCTGCTTTGAATGAAAACGAGTTTGGCTTTAATTTTTTTACTTTTACACCCAGAGATTTTAGTAAGGATATTAATTTATTAATATCTATTATATCTGGAATGTTATTAATCACAACTTCTTCTGAAGTTAAAAGAGTAGCACAAATAATTTGAAGAGCTTCATTTTTTGCACCTTGCGGTCTAACCTCTCCATTTAATTTTTTACCTCCTTTTATTTTAAAAGCTTGCATCTTTCTTTTTACTAATATCTCTTTCTGTTTTTATTATTTTTCTTTGGGAATCTTTTGTTAGAAAACTTTTTCTTTGATCTCAATAATAAAGCTGAGTCTAAGAGCTCTTCTTTAGAATCTCTTATGTCAATATTAGTTTCTGACAGTTCGTATAAATGATCAAATATAACCTGATCCTTTACACTGTCTTTATTCCAATTCAAGAAACACTTCTTCATATGATTAGCAATCGTTAATACTAATGCATCTTTCATTTCACCTGAGTCCCATTTTACAGCTTCATCAATCATAATTTTAATATTATTTCCATAAAATCTGTATTTTGGAAAATTTTGAGGATAACTTAAAGGATCAGGTTTAGCGCTCAAAATTTCTTTTGATGGTTTTTCAAACGGTGAATCTGCATCAAGTTTAAAGTCAGACATAATAAAAAGCTGATCCCATAATTTATGCTGAAAATCTGGCACATCCCTAAGGTGAGGTTGTAAATTACCCATAACAGAAATAATTGCATTGGCTAATTTGTTCCTTTCTTCTTTTGTTTCTCTTGATGAGGCGTAATTTATCATTTTCTGAATATGTCTTCCATATTCAGGAATAATTAAATCTTCTCTGATCGTATTGTATTCTAAATTTTCAATCAATTTTTTATATTTGGTAGGTTAACAGGGAGCAAAATACGAAAAATATGTGCAGAAATTATAATAAAATCACATTTTCAATCTTCTCGGCAACCTTCTTATAATTATCGATAATTAAATCAGGATTTGCAGCCATTAATTTAATAGAAACAGATGTGTATTTATCGTTTTTTGATTTTTTAATTTTAAAATCAGCATTTGAATCTCTAAAAATATTTTTTAAAATTTCAATATTTTTTGAATTGGATTTATATATGAATTTATAAACATATTCTGAAGGCCAACTACTGGTGTCATCAAGAAGTTTTCTTAAATTTTTATAAAAATCTTTGCTCTCTTTGTTCATATTAAACAACAAATATATTGCTAATTATTTTTTCAGTTTGAACATTAATGTCGAATTTTATAAAAAAATTATAATGAAAGTTGTAATCACTGGTGGTCCAGGAACTGGAAAGACTTCTATTATTAAGAAATTAGAGAATATTGGTCATTGTGTATTCCATGAAAGCTCCCGAGAAATTATAAAAAAATACAAACAATTAGGACATGATCAACTGTTTTTATCAGATCCTATTAAATTTTCTGAAATACTTTTAAATAATAGAGTTCAACAATTTGAAGAAGCTAGCCAGCTAAATTTTGATAATATTTTTTTTGATAGAGGAATTCCAGATATTTTAGCATATTTAAATTATAAAGAAGTTTCATTTGGAAAAGAGTTTGATTTAGCTTCAAAAAAATTCAAATATGATTATATTTTTATAGCTGAACCTTGGAAAGAAATTTATAAAAATGATGAAGAAAGATATGAAAGCTATGAAGAATTAAAAATTATAAATAAATATTTAAAAAAAACATATTCTGAATTAGGCTATGAGTTTTTAGTTTTACCAGAAGAATCTGTTGAAGCTAGAGTTAATTTTATAATTGAAACCATTAAATGAATTATAAAAATGTGAAAATAATTTTTATGGGTACAGCCGAATTTGGGATACCCACATTAAATATTTTAAATGATATTTTCAATTTACACACTATTATTACAAATTTTGACAAGCCCTCTGGAAGAGGTTTAAAAATAAAATTTTCACCGGTAAAAGAATTTGCAATAAAAAACGATATAAATTGTTTACAACCAAAAAATCTAAAAAACGATGAATTTGTAGAAAAAATAAAATCTATCGATCCAGATTTTATAATTGTGGTAGCATTTAGAATGATTCCCGAAAGTATTTGGAGGATTCCAAAATACGGCACAATAAACTTACATGCTTCACTTCTTCCAGATTATAGAGGCTCTGCTCCTATTAATTGGGTTATAATAAATAATGAAAAGACTACAGGTGTTACAACATTTTTTATTGATGATAAAATAGATACAGGAGATGTGCTGTTACAAGATGAAATAATTATTGATAAAACAATTAATGCTGGTGAGTTACATGATAAATTAAAATTTATAGGCGGATTAACTGTGGAAAAGACTATTAAAGGAATTCTTAACAATAAAATAGTTAGAAAAAAGCAAAAACATAGAACTAATCTTAGTACTGCTTACAAGTTCAATAAAGAAAACATCAAAATAGACTGGAATCAAAATTGTATCGATATTTATAATAAGATAAGAGGATTAAATCCATACCCTGGAGCTAAAACTTCATTTATAACTAAATCAGGTGAAACCAAAAATTCTATTTTATACGAATCTGAATACTTATTAGAAAAACATAATTTAGAAAATGGTAAATTAATACATGTTAAAGGAAAAATAAAGATTGCGTGTAATGATGGGTTTATAATGATTAATAATTTAAAAATTGAAGGTAAAAGAAGAATGGACACAAAATCTTTATTAAACGGGTTTCAAGTAGAGAAATATGAGAACGTTAAATGATAAATAAAGGAGATTTTTTGATTTCTAGTCCTGATAGTCTAGGTGATTATTATTTTAACAGATCAGTTGTTATTCTTACAGAAGTTAACAAAGACGAAATAGTTGGTTTTATAGTCAATAAAGAGATGGAGTATACACTTAGTGATATACAAGAATCAGTGTTGAATAAAAAAATAAAAATTTTTAGTGGAGGCCCCGTTAATCAAGATAATCTATATTTTATACATACCTACCCTCAGTCAATTAGCAAGGGAATAAATTTTTATAATAAATTTTACTGGGGAGGAGATTTTAAAGAAAGTATTAAAATGATTAATAAAACTAAACTAGGTAATCCATTGATTAAATTTTTTTCAGGATACTCAGGTTGGACATACGATCAATTAATTGATGAAATAAAGAATGGTGCTTGGATCGTTAAAAAGAATGAAAGCAATGATATGTTTAGAAGAGATTATAAAAAAATGTGGGGGGAAAATATGAAAAAAATGGATGAAAGGTTTAAGATCTGGTCAAATGCGCCAGAAGATCCACAAAACAATTAAGTAGAGCCTAAAACCTTTTTCAAATCCGAGATTTGATTTGTCCATAATAATTTTGATTCTTCAACTTCATCTTCATCTTCAGCAAAGTCTGTTACTATCAATGAAACATCTTTTGTTATCTCATCGAATTGTATTCTCAATTCAAAATAGTAGTCAGTATCCTCATCATCTAACCATTGAAACTGAATTTTTTCATTATTATTTTTTCTAATTAATTTTGCACTTTCTTCAGAATCATCCCAAATAAATATAAAAATTTCACCTCTAGAATTTACATTATCTGCAAACCATTCTGATAAACCAGAGGGAGTTGATATATATTGAAATAAAAGCTTTTGAGAAACCTTAATCGGAAACTCCATTTCAAACTTAATTCGGTCACTCATATTGAATAAATTAGTGTTGTAATATATACATTTATTCTTTTTAAAAGCAAGATTTATTTAAATAATTTATCAAACATATGTTGAATGTAAAAAATTTAAATTTTATATTTGCTGCCTCTTGTAAATGGCGAGATAGCTCAGTTGGTCAGAGCGTCGGATTCATAACCCGGAGGTCCCGAGTTCAAATCTCGGTCTCGCTACTATTTTTCGCTTAAAATTTTGATTAGTTTATCTTTAGTAAGAGATTTTTGATCTCCAGAATTCATATCCTTCAAGTTAAAACATAGGTTCTCTTTTTCTTCTTCTCCGTAAAATATTACATATGGAATTTTGTTTTTATTTGCATAATTAAGCTGTTTCTTTAGCGAAACTGCGTCAGGATAAAATTCTGCATTAATTTTATTCAACCTGAGATAATTGGTAATTTCTATTAGATCATAAGAAAAACTATTTCCAAAATTTAAAACCAATACTTTAACAGTGTTAATTGGAATTGGAGGAAATAAATTTAATTCTTCGATAACAAGGTATAATCTATCTAAACCAAAACTTATTCCAATACCGCTCATGTTCTTTAATCCAAAAATTTCGGTTAAATCATCATAACGTCCTCCTCCAGCTATGGACCCAAGGCTAATATTTTTTGGGGGAGTAACCTCAAATATTACCCCAGTGTAATAGTCAATTCCTCTTGCTAGTCCAATATCAAAAATAATATCTGATTTGTTTAACTTATTTTTTGAAAAATAATTGAATATATATTCGACATCTGAAATTCCTTCTAAACCAATATTAGAAGTCTTAAAAAAAGATTTGAGTTTTTCTAAATTATCATTAAAATTTTTAGATAATTCAATTACCTCAAAAATCGAATCTACTTCTTTGGAACTAAAATCTGCTTTTAAAAGATTATCCTTTACAACTTCTCTATTCAATTTATCTAACTTATCTAATTGGTTAGTTAAAATTGTAAATTTATCTTTACAATTAAATATTTCACAAATTGCAATTAATATTTTTCTTGTGTTAATTTTTATCTGACATCCGCTTAATTTCAAATCTGAAAAAACACCATCAAATAATGAGATAAAATCAATTTCTTGCATTAACGATTTAGATCCTATGACATCTGCATCACATTGTAAAAATTCTCTAAACCTTCCTTTTTGAGGCCTGTCAGCCCTCCAAACATTTTGAATTTGATACCTTTTGTAAGGAATTGTAATATTATTTTGATTTTGGACTACATATCTTGCAAAAGGAACGGTTAAATCGTAACGAAGTGCTTTATCAATAATTTTTGAAGTTAAGTCAGAATAATTTGAATCTTTGATTTCATCTTTATTTACATCCTTAAGAAAATCTCCAGATTTAAGTATCTTAAAAATCAATCTTTCACCTTCAAGGCCATATTTACCCAATAAAGTATCTGATCTTTCAAAACTTGGAGTTTCAATTGGATTGAATCCAAACTTTGAAAAATTATCTTTAATAACGCTAATTATATAATTTCTTTTATATAATTCTTCTGAATTAAAGTCTCTTGTACCTTTTGCTAAAATTGGCTTTTGCATATCTTATCTAAATTTAGTTAAATAATAAAAAAAAACACCTACAGAAGCAGGTGTTTTTAATTTAGAATTTATTTTAAAAAACTATTTTTTTTCTGAAACTACTTCAAATGGGAAATCAATTATCACCTCACGATGTAATCTAATTTTTGAAATATATTTTCCAATTTGCTTTATATTATTTCCAGAAATCATAATTGATTTTTTATCTATTTCAACTCCATTTTCTGCAAGTTCCTTTTGAACATTAGAATTATTAACAGAACCAAACAATTTAACACCTTCTCCAGCTTTAGCCTTAATTTTAATCTCAAGACTGCTAATTTTTTTAGCCAATTTATTAGCGTCATCAATCACTTTTTTATCTTTAACAGCTTGTTGTCTAATGTTTTCTGCTAATACTTTCTTTGCTGAAGGTGTAGCAAGAATAGCTGATCCATTGGGTATTAAAAAGTTTCTACCAAAACCGTTTTTAACGGTTACAATATCATCTTTGAACCCAACTCCTTCAACATCTTTTTTTAATATTATTTCCATGTCGTAAATATTATTTTAATAAATCAGCTACATATGGCAGAAGAGCTAAATGTCTTGCTCTTTTTACCGCAACAGAAACTTTTCTCTGATACTTTAGAGAAGTACCTGTTAATCTTCTTGGTAATAACTTACCTTGCTCATTTATGAATTTTAATAAAAAATCTGAATCTTTATAATCCACATATTTTATTCCATATTTTTTAAATCTACAATACTTTTTTACAGTACCGTTATCAATATTAAGGGGGGTTAAATATCTTATCTCACCGCCTTTTTTTCCTGAAGCTTCTTCTTGAATACTTGCCATAATTATGATTCTTTAGTGTTAATTTTAGTTCTTCTTTTTTCAGCCCACTCAACAGCATGTTTATCAAGCTTTACAGTAAGATATCTCATAAACCTTTCATCTCTTCTAAATTCTAACTCAAGGTCGGAAATGACAGTTGGATCTACGGTATACTCAAAAAGGTGATAAAAACCGCTCTTTTTGTTTTGAATTGGGTAAGCTAGTTTCTTAAGTCCCCAATCCTCTTTAGATACCATTTTTGCACCTTTCGATGTTAAAAATTTCTCATATTTAAGGACTGTTTCCTTTGTCTGTTCTTCAGACAAAACGGGATTAAGAATGAAAACAGTTTCGTAATGATTCATTTTGTTGTTTTTAAATTAATGCGTGCAAAAATATATAATTTTATGGTGTTATGATAATTTTTAATACCAAATATTTGATATTTAACAGATTTCACTAATTTGAAGTAAAAAAATTATACTATTAAATTAGCAATTTAACCTAGTAGGGATCAACATCAATCACCACCTGTACAGATCTAAAATCTGAGATGGAACGAAATGATGATATTGATTTTTTCAGTATATTTTTTACACCAGATAAAGATTGATCACTAGGAATTTTAATCAATATATTTTTTTGATATTTATTCCTTATTCTTGAAATGTATGGAAACTCAGGGCCTAATAAATTTTCATTAAAATAAGGTAGTATTCTCTTATGAAACCAATTTGATGAAATATTAACCTTATTTATTTCCTTATGCTTAATGGTAATTTTGATCAGTTTAACAAATGGTGGGTAGTTAAATTTTTTTCTGTCTGTAATTTGATCATTATAAAACATTTCATAATTACCTTCAACAATCTGCTTAATAACATCAGTATTTGAACTGTGCGTTTGAATCAAAACTTCACCTTGATCTTTTGACCTACCTGCTCTACCTGACACCTGCTGAATTAATTGAAAACATCTTTCGTGAGATCTAAAATCAGGAAAATTCATAGAATTATCTAGATTCAACACTCCCACCAATTGGACATTTTTGAAATCCAATCCTTTGGTTATCATTTGTGTCCCTATTAAAACATCATATTCATTATTATCAAATGCATTAATTATCTTTTTAAAATTATTTTTAGCTCTTGTAGTATCATAATCTAATCTTGTAATTCTAAGCCTAGGAAAAAATTCTTTTAACTCAAGTTCAACCTGTTCAGTTCCAAAACCCCTTGAAAGTAAATCATCACTGTTACATTTTAGGCAATTATTATTTAATTGTTCGGAGAATCCACAATAATGACATCTAAGTAATTTTTTTGAATAATGATAGGTTAATGTTACATCACAGTTAACACATTTAGGTGAATGACCACATGAATTACACTCCAAAACAGGGGAATATCCTCTTCTATTTTGAAAAAGTATAACTTGCTTTTTTTTCTCAACAACCTCTTTTATTTTATTCAGTAAAGTATCTGTAAATAAACCAAACATTTTTCCTTTTTTAATTTTATCTGAAAGATTTATTAAATTAATTTTAGGCAGAGGTATGTTTCCATATCTTTCATCTAATTCAACAATTGATAATTTTTTTGATGTTTTAGAATTGTAGTAGCTTTCAATTGATGGTGTAGCAGATCCTAATAAAACTCTTGAATTATGTATGTTTCCAAGCATCAGAGCCGAATCTCTAGCATGATATCTTGGAGAGGGTTCATATTGTTTATACGACTGTTCATGTTCTTCATCTACTATGATTAATTTTAGTTTATTATAAGGGAGAAAAATAGCAGATCTAGCCCCAATTATGATCTGAGGATCCTTATTTTGATTTATATCATTCCAAAGCTCAGCCCTTTGGTTAATATTTAAGCCCGAGTGATAGACTACTAAATTTTTTGGAAAAAAAACCTTTAGTCTCTCTACCAACTGTGTAGTGAGTGCAATTTCCGGTACCAAGAACAAAACCTGATTTCTTGAAACCAATAAATTTTTAATTAAACTAACATAAATTTCAGTTTTACCAGATGATGTTACTCCCTTAAAAAGTACATTATTATCTAGTTTAAATTCGTTTTTAATGTTTTGATATGCTTCTCTTTGCTTATTAGATAAAGTGAATTGATTAAAACTTAAATTATGATTTGTTGGATTTCTTTTTTCCTCAAGCTCATAAAATTCGAATATGTTTTTTTCAACCATTCTTTTTAAAATAGCAGAATAACTTTTACTAATATTTTTAAATTCTGAAGCTTTAATATTTTTAAATGATTGGTTTTTTAGTTTATGATAATAATCTAAAAATTGAATTTGACTTTTGGCGCCTTTTGATATTGATGAAACAAAACCGTTTGAAAAATCTTTACTGAGCCTCACACATCTTACAAGTTTAGGCTTATATTTTGAGTATATTTTTTCATCAACTCTGATAAGCTCCTTTTCATTCATCGAATTAATAATTGAAAAAATATTTTTTTTATCAAGTATTTCAGAAACTTCTTTAATGGATAATTGCTTGTTAATTTTTAATGCATCAATAATTAAATATTCAGAGTCATCTAAATTATTGTCATTAATTTCATTTTCATTATTGAGTGTCAAAATAGTTTCACTCTGTAAAATTAAATTACTTGGTATGGAAGCTCTCATTACTTCTCCGATCGATGTAAAATAATATCTAGATATCCAGTCCCAAAACTTTAGTTGAAAACTATTTACAATTGGAAAATCATCAATAATTTGAATAATAGACTTGAATTCAAAATCACTATCATTATGATCATCATTATGTGTTTTGTAGGAAACAGAGGTATATAATTTTGACTTACCAAATGGAACAATAATTCTCATTCCAGGTTTTATAAAATGATATTCCTCTTCACTTATTAAATAAGTGAATTTTTGATTTACAGGAATCGGTAAAATTACATCAACATAAAAGCTCATAAAATTATTTAATTATAATATGATATTTTTGACAATTGTTAGTGGTAAATTTACTTACAAATAATCTTATGAATATTAAGCTAATTTACATTAGTAAAAATAAAAGTAATAATATTGAATTATTAGTTAATGATTATGAAAAAAAAATAAATCATTTTATTAAATTTTCATCAGTATGCTTAAAAAAGAAAAATCAACAAACAGAAAAATCTTTAATAGTTAAATCTGATTCTGACTTAATCCTGAAAAACATCAATAAAGATGATTTAATCATTTTACTTGATGAAAAAGGAAAAGAATACTCAAGTAATGACTTTGCTAAATTTATTTCAAATAAAATGATGAATAGAACTAAAAACATCACTTTTATTATTGGAGGTGCATATGGTTTTTCAAAAGAAATAATAGAAATGTTTAATCTAAAAATATCATTATCAAAATTGACATTTTCACATGATATGGCTAGATTATTTTTTACAGAACAACTTTATAGGTCTCTTACTATTATCAATAATATTCCCTATCACAATCAATGAAAAAATTAATTTTTGCTACTCACAATTCAAATAAAGTAAAGGAAGTAAGGACCCAGCTAAAGGGATCTTATGAAATATTAGGTTTAAATGATATAGGCTTTACCGAGGAGATAATTGAAGACAAACAAACGATAATCGAAAATTCGATAGCAAAGGTTAAGTTTGTAAAAGAAAAAACTGGTTATGATTGTTTTGCAGACGATACCGGTTTGGAAGTTAAGTTATTGGGAGGTATGCCAGGTGTTATATCAAAAAGATTTGCAGGACCAAACGCTAATTCAGATGAAAATATTGATAAATTATTAGATATGTTACATAATCAACTGGACAGAAGCGCTCAGTTTAAAACCGTAATATCACTTTCAAAAAACGGAGAAATAAGAACATTTGAAGGAATATGTAAAGGGAATATTGCACTCAAAAGAATTGGAAACCAAGGTTTTGGTTATGATCCAATTTTTATACCAGAAAACAAACAAAAATCTTTTGGTGAGATGAGCCTTAATGAAAAAAACCTAATCGCTCATCGTGCAAAAGCAGTGAAAAAACTAATCGAATATTTAACAAATCTTTATTAGTATTTGATTTATGTTTAATCTGATTAGTATATATATTTAACATATGAAAAGAATACCCCTCATTATTTTTTTATTTTTCTTTACGATAATGAATTTTTCTCAAGAGAATAAGTTTGTTAGTGGTACTATTTTAAACTCAAAAACCAGTCTACCTCTCGAAAACGTAAATATTGTTAATCTTAATAAAGTTGTTGGAACAGCAACCAGTAAAGAGGGTAAGTTTGAAATAAGTGCTCAGGTCAATGACACTTTACATTTTTCATATTTAGGATATAAATCCATTAAGGTTAGAGTAACTAATGACTGGATTAACTTTGGCACTGACACTACTATAGAATTAACAGAGCTAGCTCTGGCTCTTGAAGAAGTGGTTGTTTATGAAATGAAGTTAACTGGTTATCTTGAACTAGATATTAAACAAGTACCAATAAATAATAACTACAGATATAGTATATCTGGTTTACCTAATGTAGGATACGAATCGAGTGTTCGCCCAACTAGTGCTGTCACAAAGGCCTTGAATGCCATTTTTAATCCTGTTGATTTTCTTTATCAAATATTTGGAAGGGAACCAAATCAACTGAGAAAGTTGAAAAAAATGAAAAGTGATGATCAAATTAGAAACGCTCTATCAAATAGGTTTGACAGAGAAATGCTTATTGAACTTTTAGATATTGATAAAATTGATCTTGATTTTTTAATTACACAATGTAATTATTCTGATGAGTTCATTTCAAAAGCAAATGATTTACAAGTATTAGACGCTATAAGTGAATGCTACGAGGAATATAAAGTACTCAACAAAACAATAAAAAATTAATCAATTAACTGAGTATTTTTTTTGCTGTTTAATTTAATTTCTTCATAAAACACTGCAGAAATCACACATGAAAAAGGTATAAACCATAAAAGCCCAAGAAATAAAGTAAATATTGAAATAGGAATCATAACAAATATCAATACAATATTAAGCCATAGATAAGTTCTTTTATATCCCTTCATCATCTTCCAACTTTCTTGAATTGCATCCCAAGCATCAATAGAAGTATCATCAGCCATTATATAAAATGTCATGGCAAACGGAAGAGATGCAATAATCCAAGGAAGAATTAGAGAAAAACAGAAACTAATAATTAGAAATAAAATCAGAGAAATCGAATTTAAAATTCCAAAATCGAAAAATAATCGAAAAGGGCTTAAGAGAGCCTCCCAATCCGTTGTTGATGTGAAAGCTTCAAATGATTGAGAATAGTAAACCGACAAAATAAGAAGATAAATAAAGAAATTAATAGTAAGAAATAACAACATTAGCAAAAAGCCACCCACAACTATGATAGGTGTTAAAATAAAGTATGCTAAAATCCCATTACCTAAATTAAACTTAAAACCAAAAATTAAGTCTTCAGCCTTTGGAAAATTATCTCTAATGATATTAAGTGAATAAATGCAAATTCCTATTGTCAAAGGTCCACTAATGATCAAACTTAAAAAAGTTCCAACACCAGGGATTGAATTAACTACACCAATCATCAAATTAAAAACAAAAACAACACAAACAGCTTGAAACCAGTGACCTCTTAGTGCTGAAAATGTTTTTGAAATTAAATCTCTTAAAGTTAACATATGATATCAATTCGCTTCATAGACGAGCAAAATTAACCATAAAATGTAATAATTTGATTAACTTTGCAAATCTTTAACATTTCGTTTATGAGTGAGTACAGTTTAAATGCAATTTCACCTATTGATGGTAGATATGCTTCTAAAACATCTGAGTTAAATGACTTTTTCTCTGAAAAAGCATTAATGAAATATAGATTAATTGTTGAGGTTGAATATTTCATAAGCTTGTGTGAATTTAAAATTCCTGAGTTGGAAAATTTTGATTCATCTAAATTTGTCCTCTTAAGGGAAATCTATCTAAATTTTTCTAACCAAGATGCAAAGAAGATTAAAGAAATTGAAAAAGTAACCAATCATGATGTTAAAGCTGTAGAATATTTCCTAAAAGAAAAATTTAGCGAATTAAATATTGGGGGTTTTAGTGAATTTATTCACTTTGGTTTGACTTCTCAAGATATTAACAATACAGCTATACCTCT
>Ga0129351_1000676_pt1 | contig 12936 bp, 14 predicted proteins | sample CPBDNA_8_FD_94423 | JGI IMG/M metagenome (GOLD analysis project Ga0129351, IMG submission 94423) | Freshwater to marine salinity gradient microbial communities from Chesapeake Bay, USA - CPBay_Sum_27_0.2_DNA | ecosystem: Environmental > Aquatic > Marine > Coastal | place: USA: Chesapeake Bay... | reverse complement strand
TTATCCCCACGAGGATCAGCAAACAAACTGCGATTGCCCAAAGCCCTTGGACCAAACTCTGCCCTGCCGTTAGCAACACCACAAATACCTGTGTGTAAAAGTTCTTGAACAGTTTCTTTGACAGGGTATTCTCCTTTTATTTCATATCCTAGATAAGCATGTTTGAATTCCATGTGCATCTTTTTGTGTGCAAGAACTGCACCAATAGCACTTCCACTGTCTCCAGGGTTTGGCATAATCCATGCTTTGTCAAAGTATTTTAACAGAATATGATTCGCAGAGCAATTCAAAGCACACCCGCCCATGAACACAATATTCTTACTTGTTGTATTTTTACTACACCATTCAACAATATTTTCAAGCACAGTTTCATAAACCCATTGAGTTCCTGCCGCAATATTAAAGTTGTGATCATCATCTAGCTCACTTCGCCAGTCTCTACAACCTCTGTGTAAATTTTGTTTAAATTTGATTGGTAATTTTATGCTTTCGAAAAAATCATGCATGATTTGATGCCTATAGTATCTACTGTCACCATATGCTGCCATGCCCATAAGAATATATTCATCTTCGTTTGGTTTTAATCCTATACGTTGTGTCATAGCACTGTACCACAAACCAATAGAATGGGGATAGTTTTGCGAATATATTTTTGTTAGTTTATCACCTTGGCCCTGCCAAACTGTAATAGTTTCAAATTCTCCTATGCTGTCAATACAAAGAACTACAGCGTCATCAAATTGACTGGTATAGTATCCTCCTGCTACGTGACTCAGATGGTGATCCACAGTTTTGATAGGTGCGTTAATGTTCCATTGTTGTAAATACTTTTTTATATTATTTTCAGCAAGTGTTATGCCTTGACCAGCACGAAACTGACGCCAAGTTTTCTTTAGAGGTTTTTCATACCAAACTATTTGGTCTGGTTCTCCCCATTGACGTGCATAGTCAACAAGTTTTTGATTTAAATGTGCATCATTTTTTATGCCGCTGAATCTCTCAGACTGACTGGCAAATTCCAGTCCTTGATTTGTGAATACAGCAAGAGATGCATCGTGACTATTGCCACTAATTCCCCATGTAATCATTTATAGATAAAAGGATCCTTTTTCCTTAGTTGCTTCAGTCTTTTTCTAAATTTGTACCAATCGTAAAATTTTCTAAAAGGCCAAAGTAATATGTCCAAAATTCGTTCCATATTGTATTTAATATCCAAAAAGGTTGACAAACTCCTATTGTGACTGTATAGTATATATATAATTAATAGTGAGAGGCACAAAATGAGAACACAACCACAAGATATTATTGCTAAACTTGAAGCAGATAATTCACGTTTGGGCAAAGAAGCAATACTTAAATCAGCATACGAAGAAGGACTTCCTGAGTTTTTTGAAGGTCTCACAATGGCTCTTGACCCACTGGTAACATTTGGCGTGAAGCAAGTACCTGTAAAAGATGAAGTAATTTCTGCACAAGGTTGTGAATGGAAAATTTTTAAAGAACTTGCAGACAAATTAATTGCACGAGAACTCACAGGACATGCGGCACGTGATGCAATTAATCTTGTTATGAGTTCAGCAACAGCAGAACAATGGAATGGTTGGTATCGTAGAATTCTTATCAAAGACCTACGTTGTGGTGTAAGTGAAAAGACTGTTAACAAAGTAGTACCAGGTACTGTGCCTGTGTTTACATGTGCTCTTGCTCATGACAGTGCCAAACATGAAAAGAAAATGACTGGCAAGAAGCAGATTGAAATCAAACTTGATGGTGTTAGAGTACTAGCAGTATGTCGTGAAGGTAAAGTAGAATTGTTTAGTCGTAATGGCAAACAGTTTCATAACTTCCCTCATATTATTGCAGAGATTGAACAAGTACTTGCAGAGAAACCTGCACCATATGACTGTGTATTAGACGGTGAAGTAATGAGTGCTAACTTCCAAGACCTTATGAAGCAAGTACATCGTAAAGATAATGTACAAAGTGAAGATGCTGTTCTACACTTGTTTGACTTTATTCCATTAGCAGACTTTCAAAAAGGTATATGGGATAAACCACAAACTTATCGCAGTAACCTAGTCAAGTATTGGGTATTAGAAAATGAAAGCGTTTTAAAGCACGTACAAGCACTTGAATGGGAAGAGGTAGACCTTAGTACTCCTGAAGGTGAAAGACGCTTTGTAGAGCTTAATAAAGCGGCTGTAGACGGTGGTTATGAAGGTGTTATGATTAAGGACGTTGATGCTCCTTATGAATGCAAACGTACTCATGCATGGCTTAAAGCAAAGCCATTTATTGAAGTAACATTAGAGGTGAAAGATGTTGAAGAAGGAACAGGAAGAAACGAAGGACGTCTTGGGGCGTTGGTATGCGCTGGAGAAGATGACGGACGAATGGTCCAAGTCAATTGCGGTAGCGGGTTTAGTGACAGCGATCGTGATAATTTTTGGAATCATCGTAGCTCACTTGTTGGGCAACTTGTAGAGGTTAGAGCAGATGCTATTACAAAAAATCAAGATGGTACTTATTCGCTTAGGTTTCCAAGGTTCAAAACGTTCCGAGGATTTGATATAGGAGAAAAAATCTAATGAGAGAATTCATTTACAATAGCTGGAATTCTGTAATGGATCATAATAGTAATCCGTTGCGGCACATACCTGATTTGAATACACGACATATGATAATGCAAGTATTGGCATGGATGTGGTGTATTGTATTTGCTATTCTTGTAGGTAGTTGGACTGCTTTTGGTATTAGTGCAATAGGACATTTGCTTTTGCTAGGTGCTATTGCTATTACAGTAGGCACATTTAAAGTAGCAGAAAAAACTAAATGGAAATTTGGAACCTATCATTCGTATGGTAGAAGCAGGGGTTATATAATTCACCATGATAAACATGGGAATCCACACAAAGTCTATCTTGATGACAATGACCCCGGCGGTGAACACGCATAAGTCAAAAAGAGGTTGACTTTTTGCATTTCTAATATATACTTTATATTTTTGTAGGAGAATCAAATGGCGTTGACTGCACTCAAAGGTGTAAAGACCAAAAAGAAACAGCCCAGAGCACAATCTCGAATCAAGCGAGGAGCAAAACTTGTCGAGCCAAGTTGGGAAGGTTGGGAAGAATGGGATGGACAAACATTCCATACAGCTAAAGAAGCAGCACGAGCTTGGTACTACGAAAACTTCAAACCACAAGATTTATATCCAAGCGTATTTGTTTGGATGAAAGAAAATGACTATACCAAAGACCAAATTAAACATGCGAAATCTGCACCAGCCTCTACACTAAGCGTTACAGCAGGTATTATTGCAAAGATGCTACTTCGTGGAATGCCCGACTATAATGAAAAGGCTGCACAGTATTGGGAAAGTCTACCTGGCACAATGGGTGAACTTGCTCCTACTTCGCAGTTTCTAAAAAAGCGTATTGATATGGCTATTTCAGCAGGCAGTGGTGTTGTAGAAGAAAAGAAGGAAGAAGAAGAAAAAGAAAAGAAGAATGTATATGTTCCTTCAATCCAAGAGCGCATATTCGAACAAGCAAAAAAAGCCGCTGAAAAAATTGATGAGTGGTTAGAAGATCATTACAGGCATGATGCTGTATTTGATCCAAAAGGTTTTGATGTAAAAAAACATTTCAACGAATATAAAGTTACTCAAGCACACGCAAGAAAAATTAAAGACTTTTACGAAGAAGAACTTGCAGAATATAGAGATGTACTGAATATACCTACTGCTGGACAATTAAAAAATATGAACGAAAAAGAAGCTGATCTTTGGGAACAGCTCAAAGAAGGGTATAGCAACATCACCAAGCCAGAAGTAAAGCAGATTATTTCAGCACTTGAAACCGTAATGGATGCCTGCGATTTTATAATTGAACAATCCAAAGCAAACCGAAAAACACGCAAGCCTAAACCTAAGAGTGCAGATAAATTGGTTGCTAAACTGAAATACAAGAAGCAGGACGACAAATATAACATTGTAAGTGTTAATCCTGTTGACGTAGTAGGAGCAAATGAAGTATGGGTATTTAATTGTAAAACACGCAAACTTGGAAAATATGTTGCCAAGATCATTGACCCATTAGGTGCAGGTAGAGAAGGCACTGGACTAAGTGTCAAAGGAACTACTATTACACAGTTTAATGAAGAAGAAAGTGTTCAAAAGACACTGCGTAAACCAGAAGAACAACTAAAAGAATTCAAAGGTGCAGGCAAGGTTAAATTACGCAAATTCCTAGAAGAAATTAAAACTACAGACACAAAATTAAATGGACGCATAAATCCTGATACCATACTTCTTCGCATAAACTGATAAATATTAGTATGAGCAATATCCATGACATACGAAATGGTCTGAAGGCCTTATCAGACGCAATAGACGCACTACAAAGCAATCCTGTACCTACACCAGAGATCCTGGATAGAGGATTAAGTGGTAATAAAATTAATGGTGGTGTAATCACCAATTTTCAATCAGTCGGAATAGTTGACGAAGCAAGACAAACTGCATTAACTGTTACAAATGAAGGTATTGCTGTTCAAAATATAAATGTGCAGAACATAATGAATCCTGTAACAGTTAAAGGCGCACTTACAGTACAAGGTGAAATAACTGCAAGTAGATTGCATGTTGATGAAATTAGTGCCGATATTAGAAATGAAAGAACAACACCGTTAGAATTCAAAGCAGAAAATAAATCACTAAGTGGAAAAGGTTTAATATGGACTGGTGTTGATTATACCAAACAGTTTGTTTATAAACACGCTCCTGATAGATTGTGGAGCTCAGAAGATATTGACATTGACCGAGAAAAATGTATTAGGATTGATAATTTGCCTGTGTTAAACCTAACAAGTTTAGGTAACAGTGTTACACAAAGTAATTTACAATCAGTGGGTACATTAGAAAGTTTGAATGTTGACGGTAGTTTAACAATAGATAACTTTGTTTATTATGATGCAAATTCACAGAGACTTGGCGTAGGCACAGCTGAACCTAATGCTATGTTGGCTATAAAATCATTAGATCATGAATTTATAGTAGACGAAACAGAAGATAGACAATTTAAAATTGGTACTTATACAACTACTGGTATCAAAATTGTTACTGATAATACAGATAGAATAATTGTAGGATCTAACGGAAACATAGAATTAAAAAACAAAGTCACTGTACAAGGTAAACTTGGAATAAATGTAAATAACTTTGGCGACGATGTTGATATTACTACATCTGGTCCTATCAGAATCGAAGGTAAAAAGTTTGAGACTGGAGCAGATATTCCTTCAGGTGGTAACTATGTGCTAGGAGATATAATATGGAATACAAATCCAGTACCTACTGGCTACGTTGGATGGATCTGCGTAAGAAATGGCAATCCTGGAGAATGGAAGCCTTTCGGACAAATTCAAAATTAGAAAATCAAGTTAACATTTGGAGTATGAGTGCAAGAGTATTGCCAGTGCTGTCAATTCTAATGGCAGCAATTCTATATCTTGTAGATGTTAACACATACACCCAAATGTTTTTTATGGGCGTGGCAGGTATGTTTCTTGCAGTTAGTATCACTTGGTGGTGGTGGGTAATGTATGCAATAAGAGATATACATAAAAATATCAACATTTCAATACAAGAATTTACAAACATCAGAGAAGATATAAAAAATCTCCGAGAAGACATCAAAAAGGTAAAATAAATGCTGGTTATCGGAAACGGTGAAAGCAGATGCAATATTAATCTAAGTGCAATAGATACAACTAAGATTGGTTGTAATGCTATCGTGCGTGATTTTTTTGTTGATCATTTAGTATGTGTTGACCGTAGAATGGTTGATGAAGCAACACAAAAACACAAGCACAATTTTACAACTATCTACACTAGAAAAGATTGGCTAAGTGAAAGAACACATATTGATAATTTAGTATGTGTACCAGACTTACCTTATAAAGGAAACACAAGAGCAGATGAACCATTTCATTGGGGTAGTGGTCCCTATGCAGTATTACTTGGTGCACTATTAGATACTACAGTAAAATTATTAGGTTTTGATTTACACAGTAAAAACACAAAAGTGAACAACATTTATAAAGACACTCAAAATTATGATCCCAGCACAAAAACTGCGATAGATCCAAGATATTGGATACATCAAATAGGTAAGGTATTTGAGTGTTTTCCTAAACATAAATTTGTAATATACACAGATAACGATTGGGAATGTCCAAATTTTTGGAATCGACCTAATGTTTCAGTTGACAACTACAGTAAATTATTATATAATAAGTAGTATATTAACAAGGACTTGGCGTCAACCCTTCTAATTCTGCCGCCATTATTATAATAGGAGATAATATGGCATACTACTCAACAAAAACATACGGACACAACATAGGACTTTCTGCGGTCTTCCGTCAACCTAACGCAGATCATTCACACTGTCATTTACTGCACGGATACAGTTTACAATTTAAATTTACTTTTGGTTGTTCAGATTTAGACAATAAAAACTGGGCAGTGGACTTTGGAGGACTTAAACCTTTGAAGGCTTGGCTTGAAGACAGTTTCGATCACAAGACCTGTGTTGACGTAAACGATCCTCACAAACAAGACTTTTATGATCTACAAGACAAGGACTTGTGTGAAGTAAGAGAGTTTGATGGCGTCGGTGCAGAAAAATTTGCAGAACATGCATGGCGATTTGCTGATAATTTAGTCAAAGAAATGACCAACGGACGTTGCTGGTGTGAGTCAGTTGAATGTGCAGAGCATGGTGCTAACAGTGCAATTTACACACCCTTTCAAGTGCAGAAGATGTCGTTTGTAGATGGCTAAAATTGATAAAAGCAAATATACCAAAGAAGAATATAGGCAGTTGCGTGAACAAAAAAGATTGCGCAAACAGCAGCATGCATATGAAAAAAACAGAGCTGAAGTTTTAAAAAAATATCCTGATGGTGTTCCTAATAATATCCTTTGCTTAAAGCACGGTCAAAAATACAGTTCTGACTATGTAAATAAATTATATAACATGGTGAGCAGGAATATTACAGTTCCATTTACCATGCACTGTATTACAGAAGACCCAGATGGTATTGATCCTAATATAAATATAATTCCATTACCTAAAATACCTAAAGATCAAAATGTTAACGGTTGGTGGTATAAACCTTATATCTATTCAAATGATATTCCTATAGAAGGTACAATCTTGTACTTGGATTTAGATCTTGTAATTTGTAGTAATATAGATAAATTATTTGATTTTTATCCAGGAAAGTACTGTGCTTTGAGGGACTTTACAAGATCAATGCGGCCTAACTGGCAAAAGTATAATAGTTCTGTAATACGTTTTCAAAAAGGACAACTAGATATTGTTTGGACAGATTTTATAAAAAATCCAAAAGCAGTCATTCGTAAGCATTTTGGAGACCAAGATTGGTTGTGGGAGAAAACAAATGGCATGGCTCAATATTTTCCTGATCCATGGATACGCAGTTGGAAATGGGAAATAAGAAAAGATAAACGCTGGAAACCTGGAGGTACTAAGGGAAATAGAGTTTTGAACACTATAGAAGATGTTAAACCACCTGAACATTGTTGCATTGTTGCATTCCATGGTGATCCTAATCCACATAACTGTTTGGATCCATATATTGTTGACAACTGGAAATAAAGATTGTAGTATAAAACTATGAAAACACAACGCATCGGTTTCGCCTGCAAATATATGCATCCAGACCAAACACAAAAAAAGAAATTACTAGAAGAAATTCAACGACCATTGAATACTAGAAGCACCACAGTGCAATGGTTAAATAGACAAACACGTGATGTTGCAGAAGAACGCTTGTGGGACATTATGGTGCATAACATTCAATCGTACTACAACTTGATTGAATACGTAGGGAGTTTACCACATGAATTACGAATGGTTCGACTCGGCAGTGATGTCCTTCCTGTATACACTGAGCCTACTTGGTGCTATTATTGGAAACTACCTGCTGTGGTCGCATATTGCGAAAAGCATTTCGCAAGGGTCGGCGAGCTTGCAAGGCAGTTGGATGTTCGGTTGTCTATGCATCCTGGTCAGTTTACTGTGCTGGCATCTGACAACCCTGATATAGTAGAGAGGAGCATAGAAGAATTTGAATATCACACCGATGTCATCCGCTGGATGGGCTATGGACAGTCATTCCAAGATTTCAAATGTAATGTCCATATATCAGGCAGGCAAGGTCCAGCCGGTATCAAAGCAGTCCTCCCAAGATTATCTAAAGAGGCGAGAAATTGTATTACCATCGAAAACGATGAAAACAAATGGGGACTCGAACACAGCCTCGAACTTATCGACCACTGCGCACTCGTTCTTGACATACACCATCACTGGTGCCGTGAAGGAGAATACATTCAGCCCACCGACGATAGATTTGCTCGCGTAGTAGATTCATGGCGCGGTGTGCGTCCTGTTATTCATTACAGTGTTAGTAGAGAAGATGTACTTGTAGATTTTGATCCTAATAAAAAGCCTACTATGGATATGTTATTGTTAGAAGGTTACAAAAAAGCAAAACTACGAGCTCACAGTGATTATATGTGGAATCATGCAGTAAATGATTGGGCTTTAGAGTTTTTAGACTATGCAGACATAATGGTAGAATCCAAAGCCAAGAACCTAGCTAGTATCAATTTGCATAAATACTGGGTAGGAGAATATAATGAAAACAACAGGTATCAAACCAAACTTACAGCTTGATAAGATTACAGGTATTAGACACGATTTAGGTCAAAGAATGACTTATGTGCCTGTTAAAAAAGAAAAAAAATTACCTTATCAAAAAAAATCTATGAAAACTTCTGCTAATATTAAAGAAGGCAGATGGAAATTTTAAATGAAATTTTTAGAATTCCAAAGATGCCCACGCACAAGAGCAAAACAATGCCAATGCGAAAGTTTATTTACAATATCAGAAGCAGATGATGAAAACATTATTGCTCAGTGTGTTTTAGAACATAGCGATGTTGTAAAAGGTAATATCGTTATGATGCAAAAAGCATCAGGAGGACCAACAGTTATTAAAGGCACAATTATTGGTTTAGAACCTGGTGAACATGGTTTTCACGTGCATGAATTTGGAGATTTAAGCAAAGGCTGCGAAAGTGCAGGAGCTCACTATAATCCTGATGGTGTAGACCACGGAGATTTAGCAAAAGGGCATGTGGGAGATTTAGGAAATGTCATTGCTGACGATAGTGGTACTGCTAACATTAAAATTGTTGCCGAACGTGTAGATCTCGTAGGAGAACGAAGCATTGTAGGAAGAAGCATTGTTATTCACAGTAATGTAGACGATTTAGGTAAGGGCGGAGACGAAGAAAGTTTAAAAACAGGAAATGCAGGTGATAGACTTGCTTGCGGAGTAATTGTTTTGAGAGGAGACGATAATGATTAAGAAATGGATAGACTCAAGAATCAAAGAAAGAACTTCTTGGGATGGAGCACTATTAATTGCTCTTGGACTAATGGTATTATTCTTAGCACCATTAGCAAAGATTGCAGCAGGTATCGCTATTGCATACGGTGCTTGGACAATTTATAAAAAAGAAGATTAAAGTTTACTAATATCTAAACTACTTGAAGCAGGCATATTCCAAATTTGTTTACGGATTATGCCTGTTTTTTGTGCGAATTTTTTAGAATCACAATTACTACACACATGGAAATAGTTATTGTTTATCCTTTTAGGATCCATGCTACCTCTAAATCTTTCAAATTCTGTGTTACAATTATCACATCGAAGCACAATCATACTTACAGAGCGATAATATGAGTGTTTTATTTTAAGTTTTGAGATACGTTCATATCTCTTTTTGACTTGATATTCTCTTATGAACATAACTATATTTACATTAAGATTATAAAATCATACGATAAATAACTATAGGAGACGATCAAAATGAGCATTCTTACGTTAACCGACGCCGCAAAGCAACAGATTGATACTATTTGTAGTGAAAATAATGTCTACGCTGTTACATTAAATATGAAGGGCGGCGGCTGTGCAGGTTTTGAATACAGTTGGAGTACATATAAAACCCAAGACGAAATCAAGCAAGATGATGAAGTATTCAAAACTGACCAAGGAAATACGTTTGTAGTAGGAGCTGAAAGCGTAATGTTTTTGTTTGGTACACAAATAGATTACAAAAAAGACATTATGGGATCTATGTTTGATATAGTAAACCCTAATGCAAAGTCGGCATGTGGTTGTGGCGTAAGTGTAAATTTTGATATGGACAAATTAAGCATGCCTGCATAAATTGGAGTGATAAATGGCTAAACAAGAAGTAGATATTGGTGTTGAAGGTAATGACGGTACAGGCGATAGTATTCGCGAGTCTTTTCGCAAGGTAAACGAAAACTTTACAGAACTGTATGCAGTATTTGGTGTAGGCGGACAAATAAGTTTCACTGCACTTAGTGATACTCCAGATACACTTACACCTAACACTATTGCATTGGTTAATGACGCAGGAACACAAGTACAACTTGCTGAACTAGCATCAAACAGTGCTTTAGGTTTAGGAGCAAGTGATACAATTACTTTTAGTTACAGCCAACCTGGAAAATTGATTATTTCAAGTGCTTTCACAAAGGTTGCAGATGATACAGACCCGACTCTTAACGGTCCATTATATGCTGCAGGTTTTGGTATAGCAAGTGTTGGTATAAGCGAAGAAGCTGCGGCAGCTGTAAACACAAGACACGCGGCGGATGGTGTGGCAGGTATTACTGTAGATGATCTAGTTATTACTAAAGGTTATGCAGATCAAAGATATATCACATCTGGATTGCCACTTAGGGTAGCGGACGAACCAACTGGAAAATTACACTACACTTTTAATATAAATGCTTACCCTTCAAATACTGTAGAAATACTTTCTCACTATGATGCAGATCAAGTATTACAAAGTGGGGGACATGGTTTAGATAGCGGTGCAAATGGAACAGCATTTACTTTTAACGCAGAAGATGTTGATCCTAATAACCTTACATCAGGAACAACCTATTATGTTAGAGTTATTACACCCACAAGATTAGCACTTTTTACAGAAGCAAACAAAGCATTTGCCAGTGGTGACAGTGATAGTGATGCTGATGACAATAAAGTTTTAGTTTCAGGTACTATAGGTGTAGACGATTCACACACACTAACTGATGCAGCACTTGACAACACATTATCGGGCAATTTCTTAGATGAAGTTGCAATGCCAAGAAAAAGTATAGTAAGACGTCAAGGTGATACAATGACAGGTGCATTATATCTGTCTGATCATCCAGGAGAACTAGTAGGACAAGGCGCACCTAATGGTCCTGAAGATTTACAAGCCGCAACAAAATTTTATGTAGATAACACAGCATATAGCTCACCAGAAGTGCTATTTGTAAGTACAGCAGGCGACGACAGTATGGCAGGTGTGCCTCCAGGACGTGAAGGTACTTCTAACGTTTATGCTTTCAAAACAATTAATGCAGCTGCACAAAGAGCTGATATTTTAATACGTAGTGCACCAACAGAACCAGGTAACTACATGCAAACTCTAACCCATTCAAATTTCCAAAGTGATGCAGTGGTTATGGATGCTGATGTAGATTCCCCTAATTTTGAACAAGCAAGATTTTTAATAGAACAAAACAGAAAATTTATTTCTAAGGAAGTTATTAATTATATTAATTTTACTTTTCCAAATTTTAGTTATAATCAAGAAACGTGTGAAAGAGATACAGGACTTATACTTGATGCTATTGCATTAGATATTAACAGAGGATTAAATGCTAACTATCTAACTAGGCAAGCTGCAGAAAGATATTATTCAAGTGTCAGTGGTAGAATAGCTGTAACCACTCAGTTAGATGAAACCAAAGCAGGAGTAGCTAGAGCTAGAGATATTACAGTAGCCGCTCTTACAAACGACCTTTTAAATCAAAAAAACATTGTCAATAATGGAATAACAAGAGCATTACCAGGTGTTGTTACTACATCAACTGATCACGGACTTGTCGACGGTAATATTGTATTGTTTAAAAATATCGGTGGTATGACACAGATCGAAGGTGAAAAATTATATGTTAAAGTTAAAACTAGCACAACATTTGAATTATTCACTGATAGCGCATTAGAAGTTGGATATGATACTAATGGATACAATGCTCATACTACAGGTGGTATAATTGGTTTACGTTATCAAATAGACGAAGACCAAATCTTTGATGATGGTCAGAAAAATATATCCAGCATAACACTTAGCAATCCTATCAGAGTTGTAACGACTACTGATCATAATCTAGTTGACAGTGACGTTGTACAATTTTCTAGTGTTGGCGGAACTGTAGAACTTAACGGCCAATCATACTACGTTGAAAGAATAGACGCTACTACATTTGATTTATATTCAGACAGTGCATTAACTTCAACAATAGATGGTACCAGTGGATTCACAGCATATACTTCAGGAGGAATTATCACAAGTGATGCTGATGCTGATTCTAGTGCAATTTCAGCAATTACTGATAAATTTAATCTCGTAAATACAATTATTGAAAATGGTATTGATGCTGGTGCGACAATCGTATATGGTAGCACATACAAGGTAGTAGTAACCAATGGATCATCTTCGTATACAGACCAAACTAATCCTACAAATACAGATGCATTACCAGGAAAAGTTATACGTGGTAAAAGATCAGAAGCTATTGGACAGATTGTAAGTTTTACAAATAACGTGACTGCAGAAGCAGGCACTGATCCTGTCACAGGTGCCGTTGAACCAAACCCAACTGTTTTCCAAATGCATCTATTAAGTGCAAAAGATTTTGAACCAGGAGAACCTTTAGAATTTGGTAACTTTGTTAAAAAGAAACA
>Ga0129351_1000671_pt1 | contig 12994 bp, 10 predicted proteins | sample CPBDNA_8_FD_94423 | JGI IMG/M metagenome (GOLD analysis project Ga0129351, IMG submission 94423) | Freshwater to marine salinity gradient microbial communities from Chesapeake Bay, USA - CPBay_Sum_27_0.2_DNA | ecosystem: Environmental > Aquatic > Marine > Coastal | place: USA: Chesapeake Bay... | reverse complement strand
CAAAGTATGATGGAGACGTGTTGCTGCTAAGTCAAGGTGATCCTGTCTTTGCAGTCGTTTGGAGCAGAGGATGTCTCTACATCAACCGGCATTTGAAGGCGGTCGCATGGTGCCCTATCGGCATCAATCGGTTCAGCCACTGCTTCCGTACGAGAAACACCTAATCAGAACTCTTGGCTGCACCGAAGAAGAGTATCGGCAGTTTGCAAAAGAGGTTGAGCGTCGCGTTAAAGAACGCCCCGAAGAATATGCGCACATTCCCGATATTCAAAACGACGCTACAGTTATTGCACTTGTCAGCCTTGCTGTAGGTATCGCTTCAACTGCCGCATCATATCTTTTAACTCCTAAGCCAAAACAGCCTGAAACACCGGAACAGAGAAGGTCTGGCGGTCAGCGGCAACTTGGTGGAGCGCAAGGAACTGCAATCTTTACTCCGTCCTTTGGGTTTGACTCATTACAAGAGTTGGCTTCTTACGGCAACACAGTACCTATCGTTTTTACTCGTAGAGACGATCAGCATGGCACTGGTGGATTGCTGATTTCTCCTCAGCTTGTTTGGTCCCGTATGAAAAGCTGGGGCGGTTATCAAGTCGCAGAAATTGTTGCGATTGCAGGCCAAGGGAATATGGAAAGACCTGACCTTGCAGGCATTTTTCTTGGCAATAACGCATTAGATGGAATCTACGAAAATTATTTTGACTTTTACTGGAACGGCGGTTTTGAAGCTTTAGGCGCTGGAAGTCGATTGCGTGCTTATAACCGGAGGTATGGAAATCTTGCGATTGACGGCAACCGCGATAATCCTGGCATTAACGGAAGTGATCAAGCGTTTTACGCTCCAACCAGGCAGGGCGCTGCACAGCCTGCTTTCTGTGGCAGCTTTACACCAACTTCTCAGACTCGATTCGGTGTGTATTCCGGCATCCCCAATGGAACGCCATTTAGACCTGACTGGAAGATTTTCTCAGTATTAAAAGACTGGACCAAAGAGCAACGTGATAAAGCAGTAAGCGAACAGCGAAAATATGTTGACGGTTATTTAATGAAAACTCACCCTTACGGTAACGGGGATCTTTATAGTGGACAAACAAAAGCAGGAATGCCTGGCACGGGCGTTAATTACGCTCGACACGTAGGCGTAATCGAACACATCAGCACAGACGAGACAAGTACCACTGTCAAGCATGATGTTCTCGATACACAATTCTCAGCAAGTTCTAAGCTTGAAAAGTGGGGCAATCTCACAAAGACAGTAGAAGTAAACGCAGGGGATCAAATTGTTATTCTACTTGGAAAAGGAAGGCAGCAGTCTGACGCATTTGCTGGAATCGGAAGTGAGCTTCCTGTTGACCTCAGCGACATTCGCTCAACGTTAGATAGTGAAGTGCAGCGTTACGACCAAATGCTGTCCGTGGGAGCAACATTTATGATCGGTCGGTCTACGTGGGAAGTCATTGACAGACCTTCTGAGCGTTACGACCCAGAAATCCATTCGGCTAATGGGTACAGGATTCGACTGCGTTGCTTAGAAGGGTGGAGCCGCAATCAAAGAAAGATTGGCATTGTCGATGAAGCCGCTATCAGTCAGAACAAGTATTTGCCTTTTTCTGACATTGAAGAATCTTTCTATCCGATATTAAGATATGAAATTGGAACCTTTCAGAATACTCGCGCTTGCGATGTGACGGAGATTGGAATCAAGTCTCAAGTCTGGACGAAATTTAGCAATCTCACAAACTTTAATACGCTGCCCGCTCCTGGCATCATGGCGCGGTACAACGAGGAAAATATCAGCTTAACTGAAGGAAAGATGACAATGTTCTCAAGGAGGATTTCTTTGTTTGCGTTGGACGTTCGCTATAGCAACAACACTGACTTTACCGGAAACAATGCAAATAATGGGTGGGCAAATATCGGTCCATATTTATTCGCAATTATTGGAAACGCTCCGGTTGACATTTATTCATTTATCAGGGTCGTTCATCCAGATCGATCACAGCTGGAGTTCAGGTTGCGCCCGTTTAATAGCGCTATCCCTACGCAGCAAAGTTCTGGCTCCGAGAATGTTTTTGTTCTTGATGGCGGCAAAACACCACAAACAAGCTGGACATTTGAGACTTACCTTGGCACGTTTACAGTTGGCGGCCGCGGTTATTTTGCAAAGCCTCGCGATATTTTTACGCATCCGCAAATGGCAGTTGTGCCTGAGCTTATTTACGACGGAGACGGAAGCATCAATCTTGTCTATGGCGAATGGATTCCTGGCGGCTTAACTGTCGAGCTTGAAAGCGTTACCGCTATTAGTACGTCTAGCGGTTACTCGGCAGGCGATCCAATTAGAGATAATACTTTAAGCAACATTATGGCAATTTTCTTCGGCGAAGATCCTTATTTTGACAACTTGGCCGTTGGCACGCGAAGGAAGAAAACGGGTTGGATTTATAGCGATTCAAACCGAAGCATAAACATGGAACTTGAGGTTGAAGCCTATGAAAGGAACTATGAAACCACACCGAGAAACAAGTGGTGGCGAATTGTAAGCACAACGGTCCACGACAGTTCAGGCAACTGGAGTGCTGGCGACGTATTTAACAAAAACGCACGAAATGCGAATCAGGTTCAATTTGCTTTTAGGTATAGTGTTAGCACAGGTTTTGTGTATGTAGAAAACGATACGCCAAGGACGGCAACAAGAATTTTTGAGCGTTACAGCGGCATTGCTGAGGTATCGCATTATGGGGATTTAGTTAGTCGTAGCTGTGACGATGCTCCTGAACACGAAATTGTTTATGTCAACGAGACATTGGACGAAGAGATCCCAGTAAATTACGACGGCTGCGCAATGGCTGGCTTGAAGCTCAAGTCAAGCGAAAACTTTGCTCAACTAGACCAACTCCGCTGCTATCTCAAGAACGGCATTGAAGTGGAACGTCTTTTAGATAATGACACTGCACCTAGCAATTTACTTACGGATTTGCTTTGGTATCTTGCTACAGACAAGGATACAGGCGCTGGCAAGATTATCAATCCAGCCTTGGTTGATCGTGAGGCACTTGTAAACACCGCAAAGTACCTACGTGCCAACCGTCTTTTCTGGGACGGCTCGATTTCTGAGTCAGTGAATCTGCGCACTTGGCTGGCGACAACGGCTCCAAGTGTATTGTGCTTCACAAGCTTAAAGAACGGAAGGCTTGCGCTTGAGCCTGCACTTCCATATCACGCAGACGGAGTTATCGACACAACAAATCCAATCCTTATTTCCGCCATGTTTACCGAAGGAAACATAATCGAAGATAGCCTTGAAATTGACTGGCTTGAACTGGAAGAGCGCAAGTTATTCCAATGCGCCATCATCTTTAACATTTCGCGTCCAAATCAATTCCCTGAGCAAAGGACACTGATTGCTCGATACACAGATGTTGCCAATAGTACTGAGCTTCCGATTGAAGAGTTTGATTTACCGCATATCAATAGCATCGAGCACGCACAGCGCGTTGCCCGTTACTTCCTTGCAGTTCGTCGGTATCAGACGCACACGATCACGTTCAAAACGTTGCCATGGGGCTTGAACTTAGAGCCAGGTCAATTTATCCGCGTGGCAAGCGAAATGAGCCCATATCGTCCTGACAGCAATGGAATTATCGACGATCAAGGCAATGTTACTGCCGTTAATGCACTTGCCGATGGCAATTATCCGGTTTATTACTGGGAACGAAATAACACGACCATTGAAGAAGGCTTGCTTGAAATCAAAGCAGGCAAAGCCACAGAGCTTTTTAACACCGTGTTTTCCGTGAAAACTAGTTCGTATGAAAGCTCACAGATTTATCAGATCGAAGCTCTTGACGTTGATCAGGACGGCATTGTCACAATCAAAGGAAGTAATTATCCAGTAGACTCAAACGGACGAAGCTTGCTGGCCATCGATGCAATGGGTTTCGGCGGTAATGTGGAATTTGTAGGAGGAGGCAACGAATAATGGCGTTTCCAACTCACAAGCCAACAGGTCGCTCCTTTAATGCAGGCGATTACAGCTACAAGAAATTTTTGTCCCAGTCTGGGAAAGAGGTGCGCATTCTTTACGGCGACAAGCGCACAGGGATGAAGCTGCAGCTCGTTTATGAAAATGTGAATGACACTGCTGCTGACGATTTTGTCGCTCACTACGACGAGGTAAAAGGCGGTTTTAATACGTTTGTGTTGCCGTCTGAATTTAAGGCGGGCTGGAACGGTGATGCTTTAGCCATTGATGCTGTTTCGGGAAACCGCTGGCGTTACGAATCAGCACCGTCAATTAGCTCTGTGCGCCCTGGAATCAGCAGCGTTACAGTTAATTTGATTGGTGTTCTCTAATGGCAAAGGTCTATACCGGTAGAGACGGCATTTTGCAGTTGTCTGGAACGACTTTGGCAAAGGTCGTCAACTTTACCTTGCAAGCGAATTTAGAAACGCTTGAGACAACAACGCTAGGCGACAGTCTCCGTAGCTATTCGCCGGGCGTTCTTGGTTATTCCGGCAGTGCTTCGTTGCTGTATTACAAAGACGATGCTGGAAATATCAACACCACCAACTTGCTGAATAAGTTGATCAAGACCGGCACTGGTGGTGTTTCAAGCAGCGAAACTGCTGATTTGACTTTGCGCTGGGTGGATGGAACCGATCAAAATGACATCAGGCTGACGGCTTACATTACAAGCGCCAACATCGGTGCTTCAACAGGCGAAATCACTAGAGCTGAAATTTCATTTGTCGGCACTGGGGCGCTAACCACCGCAACGATCTCATGAGCGTATATCTGGGCACTTACGGTAAGGTTGAGCTGCAGCGTCAATTTGACGGCACTGATCTTCAGTCAATAATCAATCCGTCGGACGTTAATGCTGGCAGCAAGCGCTTTAGTTTTGACTTTGAGCACGGCCAGCTATTAAGCGGCGATCAGATTGAGATTACGAGCACAGACGGAAGTGCGCTTGATTTTATCGCTAGTTATACCGACACAAGCGTAAAAAAATTCATCCACGTTGATGAGTTAGACGGCATCCGTCTTTACGACTCTTTTGCTAATGCGGTGAACGGTGGAACGGCGAATGCGATTGCACTAGCAACACCAGCCAACGACATTCCAATTCGCGTCAAAGTTGAAAATGCATCACGTCGCTTGCTAACTCAATGCACAAGCTACGAATTAAACACAGAGCGTGAAACGGTTGATACCACTGCATTATCTGAGGAGTTTCGCAGTCGTATCAGCACTTTGATGTCCGGCTCTGGGCAGATGTCGTGTTTTTGGGAATACACCGGAAATACAGCAGATGAATTGTCTAACTATTTACTTGAACTTCAGCTTCGCACCAGAGTTGGCAGTCAGTTTAAGGCTCGTTTTTATATCAAAACTTCTGGGCATAACCCAGGCGGAATAGCCGCAAACGATAACGATGAAATCTGGTACGAATTTTCTGGCGTGCTAACCAGTTGCGCTGTTCAATTTTCACCATCAAATGCAGTGCAGATAGTCGCAAATTTTGTAACTACAGGCGCAATCCAAATCCGCATGGCGCTTGAGACGCCAGATAAATTGCTTCAGGAAAACTCTGACGACATTCTTCTGGAGCAGGGTACAACAGATGCTTTGCTGCTGGAATCTGTCTAAAGCCGTGATTATGATGAAGCATATCTAGTGGTTTAGGGCGCAGCGTTCATGGCCGACCTCAAAATCAGCGAACTTTCTGCGCTAGCTGGATCAGATCTAGCCGCTGCTGACCTTGCTGCCGTTGTTGACACCAGCGCAAGCGAAACAAAAAAGATCACCATTTCAGACCTGGTGCAATACGGCACCTCTCTGATCAGTGACGACACAATCCCAGGCGCGAAAATTTTATTCGGCAGTGCAGAGATTGCTGGATCGGCTTTAGAAAACGGTGCCGTAGATACCGCGCAACTTGCAGATGATGCGGTTACCGCTGCCAAGATTGCGGATGAAGCGACGGTTGATCTAGTTACAACTCTGCCTGGCTCCGGGGCATTTACTGGGCAGATCGCCCTTGATACTGACGACAATAAAATCTATATCTGGGACGGTTCAGCGTGGCAGTCCGTAAAAGGCGCAGGTTCTGTCAACACGATTGTTGGCAGTTCTGCTGGCTTGGTCAATATTGCAATCAGCACCTCTGGCGATCAAGTAACGATCACTCCATCACTAGATAACACAACATCAGGCGCACACTTCCTTGGCGGACCAACAGGTGCTGGTGGTGCTGTTAGTTATCGCGCCATTACTGGAACAGACCTTCCAGTTGCAACCACTTCAACCAAGGGCGGTGTTGCTGTTAATGGCAACGGCTTGGTGATGAGCGGTGATGAGCTTCGGATTGACAATACTGTTACTGCTGAAACCATTGAGCATCACCTAGTTCAATACGACGCAAACGGCTTAGTCACAGGCGGTCGGGTTATTGCTGCTGCAGACATGCCCGAAGCGGGAGCTTCTACAAAAGGTGCTGTTTATCCAGGCTCTGGCTTGGAAGTTGCTGCCGGTGGTGCGCTAAACCATACGAACAGCGTCACTCCTGGCGATTACACCAAAGTCACTGTTGACGCTCAAGGGCACGTTAGCGCTGGAACAACGCTTGCAGAATCTGACGTTCCAGACCTTCCAGCGAGCAAGATTACTAGCGGCACATTTGCGGCATCGTTGATTGCAAATGCTTCGATTGCTGGCACCAAGCTTTCAGATAGTTCAATTACAAAATTTGGAGGCGCAGGCGCTACCGACAACGTTGTCACCTTCCCGGCTGCTGATTTCAAGGGTCAGTTCTTTTATGACGAAAAGAACGAAGATCTTTACGTTTACACAGGCAACTCTTTTGTTCCGATCACAGTCATTAGTGGAAATCTAATCCTTGCTGGAACGTATGACGCAAGCACTAATTTGCTTGAAAGTGTAACCACAGCTGGTAGTGCTGCTGGATTTACCGCAAGCTCTGCATTGCCATCGCCTGCAGTTAGCAACCTCAATTATTACGTCGTTGTTTCGCAAAGTGGCACTGGATCGGGTGCTGCACCTGCAGTTGCCTTGGCACCACCTGACATGTTGGTGTCTTTGGGTTCTGGCGCAACGTTCAGCTTGGTTGACGTTTCAAACGCTATTGCCGGTCAAACTGCTTCAAACATTAGCGTTACGCCTGCAGGCAATATCAGCAGCACTGACGTGCAAGCTGCACTGCAAGAGCTTGATTCCGAGAAAGTCGGCTCAGCAAGTCCTACTTTTACGGGCAACGTCACGATTGACACGGCTGGAACGCTGGTTTTTGAAGGCGCAACGGCTGATGATTATGAAACCACGCTGACTGTTGTTGACCCTACGGCTGACAGAACTTTGTCACTGCCTAATGTCACCGGCACCCTGGTCAGCACAGGTGATACGGGGACTGTCACTAGCACGATGATTGCAGATGGCACGATTGCCGATGCAGACATCAGCGCTACTGCAGAGATTGCAGTCAGCAAACTTGCTGATGGAGCTGCACGTCAATTACTGCAAACTGATGCTGGCGGAACCGGAGTTGAATGGACAAATGACGTTGACATTCCTGGGACGTTAGATGTTACAGGTGCGGCAACTTTTGATTCAACTGCACGGTTTATCGGGAATGTCACTGTTGACAGCAGCATTGTTTTTGAAGGTGCGACTGCCGATGCTTATGAGTTGACGCTTAGTGCTGCTGATCCAACAGCTGACGTTACCGTCACGATCCCTGCTAGCACGACAACTCTTGCAGGTCTTGCCGTCACTCAAAGCTTTACTAAGGCTCAGCGTGGAACGCCTGTTGCATTGACTGATGCTGCAACTATTGCTGTTGATCTGAGCTTGGGCAATAACTTTAGTGTGACGCTTGCAGGCAACCGGACTTTAGGCGATCCAACGAATGTTACTGCTGGTCAATCCGGCGTGATTGTGGTGACGCAAGACGGCACAGGTTCTAGAACGCTTGCATACGCAGGAACCAAATGGAAATTTGCTGGTGGAACGGCACCAACTTTGACTGCAGGTGTTGGCGGTGCAGTTGATGTTCTCGCCTACTATGTGGAAAGCTCGACCCGCATTACGGTCACCTCGCTGCTGAACGTGTCATGAGTATTCCTGGAAGTGCAAGCCCGCTGTTTTTTCAGGCAGCGGCTGGTGCCGGCGGCTATGAAATCGAGCGCAGCGTGCGGTTTGACAGTTCTTCAAGCTCCCACTTAAATAGAACCCCGTCGTCTGCAGGTAATCGCAGGACATTTACTTTTTCTTTTTGGGTAAAGCGCGGCAAATTGCCAGATGCTGACCAGTTGAGAATTTTTAACTGTGGCCCTTACACGGCAGGGACAGGGTATAGATCTTTTAACATCTCTTTTAATGGTAAATCGCTTTGGGTGTGGGATTACTTAAGCACTTACAATGTCACCTTGGATTCACTTTCTTTTTATCGAGATCCGTCCGCTTGGTATCATATTGCAGTCATTGTTGATACTACTCAAGCGACTAGCACCGATCGCGTAAAAATATATGTAAATGGTGAGGCTGTTACAGGGTTTGTGGCTAACACGTACCCAAGTCAGAACTATGACATGGCTGTTGGAGTTGCTGAAGAGATGAGAATAGGCACTAGGGAGTCCAAAACAACTCAATTTTTTGATGGATATTTAGCAGATTTCAGATACCTTGATGGTGTAGCCGCATCTATTGGCGATCTTGGTGAGTTTGACGATAACGGTGTGTGGCAGCCGATTGCATATACTGGAACGTATGGCACCAACGGATTCCACCTAGATTTCAGCGATAACAGCTCTGCTTCTGCGCTTGGAGCGGATAGCAGTGGGAATGGAAATGATTGGACCGTTAACAATATCAGCCCCGGTGGTGTCACTTATTCCAGTGCCACCAATAGCAACACTCCTGTTTACGACATTCTGATTGGTTCTACAAATCCTCTCAGTGGAACCTATGTCTGGTCGAATGCCTTCGATGCCAGCGGAAGTACCATCGGATTGATTGGCCCTATTACATTTATCAATACCAAACCGACATGGAGTACATCTGCTGGCGTTGAAGTGATGGCTGCCGGCAATGGCATTACAGCAACAGTTAATGGCGGCAGTCAAGTTGCATGTACCAACGGAGGCTGGACGACGATCTCCTCAGGCAGCAGCGGTACATTAGACAGCATCTGGGTTTATGGAGCGACAGGCTCTTCTTATTTTTATGGTGTTCGTGTTGATGGCGTTGAAATCGCAGTCAGACGGCAAATAGATGACAATATAAACAGTGACTCTCTTTTCGACTCCCCAACCAACGGCACGCAGACTGATACAGGTGCTGGCGGTGAGGTGAGCGGGAATTATGCGACGTTGAATCCATTGCAGGTTAATAATACGGCAAATCCTACTTTTTCTAATGGCAATTTGGAAATTACTGATACTGGGCAAAGTGGCTACAACAACGCTTTTTCTACTATTGGAGTTAGTTCAGGTAAGTGGTACGTTGAATGCACGAATGAAGTCGGTGCGTTTAACTTTGTCGGGATCCAACAAGGCCCTGTAACTGGTGGGTATATCGGCAATGATGCGAACGGCTGGGGTTACGCGGCAGAAGGCTATCTGAGGCACAATTCTTCCAACAAAGCCTATAACAGTATCACTTATGGCTCTGGCGATATTATCGGCATTGCTCTTGATCTTGACTCTGCAACAAAGACCTTAACCTTTTACAAAAACGGGACATCTCTAGGGACTGCATATTCAGGCTCAGAGCTTGACGCGGATGTTTACCACTTTGGTGGAACGCTCTACACAACAAACGACAAGCAAGTTTGGAACTTCGGCCAACGCGCCTTCGCCTACAGCGCCCCAAGCGGCTTCAAGGCATTGTGTACTGCAAACCTGCCTGATCCAACGATTGCCGATGGTTCGACGGCGATGGATGTGACGACTTATACGGGTAATAATTCAACCCAGACCATAAGTGGGCTTAACTTCTCGCCTGATTTAGTTTGGTTGAAGCGGAGATCTGGTACAGCTCATCATCATCTTTACGATATTGTCCGTGGCGCCACTAAAAGACTTCAATCATCAACCACTAACGCTGAATCCACTGCTGTTGGAGGTGTAACAGCTTTCAATTCAGACGGCTGGACAATGGGCAATGATGCAGATATTAACGGTTCAAGCAACACCTTCGTTGGCTGGACCTGGGACGCTGGAACACCTCCAACAAGAACACACACTCAGCCAAAACTTTATACATCCACAACTCTTTACACAACTGCTGCTGATGTAGTTGCCAATGCAACAGCAAGAAATGGTGGAGAATCAATCACTAGCGAGTATGTTTACTTGGTGACAAATAGCGGTGGCAGAATTGGGGAAGGTGTATTTAGCGCAAACGGAGCACTTTCGGGCTGGTACATGCTTCTAAGAGAGGGTGCAAGCTGGGTTTCTTACGGAAGTTACGCCTCATATGAGCCCGTATTATTCAAGTGGAGACAGGACTTTGTGCCTAATTCTTCTACTTATACTTGTGCAAACAACGTAGAGCTTCACCTAATCTCCAGTGGAACTTCTCCAGCGCCAACAAGTTTTACCTTGCCCACACTTGCAACCACTACCGATGACGGTGCAGTAGCAAATACTTCTGGAAGTATTGAATCTCGCGTGAGGGCGAATCCTAGTGCTGGGTTCTCGATTGTTACTTATACGGGGACGGGTTCTGCTGCGACGGTTGGGCATGGTTTAGGCGTAAAACCTGCAATGATTCATGTCAAAAGGCGCGATACATCATATGACTGGATTTCTACGTTTGACAATAATGGTCAAATAATAAGGGGGTATCTAAACCTTACGAATGCCTTCAATAATGAGTCTGTAGCTTACACGTCGAGTACTTTTCAATTAATTAACAGTCCAGGCGATAACGCAAATAATGGATCATTTGTCGCCTACTGCTTCGCCCCAGTAGAGGGCTACAGCGCCTTCGGCAGCTACACCGGCAACGGCAGCGCGGATGGTCCGTTCATATACACAGGGTTCAAAAGCAGGTGGATTATGATGAAGGCATCCAGCACTACTGGATCTTGGGTTATGTATGACACACAGAGAGATCCTATTGGTACAGGTGAGAATTGGTTGTACGCCAACACAAACGCTGCAGAGGTGCCAGCGGCAACATATGCCGTTCAAGTTACCAGCAATGGTTTCAAGATGGTTGGCACTTCTGCAGAAAACAACGGAAATGGGAACACTTACATTTACGCCTGTTTCGCCGAAAATTCATTCAAAACCGCTCGTGCGCGGTAAACTTCAACTGTCGGACCAACGTCATGCCGTACAAACTTGGTGATCGAATCCTCCCACTTGACGTGGCATGGGAGCATGACGGAGTTCAGTATCCTGCAAACTGGCTGCGGCTTTCTACTGCACAAGATCGTGCGCAGCTTGGCATTGTCTGGGAAGCAAGCAATACCGCCAATTGGGACCAAGGTTTTTATTGGGGTTATGACGCTGACGGCAACTTAATTCCCAAAGATTACGCTCAACTCAATTCGCTTTGGATTGACAAAACAAAGAGAACTGCAAACACTATGCTGCAACCATCTGATTGGATGGTGGTGCGCGAATCAGAAACCGGAGTTGTAGCACCTGCTGAATGGACAACCTGGCGAGCAACCATTCGCACTGAATGCGGAACTAAGGTTGCTGCTATTGAGGAAACCGCAAACGTAGGCAACACCTCTCCATACCCTGACCTGGGACGTGTAGAAGCACTGCAGCAATACATTAGAGGCGGCAATTATCATACGTGGACGGCATCTCCTGATAGCCAAGACCCGGAGTAAAATGGTTTTTCTTGCTGGTATCGCCACCGGAGCATTGGTGGTGATTGGTTGGTCTCTACTTTCAATTTTTTCTAATGATTTCACGTCCTGATCCAATGATTCCTTCAAAGCCAGGTGCGCAAGACACCGAAGCGATGAACAACCGCGTCAAATGGTTGGAGGCTTTATATGTGCATGATGGTCGAGATAATCCTGACCATCCTTTTTGTCACACTTATACGGGCTTGTTTCAACAGTACGCAAGCGCACCGCTATCTGAGCTTTGCGATAACGACTGATGGCTAAACCTAAAAGCCTAAACGGCCAAACTTTCGTCGAGGGAAAACCTAAGAAAACCCGTCAAGGCAACGGTCAACATTCAAGACCTAGCCACAATAGAAAGATGCTACGTGGCCAAGGAAAGTAATGGACGCCGAAACAAGAGCTAATTGGCAGAAAGTCAAAGAAGCTCTTGAAGCAGCAGGCAAAACCAACTGCATGTACTACAAGCGTGCATTGTTGATATTGGCTGGAAAGCCGGATCCATTAGCGTAATTGTTCTGGATAAAATCAAATCAGCAGCCGCAACTTAATGGATCGAATCAACATTGAGTTAATAGGAGGCATTCTTGCGCTTGCGGTTCAGGCTGGCATTGCTGTCTGGTGGGCATCCGGTATTCACTCCAAAATTTATCACTTGGAGCATGAAATCACCAAGATGCATATGAACGTCGATCAGAACACTGAGTTTCGCATCAAATGGCCTCGCGGCGAGATGGGCGCATTACCTGATGACGTAAAACAAGACAGTGCAATCCATGTATTGCAAGCTGAAGTAGAACGCTTAAGGCAATCACAGCCTTGCCGATAGAATTAATCTGAAGGAGGCCCCACCATGATTGAGTTAGTTGCTGCAGTCGTAGGTGCCTCTATTGGTGTAGCTGGTTTGTCGGCAACAGGTTTTAGCAAACGAAACAACGAATCACGCGAAGCCGTGATCAGGTTGACGATGGCAGTAGAGAGCATCGCTGGCAAGCTTGAAGAGCTGCATCAAGACATGAAAGAAGATCGACGCGAAATGTATTCAAAGCTAAACAACCATGACGTAAGGCTTACTGCACTTGAAGGCAAAATCAGCCAAT
>Ga0129351_1000665_pt1 | contig 13010 bp, 16 predicted proteins | sample CPBDNA_8_FD_94423 | JGI IMG/M metagenome (GOLD analysis project Ga0129351, IMG submission 94423) | Freshwater to marine salinity gradient microbial communities from Chesapeake Bay, USA - CPBay_Sum_27_0.2_DNA | ecosystem: Environmental > Aquatic > Marine > Coastal | place: USA: Chesapeake Bay... | reverse complement strand
GTCTTTTCAATATACCCTCTTGAAAGTAATCTAATTCATCCGTCATCACACGTTTACCCTGTCTAGCAGCTTTCAACCAATCTTGACTGCTAACCGGTCCCATTCCACCTACATCACCGGTACCCGCCGGTGTCCCAGCTGGATTAGTACCTATAACTGACCCGTCCGGATTCCTAAATGTGTTCTGTCCAGATGTAACATCTTGAACCTGGCCAGATGGACCTTGACCAACCTCTCCAGGCTGCGCTTGTTGCTGAGGAGCCGCAGCATCACCACCTCCCATGATTTTACCAGCGATGTTACCAATCAATGAAGCGCCACCAGCAAACATACCAGCAGTCAATCCTTTTTCATTCGCCACTTTTGCTGCTTGAGCTAAAGCTTCTTTTGGCTCCATACCTTGTTGTCTCAACTTACGATATTCCATCACCCCAGCGATACCACCACCAATAGCATAACCACCGGCCATCGGAGCTAATGCAGTCGCAAGCCCGGCACCTAATGCTAAATTAGCAGCACCAAATATTCCCATGGCAATACCCTTGCTCATGTTTGGATTTTCTTTAACCCATCCGACAATCTTGCTTATCAGACCTTGTTTTTGATCACCACCTACCGCCGGTTGTTCTGGAGCTGGTTGTTCACCGCTATATCCTTGTTGTACACCCTGTCTCAAGTCATTCACACCTTGTTGAACATTTTGTTTAACATTTTGTAAACCTTGCTGTGCTTGTTTCTTCCACTCCGGAGCGTTTTGATTAACATAATCAATACCTTGTTTGGCCTTTCTACCTATATTGCCAATACCTTGTCCAATTTTACTTAGCAAACCCTCGTTGTGTAAGTATAAAATATGTTCGCGTAAAATTTCTTTGTACAAATCGACACTCTCATTAACAGCTTGTGGTGCATTTGCAATCTGTTGTTCAACTTGGTCACCACCTTCAGCTCCTACCAATTGATCCAACGCTTCTGGGCCTTCTTCTGCAGCACCCATCACGCTGACCAGTGTGTCTGGATCATTTTGTGCTAGCCAGTCAACAGCTTTTTTAAGAATTGGCTGTAACACCCGATCGTTTACCGCCTGTCCGATGTTTTTTACCGCTCCAGCAACTTTCTGACCAGCTCCTTTGATTGTATCCATCAATCCTTCTTCGATCAATATCTCCTCAATCAAACGTGATGTGATTTGCTCTTGTATAACTGATTCTGTTACGTAACGTCTTTTTTGACGTTGAACAGCAGCCCGTCTTTCAAATTGTTCCCAAATTAGGTGTGTGTCGTTATTCATACGTTGAAATATTTAGTCAAATAAGCTATAATTAATATATGAAAAAGTGTGTTATACCTATAAGCGGTGGTCTAGACTCAACAGTCATACTGAATCATGTACATAAAAACTATGATTTTGACGAAATTCATGCACTATCATTTGATTATGGTCAGCGTCACAAAAAAGAGATCAATTGCGCAGTTGATCAAGTGTTCGGTAAAGTAAAATCATTCAAGACAGTCAAGATAGATTTCATAAGCCAATTGTTTAGCACCAGCTCCATAACCAATCCAGATATTGATGTTGCAGAAACAAAAGATGTACTAGGTGATCCACAGACAGTAAACTATGTACCGAACAGAAACACTATCTTCTTATCCATCTGCACCGGTTATGCAGAGAGTCTAGGTGCTGATACAGTGTTTCATGGATCGGCTCTGGTTGATAGTGAAGCCGGTTACTGGGATGGTAGTAAAGAATTTTTAACAAGCATCAACAAGCACAACAGTTTGAATAGAAGAGACAAAATAAAAATTGAAGCACCGTTGATAGAGTTGTCAAAGAAAGAGATTGTGAAACTAGGTATTGATTGTGGGGTAGACTTCACAAAAACATGGACATGTTACAAGGGTCAGGATAAAGCATGCGGAACATGCCCAGCATGCTCAAGCCGATTACAAGGTTTTATATTGAACAAGAAAATAGACCCGTTGGAATATAGTATCAATATTGACTGGAACAAATTTGATTGTGAACCTATAATATAATCATGTGCGGTATATTCGGAAGTAACAATTTTAGTAAATATACATCTTTATATGAGATAAACAAACAACGCGGAACATTCGCATTTGGTTGTCTGGCAGTTAGAGAGGATGACCAAGACATGTACATAGTGAAGAGACCTGGTAACATAGATCTAGAACACTTACCTAGTCATGTTGAGAACAACTATGATGTATATTTAGGACACACACAAGCCCCTACGAGCAATGCTAGGGAATATGATGTACAAACTAGCCACCCATTTGAATACAAAGAATGGCTTGTAGCACATAACGGTATCATTAACAATTATGAAAAAATTGTGAAACAACATGTACCTAAACATAAAAACCCAGTAGATTCTAGCGTGCTACCTGTGCTATTTGACAAGTATCAAAAATCCGGCATGGCTGCCTATGAATCGATCATGGAAACTATGAATCAACTCAAAGGACTAGCTGCAATTTGGGCTTACAACAAGTTAGAAAATAAATTATTTTTATGCAGAATGGGTAGTACATTACACTATGATGGTGAAAATACATTCTCTAGTTTGAAATTACCTGGAACCGAACTAATGGATGATAACACTCTATACGAATTCAATTTTAAAAATTCAAAAATAACAGAGATTGACAAACTATCAACTCAATCAGAGTTTTTTATTATTGAATAATCCAATTAAGTATACTATAATAGTGGTGTGAAAGACTCAATAGAATTGAAACCAATATTAATAGTTTCCGCCACACGGGAAAAGAATTTTAATGATACTAGATTAGGTTCATGTAAAGCTTCATTAAAGACTCAAGCAAAGTTTGAATGTATCGTGAACAACACAGAAGGTCTACCCAAACTATACAACAAATATTTTACAAAAAAAGTTCAAGACAAACACGATATTGTAGTATTTGTACATGATGATGTGTATATTGATGACTTGAAACTACGTGGTAAATTGTACAAGTCGATGTTCGTTGACAAATACGATGTTGTCGGAGTTGCTGGTGCATCAGAATGTAACATTAAAAAACCAGCATTATGGCATTTAATGTCATCAAGAGAATCATATTCCGGAAGTGTATACCACCCTGCATTAACATCATCTAGAGAACCAACCAATCAAGTAATACCTACTGTATTTGGCCCAGCTCCTAAGAGATGTTTGGTATTGGACGGTTTGTTTATGGCGTTTAACATTCGTAGAGCGAGAGAATGTAAATTTAAATTTAATACTAACTACAGCTTCCATCATTATGATATTGCCGCATGTTTAGATGCAAATGAAAAGAAAATGAAACTAGGTACATCTTTGATACATGTCGTACATGATAGCCCAGGTCTGGCTAGTTTAGATGACCCTACATTTACTGAAAGTCAGGAAAAATTTTTAGAACAGTACGGTCAATAGTATGATTAATATTGACGAACAGCTGTTCGAACAAGTTGTCATATACAATGCTATGACAGACGAACAATACCTGGCTAGTATACTAGATAGTATGAAACCAGAGTATTTCAAGGATAGTAATATAAGACAAACATACAACATTATAAAGGAATTTTATGTTGAGCATGGATCGTTACCAACTGCAACTGAAATAAAAACGAGATGTGGTAATGATGACTTGAAGCAAGCGATTAGAACTGTGGTTGGTTATATTAAAAATGTTGATAAGACAAGCAACACTGACGAGTTGTATAATAATACAGAACAGTTTATTAAGGAAAGAGCAGTTTATAAAACTTTAATGGATGTTATAGATCAAGGACAAGAAGGTAAACTTGATCATAGTGAATTGTTATCTAAGTTTGAAGTAGCATGTAATGTAAATTTGAATGTTGATGCTGGTGTTGATTATTTCAATGATATTGATGAACATGTTGATCACATGACCAAAACAGAATCACACTTGAAATCAGGATGGGACTGGTTAGATAAGAAGTTAAATGGTGGTTTTTTAGAAACCGGCCGAGCACTATACGTGTTTGCCGGTGAAACAAACGTGGGTAAGAGTATATTTTTAGGTAACATTGCTACAAACATATGCAAACAAGGTAAAAAAGTGCTGTTAATATCGTTAGAAATGCCAGAAATGTTATATAGTAAACGATTATCATCAAATATCGCGCAAGTCCCGATCAATGAAATGCACATGAGTACAGAGTTTATTAAGGAATCTATCAAATCGTTTAAAAATAAACATAAAGACTCTCAACTTTTAATCAAAGAATTCCCACCTAGTACTTTAACTCCTCAACAACTTTCCGGATTTATAACCAAAGTAGGTCAATCTTTGATGAAACCTGACGCGATTGTATTAGATTATATCAATCTACTCAAAGGACCTCAAGGTTCAAACTCGTACGATCAAATTAAAAAAGTAACCGAGCAAGTCCGTGCATTATCTTACAAATTTTCATGCCCCATAATAACAGCAACACAGCTAAACCGGAGCGGGTACAATGAAATTGACCCAGGACTAGACACCGTTGGTGAAAGTTATGGTATGGGAGCTACAGCGGACTGTGTGATCAGTATTTTTCAACGAGAAGAAGACTCTGAACTGAACATAATAAACTTGGGCATGATGAAAAACCGGTTTGGACCAAACTTTGGTACTACATCCATGCGTATTGATTATGGTACACTAACAATTACTGAAGAAGAGTTAGCAAACGATAGCGAAGAACTATCCGAGAGCTTCAACACTCTCAATGCACTGAGCGACGATTGATTTTTATTTTAATGTAGTAAATACTTACTATTCACAGTGAAAAAAAATAAAAATATAGTGTTTACTGATGCAGATTTAGACGGGGCAGGTTCTTACCTACTTTTCAAACTAGCTACTAACAAGAATATACCGTATAAAACTACAACAGTTACAAAATTTAATGATGATTATAGGGCCTGGATGAAAAAAAATGATCCAGACACCTATGATAATATTTATATACTAGATTTAGATGTATCTCAAAGCAGTCTTGAGCTTGTGGATAAAAAAAATGTCACCATAATCGATCACCATCAGACCCACGTAGACAATCGCGACAAATATAAACAAGCAAAGACATACATTACCATATATCCAAGCTGTGTCAAGTTGATATTTAAATTATTTAAAAAGAATTTGAATATATCTGATGATCAAAAACGTTTAGTCGCTTTAGTTGATGACTATGATAGCTGGAATCATAAATTTCCACAGAGTAAACAGCTCAACTCTATTTTCTGGAACTATCAGGGTGATAGATTAGAGAAATTTCTCAAAGATTTTCAATATGGGTTCAAAGGTTTCACTTCAGAACAATTAAAAATAATAAATTTTTATGAAAATAAGTTTAAAAAGGTCATATCCAGTTTGACCTTTCACGAAGCCACCACCAGTATACAAAAAAACGATGTAAAATGTATCAGTACGTTTGCAGACACGATGATAAGTGATGTAGGTAATTACATGATTGAAGAACTAGGTGCTGATCTATCATTTGTAATAAATTTAAACAGTAACCGGGTAAGTATACGAAAAAAATCTTCATGTTCAGTAGAGGCTGGTAAGTTAGCTAAGATGTTAATTGACGGTGGTGGTCATGACTGTGCAGCCGGTGGTGTATGTACAGAAAAGTTCTTACAGTTTAGTAAATTATTCAAACCATGTTCGATTTAACAAACAGTACAGAAACCGACCCCGGAAGAAAACAATATAATGAAGAGCTTGAACATATTTTTTACGCATTTTGCAGTTATGTGTGCCTTATTAACAATAAAAAACTGAATATTGCAAACATATTTATAAAAACACTAGAGACTCCAGAGCTGTTTGAAATATACATGCAACTTGGTGATCATAGAAACAAATATGATCTAGCTAGAAGTTTTTTCACTATCGAACCGTCATTACAAAAAAGTAAATATATAAAAAGATATATAAACAAAAACGTTGAAATTTAAGACAATAGAGTCTATAATAAGTAATATAAAATTATGAGTACATTCACAACATCCATGTTTGACTCAATCAAAGAGTCGCTAACTAAAACACAAACACAATCTGGCATCAAAGATATTTTAAAATTTAAGCCTGGTAATTCATATGAGGTCAGACTATTACCTAACTTAAAGTCACCGGAGAAAACATTTCATCATTACTATACATACGGATGGGAAAGTTTCGCAACTGGTCAATATATTAATGTAGTAAGTCGACAAACGATAGGGGAACGAGACCCGATCTCGGAAACGACCTATCGTTTACGACAACACGGTACCCCAGAAGAGAAGGCAAAAGCTGAAAAAATTTATCGAAGAGAACAATGGTTAGTAAATGCATATGTTATCAATGATCCAACTGAATCTGAAAATAATGACACGTGTAAGATCATTAGATATGGTAGACAATTACATAAGGTTGTTTTTGATGCAATTGAAGGGGAAGACGCAGATCAATTTGGTGCTAGAGTGTTTGACCTAAGCGACAAAGGCTGTAATTTTAGAATTAGATGTGACAAGCAAGGAGATTATCCAAGCTACGTTGCTAGTAAATTTTTGATGCCAAGTGCAATTCCAGGACTTAGTGACTCGTCTCATGAAAAGTTATACGATTCAATTACAGAACTAGATAGTGTATTCACGATCAAGACATATGATGAATTAAACGAAGTCTTAGATGAACATTTTTATTGCAGAAGCACTGCAACAACAGTAGCAGCTAACAATACAGTAGTAGAAACTACTGAAACAACAGATGTTGACCTAGATGAAGATGTTCCTATGGATTTTGACAATGATTCATCAAATGAAAAGAAGAAAGATGATGATATTGACATTCCTGAAGATCTGTTAGCTGGTCTAGATGACCTATGAGCAAGCAACCATCAGTAAAACAACCTACTCAACTACCACCTCCAGAACAAATACCGTTACCCCCTCCGGTGGATGGTAATGATTCAGGATATGTTCCAGCTAGTCAAGACATAGAAACAAAAGAACAACTAGATCAAGTTACAAATTTTATTGGAGAGCTATACGGAGCCGCTAGACAGTTAGATGATACAGCCATTGGTAATAGTGAGTTTGTAAAAGGTTTAAAATTTGACCCTAAAAAGGAAATTATTGAATTGAGACAACATGTGAACAAAGGTAGCGCAAATAACGTACAGTCTCAACCATCACCACAATTACCACCCCTACCTAATCCAACACAAGCTACTGCGCAACCGGTTCAACCTGTTCAACACACACCACCAGTCGCGCCAATGGATTCTTTAATACTTAAATCTGAAATAGATACACTAAAGGAACAGGTAAGCGAAATAAAAAAGCTTTATGATGAGTTTTTCAAGTTAAAGCAAGTGAAAGGTAAATGGACTATTACTTGTGATGGTAAAGAGCAATCAGCACCTTCAGTAGCGAAAGCGTGGAATAGTATCAATAAATTATTGAAAAATAAGAAGCCATGTATTACTATAAAATATACAGAAGATGGCTAAACTTACAATAAAAAATACACAGTCTTTAACAACAAACTTTTTAAATACAATCGGCCGAGTGTCAGATGATTGTATTATTGAAGTACAGGACAGTAAAATTAAATGTTTATGTAGCACAAGTGATGCTACTTTGATACAATATACCCGGTGTGATATAGAATCAGAACATGGTCATATACTAAACGTGCCAGATGTTAAGCGGTTAACAAAATTAATATCGTGTATACCTCTTAATACATGTGAATTAGACGTTTCTGACAATAGTCTCAGTTACAATTCATCAGATATAAGATTCAAATACCATTTACTAGATGATGGTATACTGTCTGTACCAGGTGTTAGTGTAGATAAAATAAAACAGCTAAAATTTGACGTAGCTTTTGAATTACCATACTATAAATTGACAGAACTGATCAAGGGCAGTACATTAGCTAATGATGTTGAGAAAATTTACATATATACTGATGACAATGGCCATGTATATGGGGAATTAACTGATAAACAAAAGCCAAATATGGATAGTTTTTGTGTACAAATATCTGACAAGTTAAGCGTTGGGGATTCAATAAAACCAACACCCTTCAATTTTGAAAATTTAAGAATAATCTCTGGTACAAGATGTGACCGATTAATTATACAATTGAATACCGAGTTAAATGTTGCGCGAGTTGATATAAAAGACGAACACGTAAATATAACTTATATTGTATCAGCGTTAATGAGTTAATTATGCACAAAAGAAAAAATAAACCTTACACACCTAGCTATTTCATGAAAAGACTCAAGGATAGCGGGTATATTATATGGAAAATGTTTGATAACTATGGTGAACATGATAGCCGTTACTGGACTATGTTAATCGAACCGGAGTCCGATGCTGTATGGATCACTTGTTATCTAAATAAACAAGAAAAAGGTGATTATTATTTTGAGCTAGACGATGGTAATAGAAATATACCTAGAAAGCTTCTGTTAAAAACAGAATCAGTAGAAACTATTATAAGCCGTTTAGTTAGCTTCAATATTAAAGGAACCGGAACCTCGATTTCTGAGAATAAAAACATAAATAATGTTGATGACGCAAAATCCAGACAAAGAACCAAAGAAACGGTCCTCGAAAACCAGGAAACCGCCCACGCGTCGTAAAAAACAAGAAGAGCTAGACGAGGATACAAAACTAACCAAAGCGCTAGAAGATTTTTTAAAAGATAGTTCTGTTCAAAAAAAGAAAAATTTAAAAAATGCAAAATCTATTGAAGGTTTACTAAGACAGTATATGAACAGCTTTATATTATTAGGTTACACACAAGACACCCATGAGATGATAAGTATAGTCAGTGCTAAAACCGAACAACATGCCGATTCTCTTTCTGCTGCGTTAAGTAAATTTTTAAATTCCTCAGGTAGACCACCTAATCTATTCAATAACGGTTTATAATGAAACAAAAAGTACTAATCCTGGGTAAGGGTTATATTGGAACAAAACTAGCAGCATATTTAAAACATATTGGTGATATAGAATGTACCTGTGTAAGTCAGAAAGAATTCAACTACATAAACACTATTGGTCTCGCCGGATGTTATGATGAATATAACCCGGAGATTATCGTAAATGCATGTGGCTATACAGGTAAACCAAACGTTGATGCATGTGAGAACAATCGAGCAACATGCTGGGAATATAATGTAACATTTCCAACAAGACTAGCGCACTTTTGTGACAAGACTAACACGCATTTGATACATATGGGCTCTGGTTGCATATACGAAGAGTTATATGCTCCGGAAGATCGGGATATAAATGAAGATACACCACCAAATTTTGGCTTGTATGATGAGCGAAGCAGTTGGTATAGCAAATCCAAACATGCCTCTGAACTAGCCATACAGAGTACACTATCTAATTACCATATTCTACGTTTACGGATGCCGTTCGATCATGTTGTTTCTGAAAGAAATTTTCTATGTAAAGTGCTCAAGTACGATAAATTGATAGTACATCAAAATTCTATGACTTGTATTGATGATTTGTGCATATTTACAGAGAGGTTAGTAAAAAACTATAAAAACATTGATCCGGGTATTTACAATGTATGCAATACGGGACACGCTAGTATAAAAGATATTGTAGAAATTTTCACAAAGTATAACACCATCAATAAAAACTGGGAATTTGTCAGTCTATACTCATTGAAATTACAAGCCGGTAGATCTAACGTTGTATTGTCTACCAATAAAATTAAAAAACTAGGATTAGAACTACCAGATTTGAAGCAAAGTTTAGATCGTAATATAAACAAGCTATGTCAAGAATTAAAAAATATAAACTAGGTGGTATATATGCAGTAACTGCAGGAGATCATGTAGGTAAAAACATTGTTTTAATAAAAGAAAGTAACAAACAACTACATTTTTTAGATCTTCCCGACATGCAAAACTTTGATATCACTAGAACATGTTTCAACGAAGGTGTAGAACATAATATACTTGACTTAATTGAGATTATACCCGATAATGTATATGATGTATGTAAGAAACAATATGAAAAAAACTCTAATACTAGATAGTAACAATTTATTATACCGTATTTTCTTCATGAACCGTGCACGTGGTACGGATGTTAATACATTGCTAGTGTTTCTACGCTGTGTCCGATCATATGTAGATATGCTAGATGGTGTTGATGACATTATTGCAGTGTGGGATAGTAGATTGTGTAGAGGTCAGCCCAACTTCCGTCGTGAAGAGGTTGAAGCAGATTATAAAGGTAATAGAGACAATGAAACTCTAGCGGAAGCACATGTATTAGATGATGAAATCCAAGCCGCAATTGAGGCACTAGGTGGTGTAAATATGTTTCCCTATAGAATGGAAGCTGATGATGTTATTGCATGGTTAACCCATCAAATGACAGGTAATAACATCACTGTAGTTACAGTAGATCAAGATATGTTACAATTAATTAATGAAAATGTGGATGTATATAGTCCTATCAAAAAAGTTTTCATCAATAATGACAATTTTGTAGACCAAACCGGAGTTGATAAGAAAAACTTTTTATCATACAAGTGTTTATTAGGTGATAAATCCGATAATATCCCCGGTCTCACAAGAGTTGGTAAAAAAACTGCATTGAAAATGATAGAAAATGGTTTAGAGCAAGAACTAGATGGAAGACCAGCAGAAGATAGAGAGAGATACAATTTAAATTATAAATTGATGGATTTATCGTATGGTTACAAGCACCATGAAGGTGAAGTTGAATGTTATCAGGAGCAATTTGAAAAAGTAGGCCAATCTAGGCTAGATAAAGAAGAGTTTAAAAATATATGTTTGAGAAACAAATGCTTCGCGATTACAAACAAGCTAGATAACTGGTTGTCTGTGTTCGCTGGCAAAATCACCGGAGCGAACCTTGTAAATCTCTTCTCGACACTAAATAATAGTAAATGAACGACAATTACAAATTTACAGACAGGGTATCACCTACGATATTACCGAGTCCGTTTGATGGGCAACCGATGAGACCAAGATTAGTCGAAAAGACTATTGATGGACATGTGATCACTGAAGCTCACTGGTACTGCTCTACTACTGGACGATTCGTACGTAAAGGTACTGTCAAAATAGTCCCGGTGGAAAAAACACCACCACCTGCTGAATAATATTGACATTATATAGTTATTATTATAACATAATAGTATGGTTTTGTTACCTGATCAATATGTAACCGAAAAATTCTGTCAGCATGCAGGTTATCCAAAATATAATAAGCGCGCTCATACATGGTCCGGTGGATGTCCCATGTGCAGAGAAGGTTCCAGTTGGGGTAAGAAACGAAGACTCTATTATAAACTAGATAAAAACTATGTCGTTTGCTTCAACTGTGGTTGGAAAGGCTCAACATTACAGTTTATAAAAGAAATAACTGGCATGAGCATTAACGAGATAGTCGAAGAGTCTAATACATATGACAATGTACCGAAATCCGTTGATATTATTGAAAATAAATCACCAACTTTTGAACAAAATAAAATACCAAGCCTTCCTCATGATTCAATCAATTTATTCGACACATCACAAACTGACTATTGGTTGAATAGCGATGATGTGTCAAATAATGACAAACAAAAGATAAAAAAGGCTTTAGAAGTCGTTGTTACTAGAAAGTTAGATATAGCTATTAACAAACCTAAATCGCTATGGTTGAGCTTGACCGATCATGTTCATAAAAATAGACTAGTAATTCCATTTTATGATGATAAAAAGATAATATTTTATCAGTCTAGAACCATTACAAAGGATGAGAATAATCTACCAAAGTATTTGAGCAAATCAGGTGGTAGTAGAAGTGTGTTCAATATAGACAATATAGATACCAGTTTAGATAATATGTATATATTTGAAGGACCAATTGATAGTTGTTTCGTAAAGAATGGAATCGCTATCGCTGGAATAACCAACAGCCTTAATGATGATTTAACTTTGATTCAACAACAACAATTGTCTAGATTCAACCTGATGCAACGAATATGGGTGTTAGACTCACAGTGGTTGGATGAAACTAGTAGATCAAAAACCCAATCCTTGTTAGACGCAGACCAACATGTATTCATATGGCCGGAGGATCTTGGTACAAGGTATAAGGACTTGAATGAAATGTGTGTCTCCTTAGGGAGCCCAGGGATAAACTATAAGTTTATCGACAGACATACTTACTCCGGATTACAGGGCAAGCTGTTAATGTCTAGAATTTAGTCGTCGTTTGCGATCAAGTAACTTTTCAACGATTCTGAGAGGCTTCGAAGGTCTTGAGCAATTCTTCCTATTTTCTTAGTTTCAGATCTAGCAATATCATCCATTATTGTGTCACAAGGAGCGCTGTTGATCTGAGAGTTTACCGACTCTGGTCCAATTCCGTTTAAATATTCAATAAATTCTTCAACCTTACCCACCCACTCACCAATCTGACCAGCGAACTGAGCGTTTTGTTGCTTCACCATGTCATTCGCTGGATTGGCTCTAGGGTCCAACTCCGGTACATCTTGTACATCTAATACTGCCGGGTCAGTCCCGGGATCGAGTTGAGCACTTGCTGCATCAGCATCAGTCATTGCAGGATCTTCTGGTGCTTCACTTAAAACTTTCAAAAAACGGTCGGTAAATGTCTTCATATCTGTATTTATTTATACATTTACAATAAATATTCACATGGCCATCGATAAAAATAATGAAAACAAGACACTATTCGAAGACTTGACAACATATGCGAATGATTATGTACCGGGTAATCAAAACTTCTCTGGTAAACCAAAAAAACTTTCAGTTCTAGATATATTAAAGAAAGATACTGACGATTCTGACCACATGGCCCCACCAAATCTACCCAATCACATGGTTAATTTCGTTGATCAGTTAGGTGAGTTATATATACAATATTATGAACTACAACAGCAAGTATCTAAAGCATACAACTCAT
>Ga0129351_1000661_pt1 | contig 13052 bp, 9 predicted proteins | sample CPBDNA_8_FD_94423 | JGI IMG/M metagenome (GOLD analysis project Ga0129351, IMG submission 94423) | Freshwater to marine salinity gradient microbial communities from Chesapeake Bay, USA - CPBay_Sum_27_0.2_DNA | ecosystem: Environmental > Aquatic > Marine > Coastal | place: USA: Chesapeake Bay... | reverse complement strand
TGCATCTGAGTAAGCTCACGTGCTTGTAGAGCTCTACCAGAATTAAATAAAATTCTATAATAGTTGTCGCTATCTCTATAGTCGTCTTTATACGTATCGCTAAAGATCTTATCTGTAAATTTGTTCGCCATTTAATTGCCTTACAGCTGAATAATAACTTTAATGTCTTCGGTTTGGTTTGGATCTCTTTCAATCGCAGCCCTATTATCTACATATAATAATGTTCCAGAAAAAGGTTTTACAGTAGATTTTGTAAATGCGTCTGTATCTGGATCATTTGCAGCTGAGTCAAGAATGCCTTCACCGTTACCATCAGTCTCAGTAATTGTTTCACCTTCGGTAAAAGTAAGAAAGCCAGTTGAATCAGATTGATGATACCAAACATAGTTTGAATCGACTTTATCTACATAAGCTCGTGCTGTTGACGTAGATCCTTGAATAGTTTTATCTTCAGTAAAACTTTGTGCAATAGAGCCGAACTTTAATTTATTTAACACATTACCAGCCAAAGAATTAAATAAATTACCAGATGATGCTGAATCAGTTTCTACTGGATTTTTAATAAGTCCAACTTGCCTAAAATCGTTACTTGTAATTAATGAATTATTTTCGTCGCCTTGAAGTTTGGTATTAAACATAAGAGCATTTGATCTTAAATCATCTCTTGCATCTCCACCTATTCCTTTAGAAGAAATTACAGCTCGACCATGAGCACCAGATCCACCGCCACCAGAAAAAGCAACTGATGCATAGTCATATCCAGCGCCAAAGGCCTTTCCGCTACCCGAATCGTTCATCTCGACTTTTACAACTTCTCCATTATGAATGGTTGCTGTAGCCTTAGGAGCTTTTGTTCCGTTGCCCGTAAATACAACACTAGGAGCTGATGTATATCCGCTTCCACCATTATTTAATTTAACTGCGACAACTTCGCCTGGTATAGCTGCATTTTGAATAGTTAGTTGTTCTTGTTCTAATGCAGGTGAAGTTGCATCTGCAGAGTCAACAAACTGTACAGGAATATAGTTAGCAGAAGTAAATTTAGTAGAGCGAAGCGCTGTTTGACCATACATATATTTCCATACATAACCATCAGCAGTCGTAAATGGAAATAGAGATGATCCTGCAGGCTTAACAGTAGAAGCAACTGCATTTCCTTGCGCATCACGCCCTTGTTGTAAACATATGAATACAGCAAGTTCATCATTCATAACAAAATATGAATTAGTTGGATAGCCTTCAACATGATCGTCATATCCAGAATAAATTGTGCCTGACGACCAGTTATAGCGAGGAATTACATATGAAACATCTTCAGCATTTTTCATTGCCTGCATATTATTTCGAAAGTCTCTTTCAGTTTTCGCTGTATTAGTAGGAGTCGGAGCTACATCTGTAGCATTCCAATCTTGCGATCTACCAATAGCGATATAGTATGTGTCAGATGAATCATTAACATCTGTAAAAAGATCATTTAGAATTTGTTTCTTAAATCTATCTGTAATAATTGCAACCATTTTAGATTCCTTAGCTCACTGTTCCGCCGTTGTTACCAATCAACTGCCAATTTCCACCATCCCATATCATCTGACAACCCTCATTGTTATCTAAAGCGATACTGGTTCCTGGTCCAAAATTGGCTGGAGTGATAGTAGCAGCACCAGCATTCTTATTTGTAAATATCTTATGTTCTCCAACAGTTGTACCATCAGCTACTGTTATTGTAATCGGAGTCGCTGAATTTGCGAGAATAAATCCTTTAGAAGTATCTGCAGCACCAGTAGACGTTATTTCACCTACCGAATATGCTCCCTTTTCTATTGTTACCGATCCTGTTCCCTTACCAGCTAAATTCAAATTAAAATTAGGATCTGAACCATGAGCAGATAAAATTGGATTAGCACCAGCCGCGGCATTTTGTATATCAATATGATTAACAGCATTTGCTACCGGAGTAATTCCAAAAACCTCAGCTCCATTAACATCTGCAATATAACCACTAATTTTTGGCTGAGACAGCGTTGGAGCTGTAAGAGTTTTATTTGTTAATGTTTGAGAGGCAGCAATTAAAGTAAGCGTATCACTATCTGATAATGTTGGTATATTAATATTATGATTCGCAGTCAATGAACCCGCTATAAAATTATAAGTGTGCGAAGCATCGTTATCTTGAACTTTTATACCGCTTACTATTGGACTAGTAAGTGTTTTATTAAGTAATGTTTGTGTAGCAGAATCAAGTACAATATTACCAGAGGCATTTGGTAAATTAATAGTATTATCTTGTGTAGGATTAGTAGCATTTAAAACTGTTTCATTAGCATCATCAGTTGCACCTTCAAATGAAATGCCACCACTAGCAACAGATACTATACCTGTTAGAGAATTACTATCTCCACCGAGTTTCTGATATAGCTCAACAAAATTTTCATTAATCTTTTGCCCGGCCTGACGAAGTGTATCACCACTTCCATCATTAGCAAATGTGCCAGTTGATATGTTCTGACGAGTCATTGTAAACCTCTAAAATATTTAATCTATTTATATCTAAAAAGATACGTATTCTGTGTTGACGGAGAGATTAATAGGCCTATGATCACTAAAAGGCCAATAGGCTATCCTATCACTACCATCTTGTAAATTTCTATTGTTAGTAAAGTAAGTTGTATTATTTGTATCGCCAATATACAATTCACCAGTCTTTGCATTATTTATGACCCATTGTCTAACCTGTGCTGGACTCATACCTGGATTCATTTGTAATAGAAGAGCACACATTCCTGCAACCTGTGGAGCAGCCATACTAGTACCAGTGTAATTAAGATATGTTGTGTCGCTACTATTACCACCGCTAACAATATTTGTTCCTGCTGCCCATACATCTACTCTTGGTCCTTTTTCACTTGATACCTCTGTAGCTTCACTACTAGAAAATAAATCACTGTCCATATTTCCAACAACTATTGTATCTGTACTTCGATTACTTGAACCTCTATTATAATATAATGGATTCCCAGCACTTATATTTCCAGTACCGACTGATCGAGTCATATAATTATTGTAATCGATACCACCATCAATATCTAGTTTTTGATATTGGTTTCCAGCCGACTTTGTAATAATAACACCCGCTTCATGCAATTCATCTATTTCAGATTCAAAACCATATATCGGACAATTCACTCTATCTGATACATCACCAATTATTGCATTAGAAGTTCCTGGTGAAGTTCCTACATTAGAACCTCTAAAATATATTCCAGTAATATTAGTCAAAAAAGTTTTATATCCCCAACTCATATTCATAACTGTAGGTCTTCTATGACCTGTTTGAGGATCAACTGTTTTATTTAAATGAAATTCTTTCACAGCATCAAACCAATATAGTGAAGAACCAATATAGTTAACTGGACAACTATACAACTGAGCACCTGGTGCCCAACCAACGGTCAAACCACCCATTGTTCCTAAAACGTGAGTAGCATGATTACCTGCAGCAGTAGAATAATTGATTGTGTTAGCACCACTCATATTAGGTAATGTATTCCACTGAAGCTGATTATATCTTGTAACACCATTTGAATCATAAAATTGTTCGTGAGTTGGTCTTGCAGTGTTTCCTTCGTGTACTACAATATCAACACCCGTACCATCCAAGTGACCAGTATAATACTCAGAACTTCTTGTATCAGCCGCCCCATTAGTAGGCCATTGATTAGTAGTTTCTATATGTCTTAACAGTCCCCAATTGTTTTGAGTGGTGTTAGGATCTTTTCTAATCCAGCTAGTTCTGTGGTTGACTTCGAAGTCTAACATATCATCATCCCACTCAATGGGTTCATGAACACTATTGACACGAGGATCATCTCTCAGAGTAACTGCTTCTTCATCTGTAAGTGCCATAGCAAAATGTCGTGTGCTACCGTTACGTGGCTCAACAACATCAACTGTTCGAGCTGGAACATAATCATTACCAGATTCAGCCGTCAGTTCATCTTTCAGCTGGTCTTTAGGTTGACCCTTTTCCATTGCTATGATATATGTTTTTTCTGACATAGTTTACCTATACGATATTGATTGTGTTACCCATACTTGAGTGTGCTGTACACTGATAATAAAGTGTTGCAGGTGCCGACATTGGAACAGTGAATACAATATTTCCACTACTTGCACCATTGTTTGTGACACCAGTATTATAAGCTGATCCACCACTACTTTGTCTTATCTGGAATGGATGTGAACCACCTGAGTTATTTACAAAAGTGTATGTGTCACCACGACGTAGATACAACACCGGATCATTAGCAGCTGTTGGAAAGAATCTACTATCAGCCGCAAAGACGTAATCGCTAGATCCATTAGCTGTCAATGTAAATGTTGCCCCAGGAGTACTACCACTTGATATTACATCTGTCCAAGCATTATTTTCATATGTCTGAAGTTTATTTGTTGATGAGTTATAAACGATTTCACCATTAGCAGCTGTCATAGCATTACGTTGAGTACCTGTTAAAGACGCAACTCTAAATCCACCACCAGAAACAGTAACAGATCCGCCAACTGACATATTAATATTAGACGATGATGTTAATGTTGGTGTTCCAGCAGTACTTGTTCGAATAGAATTAATAATTAGACCATCAGAATCAAACTTACCAACGTCTGCACCTTTGACTCGAATATCGATCTCATCGTCAGTACTTGCATGAAATGATGTATCACCATCAGCATCCATAATTAATTCAGCTCCATTCATATCTAGAGTTGAACCTTGAGCAATATACGTACCAAAATCACTAATTTGAGATTCTGTAATTGATAATGCAGCTTGATGGGCTGTTACATCACCTTGTGTTACAGTATAACCTGTTATATAACTTGATAAATCTGGTGGAGTATATGAGAACACACCAGAACCGTTATTATATGATAGGGAAGGTGATCCTGCAGCATTCGTAGAAACACTGAAATCTGAATAGGTCAGACCTCCGCCTCCACCACCGCCACTTGCATCGGCAGCTGCCACAAACATTTGTTGAGCCGAATCCCATTTAAGAATCTGGTTATTTGAGATACCAGACATATTAACGTCTGTATGTCCGCTTACACTACCAATTCTAGCAGAAACATAATTTGAATCAATAAGCGATATTGTTTTAGCTGAATCGATTCCTGTTCCTACGTCATCATAATCAGCTAGTTTTATCCAAGCTCCGCCATGAGCATAATAAGCCTTAGCTTCAGCGTGCACGTGAGCAAACATACCGTGATAAGTTGCTGCACTTGGTAATGCGCCGATCGAATCATAGTTATTTGAATATAATATTTTATTTGATCCAAAATCAATGTCTGAATCACCAGCCAAAGTATTTAAATGTGTATTACCTTGCGCAGTTTGTGCAATTGCTGTAACTGCAGCAGAGTCTAATATTGTCTGAGCATTATCTAATGCTTGTGCAATAGAAGTGACAGCCGCCGAATCTAAGTCAGCATTCTGCAATGTGGTAAAGTTGGCATCGAGTTCGACGTGGGTCAATGCCGTCCCTTTAGTATTTCGTAATGTGATTGCCATTTTTTACCTCTAAGTAAGTTCTACGTAATCTGAGTCGACATAACCAATTGCCATATAGCGTGGATTTCCAGCAGCTGAGTCGTAGAACCAGATTGCTTGATCCATTCTTTCCGCCGTGTTACTCATTCTCACACCATGCTGATCAGTTGAAGGTCCTTCTTCTCCACTTGAATAGAATGGTGCAAAGTCTTTTGCCGAATCATCAAATGTCGGCGAGTTAATATTCATTGTTTCTTCTACTTTGCCATAAGATGCAGCAAAGACGTCCGCTCTCATATCTTTATAATCACGAACTCTTGAATCAAGATCAATACGTTCTACCACTGTATCTGAATCTCCATCGTCCGGAAGAATACCGAGTGTTTCTACTAATCCATTTGGTATTGTATAATTAGCTACACCCTCAACAGCTAGTGGAGGCGGAGCCTCATCAATACTAAGTGGCATTACTAAAAATTGTGAATTAGTCGATGGTAATTCTAAAACAACTTCGCCACCTAAATAAAATCCAGCTGGATGTACAAACTTTTTATATAATACTCTCCATGTACTTAATGGAATAGATGATTTGATGAGAACAGAAAATATTTGATATAAAGCACCGTTTTGAATATAACGAAGCGATTCTGTTCCTATTTTTGATTCACTTACAATAAAAAGATTATTCTTTGGATATTCTATTTCAACATCTAATCCATAGAACGCCCGAAAAAATCCTTCTGCAGAATACTTTGTACCTTTGACTCTATAAAAATTTGCAAAGTTACGAAGTACTTCACGCGGCTCACCAAAATATGTTGAGTTAGCGCCATCGGCAATCGATGCAAATATCTGCTCAATATATTTTAAGTCTGTTGCTTCTAAATCATATAAACTATATAAATCTTGTAAGGCATCAATTGTTCCATCAGAATCCATATAATCATAATAACCTTCTAGAAAGGTAATCAGATTTGGATAAGCGCTAGCATAATATTGAGGTAGTACCTCTTTAATACTATATGATCGTAAATTTAAATTCGTTCTATTATAGTCTGGTACATGAGACATTTTAATATCCAGATGAAGGTATGCTTGGAGATCTTACATATGTATTAGCTGCACCAGTTGCAGATGAAGTTACGCCACTCGCTCCGCCAAGAGTAATTTCTGTTCGTTGCCTATCTACTATGCTTGTAGCATATGATGCACCTTCGTCTAAATCTAAAATATAACTTCTTAAAGGTCTAACTGTAGATTCATTAGCTGGAGTACATGTTATTTTAATATAATTTGTACCAGCAGTAATAGCTGTTGGTGCAAATCCAGTTAAATTAACTGTACCAGTTAGTGGTTCATACGATCCAATGTTATCGATTTCAACATTACCTACAGAGTCAATAATCTGTAGCTTAGTATCATTTAAAGCATTTCTAATAAAACAAACTTTATTATTAAAAATAAATGTAGACGATGTAACAACAAAATCTATTGGACTAGATGCTAACTCTACCGGAAAATATATTTTATATGATGTTGATTGTAATAAATTTGGAACAAATCGCTGTTGTAATTTTACTGATGCACGAGAGTTAAGAACAGCATCGTTAATATCATCAATATCTCCTAATAGCTCAGATCTTCTAAATATTCCACCAAATTTTTTCAAATTATTATTAACATATGATTGCATTTGTGAAAAAACAGTTGATTCTGTTGATTTGACAGTTTGTCCAGTTAAATTTGGATCAAAATTAAATGTTACAATAACTTCAAGAAATGTCGTTTGCGGATCTTCGAATACTGTATCAATAGAAAGAATAGAAAGATTATTTGATACATCTTGTACGATTGAGTTTTCAACTGCTGTTTTTTGTGCTTCAGTCGTACCATCTTCAAATACAAGAGATACATATACTTTACCAAAATCTGCTGGTACATTATCTTCACCGCCCCACGCAATAGCATCCGTTACAGTTGAATAATTTCTTTGTATTACTGCACGGTAGTCGTCAGCTGTTACAAGTCTTTGTTGTGCTGCAAAAGAGATAGGTGCGTTTTGTCGAATAGATTCTATTGATTGTCTTGGTCCACCGACACCAGATGAAGCAACTGTAGTAACAGTTAAAGGATAATTACCGACGCTCGGAACATTTACCTGAGCTCCTGGAGCAAATGTTGAAGCATTATTAGCTGCAGCTCCTTTACAAGACAAATATGTAACTATGATTTTATTACCAGCTTCCGGGGATTTACCAAATGATATACCATCACCAAAGTTTAATTCGTAATATCCATTCGGAGCTTCTGAGATTTGATAGTATCGTGACTGAGAATTAACATTTGTAGCAGTAGTAATTGGACTATAAGATACAAACGAAGAACTCGATGCTGTTTCATAAACATAAACTGCTGCGGTTTGAGTATCCATAGTTTCGTCTTGAATAACATATAATTGACGTTCACCGACATCACCTACAAAAAATGTTTTTTGTTTTTGTACGCCTTCGAATATCTGTATTGTACTTCCGCCATTTTCATTTAAAAATTGATAGAAACCTTCGCCATTATCTGTAGCTGTATAATCTTCTAATGTCTGAAAAGTATATGTCACATCATCGGCATCAGCAGTGAATGTATATCCAGCGCCTATTACAATAGAGCTAGGTCGACCTACAACGCCAGCAAGATTCATACTTAATTGTACTTCAGCTCTTGATGCAGTACGAGACCTTGGTACATATCCCAGAGTAGCAGCATGAGATACTACAGAACTTCTTAATTGCGCAGTTGTGAGAAATGATTCATTTAAAGCAAAGTTAGCAGTCAATGCATTATAATGTGTATTATATGCAAGTACATCTAAAATATTAGAAAGACCTGACGCTTCAAAATTATAGTCTTCAAATTCTGGTTGTTTTGCAAGATATGTCTTCAAAGAGTTTTTGATAGCATCAAAATCTAATTGAGTATTTTGTACTGTAGTTGCCATATTATCTCAGCCTTGATAAAGATGTGGTTACAGTAACAAGTTCGCCGACATTTGCGATACCGAATCGAACTGTTACGTCTATTGCGTTAGTATCTGGATTATCTGATACATCTATTTTGTCTATTATTGCTCTCGGTTCGTAATTATTAATAGAAGCAACAATAGCTTGTTCTATTTCAAAAGATGTACCATCATCCATATTTTCAAAAAGTGCATCACCAATTCCACCGCCAAAATTAGGTAGGAATGGTTTCTCTCCTGTTCCGGTCGTTAATATATTTTTTACCGCTTGCTTTACAGCAGCGGCATCAACTTTCTTAAATATATCTCCGTTTGTCTTTGCATTAAAAGAAAGATCTATGTCTACATAATTTTTAGATCTAGAAGTTACAACACTAGATGTTGATAAATTTCCGTCTTCTACTGCAAAGGCTCTTGTTGCTGGCATAATTTATTCCAAATAATTTGTACTATTTATAATGTTTAAGCGAGGATTTCTACAAGTTCCCCTGTAGTTTGTACTGATCCATTGTATAGTGTTTCTAATTGTTTACTAAAGTTCCCTTTATAAGTTGAATCAACTTCTGGCATTTGTAATATCACATGACATTCTAGAGATCCATCAACATTATATCGATCATAATCTAATATAATTTTTTCATATAATAAACTATCTTTCCAATAAACGGCTAAATCAAACATTGCCATATGATCAGGTATACCAGCACGATTGATTAATTGATATACAACTACTCGTCCTTTTGTCGCTAAATCATTAAGGCCTCCTGAAACAAGATTTTCTTCCAGACCTTTTTTATAAAGTCCTTCTACTACAATTAATCTTTTTTCTGAAAACTGTCCTAAATCAGTATTGACTGTATTCATTGCCATGGCTTGTAGATATAACTGACGTGCAATCTGTAATCTCTCAGCATCATCAGTAATATGATTCATATTTGTTTTTTCACCTACACCGCCTAAAAATTTTCCTATTGAAATACCTTTAGCTAGCTTCGTACCCGAAGATATAAACGGAGCATTATTTGGGTTATACACAGGATCTGGTACAATCTTTTTAATACCAGGATTTGGTTTGTAATATGAATTATAAAAATTAAAACTAGACATTATATGCTCCAGTCGGACCAATGACAGTAAGATTTTCTACTACAGTTGGATCATTACTAGCAGTTCTACCTATTTTACTTGGAATACCTTTACCTAAAGATTCTGGATTTAATTTATTTTCAGCTACTTGTTTTGCTGTAAACTCTTCATTATTTCTATTATTATCGTCTCTTAGTTTAGATCTAATTTCACCGGTTGTTAATGGTCTATCAGCCACACCACCAGACAAAGTAGTTTGATTGATTAATTTTTTTAATTCATTTTCTGGATCTACTTGTACATCTCGTATGCCGTATTCAGACGCTAGATATAAAGTCGCAACGTTTGCATCAGGTAAAACAGTAGAAGTTGTATCATCTGGGAGCGGATTACTAGGAGTATTAGTGATTGACCCTGCAGATCCTTGAGAGTTTTCACTATATCCTTGAGATTGTGTAATAGTTGAAGTTGTAGCGGTTCCGTCTAGGTCTCCTGTAAATGTTGGAGCAGTCATATTATTTGTAGCAATAATATCTGATGCTCGTATAGTATGGACATTAATTGTACCTGATCCGCCTGCACCATCACCAACAAAAAGTGTATGACCAGCGTAAAGGTTACGAGCATACATAATTGTTTCTTCGCCGCCAATTGTTCCTTCCTCGCCAGTAACCATTAACTTATTAGCAAAAATATTTGTATCAGGTGAGGTTAAATTCTGTCTAACTTCTGAAGTTATTTGCTGTGCACCTGATGAGAAGATTCCGATATCACCTTCGACTGATTGTTCAAAATTGCCCTTGACCGCATGTGTATAACCGCCAAGAGTTAGATCTGTTTTTGATTCTAAAACTGTATGATACTGATGACCTTTGACGGTTAAGTTATCCTGAAGTGCAATGTTACCCTTACGCGCTCCATCTATCTCTGAGATATGATCACCACCAACAATTTGTAGTTTGTTGCCTCCAACGCTAAGATTATAATCACCGGCTACATCAACATTTAAATCGCCTTGATATGTCATATGTGCATTACCTTCAACAACTACATGCTGATCGTTTCCTGCACTGATTAGTACATCAGACGTACTGCTAACAAAAACTGTACCATCAGGTTTTATTTCTATTCCTGCTCCTGACTGATGTCTAACAAGAATACGTTCATTTGTAATAGTATCATCTAATTCTATTACGTGTCCGCCCGGTGTTTCTATTACCTGGTTTTTTGGATATGTAGAATATCGTCTTTTTTCTTCTTCTTGTGGTGGAATATAATTAAATACTGGCTCACCAGACACTGCTCCACTGGGAATACCGTCACTGCTTATTCCTACGGGATCTGCATTACTAGCTACATATCTTGGATTTTTTACATATTCATCTAGAATATTTCTTTTTTGTAATGTAGGTATACCGCCATTAGTTGCTAAGTCGTTTCTTACTAATCCACGAGAAGCTTTATTAAGTGAAGATTCATAGTAATATTGAGAACGCGGATATACCCCAGACGGGTCTTGATAGCCACTAGGATAAACACCTTCATCGTATATTCTATTACCAAATCTCTTTTGTCGATCTAGTACGTCGTCATATTCAGTTGTCATTATCCACCTTCCCGTCTTTGTGCTGCTATCTCTTCTGGAGTGAGCGGAGGAGTAGTACCAGATGGCGATGCATTTATTTTTCCAAATTTAGATCTTACAAATACAGGAATAGGAAATCCAGGATCTGATTTATTTTGTGGATCAGTATCATTATGACCCCATGCTTGACCGCCAGGCCATACTTTATAAAAGGCATTGAAAAACATTTTAAGTGCTTTCATTTGTTCATCATTAAGAGACTCTCTACCATATGGAGGATTAGCTAATCCAGAATTTGAATTAACAGTGTATCCACCAACAAAAGCTATACCAATACTATACTTATTATGACCATTTGCTTTTGCGTGTGCTCCTTCCTTGTTGATCGGACGGCCTCTTTCAATAGTACCATCTTTTCTTATTACATAATGGTATCCGCAACCGTCCCAACCCTGTTGTCTATGTTGGCTATGAATCTCTTCTGCTCCAATATCTTGATTCATAAAATGAGCAGTCCAATGAACAACAACTTCTGTTATATCACGTGTAGCAGATCTAAATTCAGCTTCTAATTCTTCTGCACCATTTACACGCGTAAACTTATATCCACCGTCACTAACAGATACTGGCTCAGCACCAAAATATTCTCTAGCAGCTTGTCTATCAGCTTCTGATGCATTTGGATTCTGTAGTATACTCATTGCTTCAGATTCAGATGTCACGGTTAGTGTAGTATTTACTGTTGTGTTTGTTTGAACCCCGCTTCTATAATATGCCTGCGCAGCCGCTATTTCTGCATTAGTAGAATTCTCATTTTGAAAAATACTATTTGCTTCAGACTCAGATGTTACCTTTATCCCTGTGCCACCAGTTTGTATACCGCTTCTATCACTCATTCCCGGTGTGCCTGGAGTATAAGTCTGATCATCCGGATCTTTCCACGTTTTAGTCTTAGACCCTTCCCATTTATTATCATTTTCACCAATACCAAATGGTGAAATTTGTTTAGAGCCAGTATATGTGATTCTAGTTGAAACTTTAGTATCAATGCCAAGTAAAGTTTCTTCAATAAGATTATAAGGACTACTAGAATTATTTGAAGTTAATAGTATTGCTTCTGCGTATCTTCCTTGAGATAATAAGCTTACGATATTTTGATTTTCAAGTGTTTTAAGTTTATTACCTGTCAACTCATCAATAAGTGTCCCTATTGGTCCTGCGCTAATATCCATTACCGCTTGTAGAACCGGAGCAATTGCAGTACCTATTTCCGTATCTACTTTAGAATTAAAATCAGAAATAACTGGAGCAAGTACTGCACCTAAAGATCTAGATAATCCAGCAGCCACAAATTGATCTGCATTTCCTGCTGAATGTACACCTTGTATAGCTGATACTAATGTAGTTACATCTTTACCGGTTGCTTTTGATAAAAGATTACCAACAGCAAGACCCGAACTACCTCCATAATAAGATTTTAAAAATCCTGCGGCAGGACTAGATCCGGTCAAAAGTGTAAGAGCCGCTGCGGCCGTTAATACATTATTGACATTAGCATTACCAGATCCTATTCCTTCAAAGGCATCATCAAATACTTCTGATAAGCTTTCGCCCGCAACAGTTTCAGTAAGTTTAACAAGTGCTAGTCCCAGTAATATATTTTTAAATTGACCAGAATAGTTTTCTATTTTTGTAACAGATTGAAACCCGTTTAACGTTTGCCCCACATCTGTTCCTAAACTGGATGTATATTTAGAATTATATTCTCCCTCTACTGTAGGTGCTGCATTACGAAAATCTGCGGTACCTAACCGTTG
>Ga0129351_1000658_pt1 | contig 13068 bp, 19 predicted proteins | sample CPBDNA_8_FD_94423 | JGI IMG/M metagenome (GOLD analysis project Ga0129351, IMG submission 94423) | Freshwater to marine salinity gradient microbial communities from Chesapeake Bay, USA - CPBay_Sum_27_0.2_DNA | ecosystem: Environmental > Aquatic > Marine > Coastal | place: USA: Chesapeake Bay... | reverse complement strand
TTTGGATCAAATCTAATATCATCACCGCAGACTTGATAATAATCAAATCCATCTTTGATACATGTATTCGCTAAACTATTCCAAATATGTGTGGGTTTCCCCTTGAAGGTATCTTCAAATGGAATCCATTTTAGTGAAAGGTTATCAAATGAATCTGGTAAAGTAATATTACTATATAATCTATCATCTTCATCATATCCAATATAAACTGTAATATTAAAATCACGAGATAATCCAGTGATACTCGGTAAAAGTATTTGATTCAAATAAGTTTCTCTAAAATTATTCCAATCACGTTTATTACTTGTGCTTGGAACAAGGAAGGCTATTCTCTCTTTAGTATCTGTAAAAAGATTCTCTAATGGAAGAGTCATAATATATTCAGAGATTGATATTTTATCATTAAAATTCATAACACTTTTACTCTTTCCCAAATCATGAACTGCTCTAATAAAATTTAAAATATGTGATAATTCTTGCCATGATCTTAAATGAACTCTTTTACCATTGGGAACATTATAAATATCACCTTCACGTTGGTAATCATTAAAAAAATAATTTGGATTATATTGTGGTGTTTTAGTGATTCTTAAACTTCCATCTGGTAACTTTTCACATTCTGGAATGAATTCAACATAGTCGCAATCAAATCCCGCCATATCAACATGCTGAAAATGATCTAAAGCAAATAATACTGCTGCTGAACCAGAACAATAATTATTTGCTAATTTAAATATACTATCAGTATTTTTCAAGATATCTTCAATGAATACAATTGAACCATCTTTGGGATAGTCGGGAAAAACATTCTTAATTGTTTCAGATAATAAATATTTCTTACACTTACCTTGTTTCACATATTCCATGACTTCTAAATTCTTTTCACATACTACTTTATCGACATTGATGTAGAATGTCGGATGAATATTAATTTGATTCCATCTTCTGAAAGCTAAACAGCAACCGACCCATGCATCATACTGCTGATATATCTTTTGAAATTTAAAATTTTGTAATGACTTTCCATTTCCAAGAACCAAGCAATTCATTTATTTAATGAAATAAAATAATTTTAAATTATTTACGCGATTGTTATCAAAATTGTTAACAATTAATCTTCAATTTTATTTTGATTACTTTTTTGCTCAGATAAACCCTTCCATTCAGATTTTACATTCCATGAATTAGCATTATAATCTAAAAACATTGGATTTTCACAAACTACTTGTAATTTTTTTTTATCAATATACATTACATCCCATAATTTTATTTTTTGTTGTTGTTTAGTAATGACTCTTTTTACCATATAGTGAGCGGAAGTCTGATATACGAATTTACCTTTCCATTTTTTATAGTAATCCATATCTTTTTTTTGTTCATAACTTTCATAGAAATGTTCTATCACTTGTCTAAAAAAAGAAGAGTTTTTCTCACCACCAATTACTGCAGTGTAAGGCATATTTGGACTTGTATTCCATCTTACTAAAAAATTTTTAGATTCCCATACTTCACTTAAATCTCTTAATGGCGAAACATCCATATCTAAATATAATCCACCATATTCATAAATTATAAGATACCTTAAAAAATCACACCTTTGAGTTGGGTATCTCAAATTATTGTAAAAATTATAATGTTCTGGATATTTAGATGAAATTAATTCATTACATGATTCATCTGTATGTAGTGTATATTGTATATTATTTTTTTCACAAAATTTTATCGTGCGTTCATTTTGTATTTTGAATTTTTCATTATCAGAAATCTGTTTATAATTATCTGGATCAAATTGTATCCAAATCTGATGTATTTTTCTGGGAATCATTTATAATACATTCATTAAAAAAAATTTTAAGTTAAATAAACTGAATTAATACTTTCCATTGTGATTGGATAATTAATCTGCTTGATACGGGGATTATTTGGTTGATAATTTCTAATGAAAGACCAATATCTTTTTTGTGTTCTAAATTTACCACGACCATTACCCCTTCCATTCAAATAAATTTCTAAATCATGAAATCTTGTTTTACTATAGATTCTATTTTCATAAAATGTATATTTACGGTCTTCATAAATAATAGTTTCTTCTGTCATTTATACAGAATAAAAGATTATCTTTAAATATCTCTAATAGCATCTATCCCATTTATTTAATAATCTCCCATTTGGATCTCTGGCACCATACCCTTGAATTTTCTTTTGTAAATCTTGCTTTTGTTTTTCTATCATTTGAACTTTCCTTTTTTCTTCTTTACGTGCTTTGCGAATTGCTTCATATTTCATAATCGCTTCTAATGATGCATTCTCAAGATCTTCTTTTGTAAATGTCTGAACTTTCTGAACAGGACTAGATTTAGAAGGTTTATCATGTATGACTTCATCTTCAAGTTCTTCTAAATCTTTTTGTGCTTTTTTCTTTCTTAACTCTTTTGTCTTATTTTCAATCTCTTTCATTTTCTTTTTTTCTTCTGCTTTTTTACGACGAGTGACTAATGCTTTTTCACGTGCTAATGCGAGTTTTGCTTTATGTTCTTCAGATAATTGTCTTTTCTTTTTTTGTTGTGTCGCTTTAGCAGGTGTCGCTTGTTGTTTCTTCTTTGGCTTTGGTAGTGGTTGTGGAGTTGGTTTTACTTCTTCTTCTTCATCTGCTACTTCATTTATGATTAATTCTTCAAGATGTTCTTTCTTCTTGAGATCAAAAATATCATTCTCTACTATTTGATCACGTTCTACTACTTCGGGCATATCAACTGGCATGTCTGGCATGTCTTGTAAATCACACGGTGGTTCATCTTCAATAATATCTTCTTCAGCGAAATTTAATTGGACACGTGGGGCAACTTTTTTACTCATTTATAATAGAAATGTATAAAAAAATATCTAAAATTTAATTTAATTTTGTTAAAATATGTCTTTTAATGAATTATAAAAAATCTATTTACATTTTTGGACGCTTTCTGAAATATAATGCGACTATACTCTGTCCAGTAAGTATTGTTGAGAACTGCTCATTCACATAGCAGAATGAAATATCAAACTCATTAACATTCAATTCAGCAGGATTATCCAGATCTAACCATATTAAATTTTTCGGTTCATATGTTTGTCTTCCAGATGTGCTTTCTAAATCTGTCAAGTGTGCTATAATTTTTGACCGATTACCAACACGAGCATTCGTGCAGTTTTGACCGAAGTTATTTAATCTTACAAACATGGATAGAGATGATACTAAACTCGGAGCAAAATTAGATTCATAAGTTTTCTGATTAAGATTTGTAACAGTATTCGGTGTATCTATTATAGAACCCCTGAAACCAAGAATATCACGAGCATTCGCACCAGTTGTTATTCTATAAATACTACTCTTTTGTAAGATTAATACATTATCATAAACTATACCATCTGACCCATTCACTTCAATCATTGTGTAAGGTGCTGTAGCATCACTACTTTGAATGATTGGTCTGCTTTCAACATCTCTGCATAATCTTAAGTTGTTTGTGAGTTCCATTGTTTCATACCATCCACCCTTGTAAGTAACGTGGGGATCATAGTCTTTTAATATGACACCATTGAAATCTGTAATCTCTAAATTACAAGCACTCGCATTACTACCATCAGTTCCGACAGCTAATACTGGATGTAAGCACCAACATGCTTGATGAACTGGTTTAAAATAAGTATCTTTATCAGAACCACTATCAAATTGGGTGATAGTTCTCCATGCTGCTGCTTTATTATCATATATCTTTGCTTTTACATTTTCACCTTCAACTTCAAATTCAACATCAGTATAATCTACATTTTTCAAAGTTTGTTTTGCTGAAAAGAAACTTCCAGCGTTACCCCAATATTTAACTTCTTCATATACCATAGCCCCATAAGTATCATCCCATCCATACTGATAAGCAATTAAATCACCATTTAAATCACGAGCAATACCAAAATCAACAAATACTTCTTCTTCAAAATCTCCACCACCAACAACATAATAATCAGCATAAGGTGGATAATAAAATCCTTGTTCATCTTCATTATTGATATATCTACTTAAACCGACATGCCATTCTTGACCCGATCCATTTGCTCTTCCAGAAGTTCCAGATATATTTACAGTGAATTCACCAGTTAAATTACTCATTGGAAGTGATGGACAGATACCAGCACAAACTACGCCGATTGCTTGAACTTCACGTTGAAATACACCACTGGTGTAAGAAAAGATACTAGTTGTTCCGTCATAAATATCATCATTACGATACCACTGTTCAAATGTTCCGTTTGCTGGAATACCTGCTATTTTATCTGTATTTTGATTATAAGTAAATTTATAACCAAGGAAATCAAGACTAGAAGCATTCCTTAAAACTTCAACCGTTGGTTGTTCTTTAACATTTGGGTGAAAGGTAGTTTCTCTAATTGCTTTCTGAATAGTATTCGCAAAATCATCAACCGATAATTCTAAGACACCTTGTTCATCATTCAGTAAAAAATCAGTATAGACTGGATAACTTGTAGTATCTTCAAGTCGTGGGAAAGCAAGACCACTTTGATTAAGTTTATTACCAAAAAACTGATAAAATTTACTATTTGCTGATGATACTACAACCCGACCATCAATATTTACTTTACAACTTTGGAGAGCAACTTGGGCATCTGCTGGAATTTTATAAGTTGAACTCAGTGTATTACGAAACGACCATGGTTTATAAACCGATGATTGATATCTTTCAGTTTGTCCATCAGCATCTTGGTTAGAGCAAATCACGAGACTCATTTATATATATAATTATTAATAAAATTAATTTGTCAAAAAAATAAAAGTAAATCATATAATACCGATGCCGAAGCAAAAACAATTGAATCCGAATGTTCCGGGATATAAACAAAAATTACAATTCAGTAAAGATTTACAAAAAACAAAAGAAGGAGAAAAAATAAAACCAAAAGAAATATTCGAATCAAAAAAAAAGAAACGAGTTAAGAAAAAGAAATATTAATATCTTTATTGTTATCAGATGCCAAAGTTCTCTGAACGGTCCGGATTCTTTTGTTCGGGATGTTATTATTCAGAATATAAATCATTAGCTTATCCCTTATCAAGTTTCCCTTCAGGGGGAGTATTTAATAAACGACCCGATTACTATCATGATTATGAAAAACATATGAAAGATAAAAAACAAGCACAACAAGAAGAACAAGCAAAGTATGATCAAGATAGATTTAAAAATTTCTTTCAAGGATTCTTTGGATTTAATACAGAAGAAAAAGAATCATTAGATAAAGACTATCCTTATAATGTATTCGGTTTGAAACGCTCCGCAAGTGATGATGATGTGAAGAAAGCATATCGTAAAGCAGTATTGAAAGCTCATCCAGACCATGGTGGTTCAAATGAATTATTCAGAAAGATTAGACAAGCATGGGAGTATTTTACAAATCTTTAATTTTCTAGAATATTAAACATTATTTATAATTTACTTTAGAATAATTGTTACCATATATGGTAACATTTCACTTTGAGAAGTGTTTGAGAATAGAGATTAGAACATGGAAATACTTTATGAAATTACAAATGTTAACAAATATGTTAACAAATTTGATTTTGATTTAAACATTATTTTCTATATGTAAATAGAATAGAATGATCATTGATCAAGATTGGGTTAAAGTAAATATTGATGAAATTATGAATATATTCTGTAAGATTAATCCACAATTCAAATCAAAAGATAATGCGTCAAGAGCACATAAAAGCAGACATAAAAAGAACATGCTTGAAAATATGGATACTACTATGTATCGTCCAATCTATTACATCGCACGATTCACTAAAGTTAAAGAATTAAAATTAAGAAAAATTATTAGAGAACAAAATAATGAATACAATGAACTTGAAGATATTAATCATGCTAATTTTGAAAAATACAAAGATGAAAAACACAAGCGTGAAAAATTAGAAGAAGAAAATGAAAGACTTAAAAAAAGAATTGAAGAACTAGAAAAAAATATTCCAGATAATATAGATAAATGAAATATACTAAAGTAGTCATTAAAAAGAGCACTAAGGATGGGAAGAAATTGATGGCGATATTCTCCGACGGCAAAAGCAAGAAAACCAAGACCATACATTTCGGGCAATCCGGTGCCCCAGACTATACCAAAACCAAAGATAAAGACCAAAGACGAAGATACTTAGCACGACATCGTCGTCGGGAGAACTGGAATGTTCCGGATAATGCTGGGTCGCTATCACGCTGGATACTATGGGGGGAATCGGGGGCATTGAATACTAATATATCTAATTATAAGAAAAAATTTAATCTTAAATAACTTATTTTTTATTTTGAAATGTCTTTATGTGCTTTATTTACAGACATTCCTTTACGCATGCGTGACATCATTTTCATACGATGAGACTTCATCTCTGATGCACTCATTCCTGCTTTCTTCTGTTTCGCCATGTGTTTATTTAACTGTTCTTTTTGTTTATCTGTCATCTTAACTCCTTCACGCTTCTTCTTAGCTGGTGCTTTTGCTTCGCTAGCGGGTTCTGGTTCTGTCTGCTCGCTAGCGCTAACTGGTGTATCATCTGAATAATCACTCATTTATATATATGTAAAATAAATTTAATTTGAATAAAAAAAAACGTATAATATAATATATGAATCAATACACTGATTTGAAGGTTATCGAGTGTAATCGCCTTCATAGTGAAGAAGCAAAAAGTGGTAATAATGAAAACTTCGCTTTATGGACTAATAATTTACAAGATATTGTTCATTTAGATGCTGGTGATAAAGTATCTGTTCATGGTGCTATGGTAAGTGAAAGGGGTGCGGGTCAGAGTTCTTCAATTGAAATAAAAGGTCAAAGTCTCGGTTTCTCAAAAGAATTTACATTCACAAAACAATCAAAATTTAATTATGATAATGATCCATTACCGAGAAATATTATTTCTGGATTTGATACAATATATATAAGGACTGTAAAAGAAACAAAAGAAATCAGAGATGATACTGGTTATTTTACTATGAGTTATTATATTCCAGCTAATGGTCATAATTACATAGATTTACCAAGAAGATACTGGACAGAAAACCAAGATGAGTTTGGTGCTAATGTTAATGATTGGATTTTACATGATACATTATCAGAAGGAATGAGTTTATATGAACCTTTTAATCAGTCAAGAGATATCAATGCCGTAGATAAATTTAATATTTATGATGAATTTTACCAGATATTCACTAATAATAGACTTGAAAAACAAAGCAAATTGAAAAAGGATAATACAAGATATACAATAATGATGACAAATGTCGCTTATTTTACTGAAGAAGCAGCATCCAATGGAGCAATAGTTTTCCCACCAGAATACATGAGAGAACCAGAATATATGGAATATATAGTAGTTAGAGAATTAAAAGAAATTAAAGTTCCCGCTGGTTTTAATTCGCCAGAATATATAGCAAGTGAAGTAACAAGACAATTACAATCGGTAATTGAAGAAAATGATTTTATAACGAGATCTGGCACAGATCTATTTGAAAATCCAGATACTCCGGGTTTTCCAATCGCAGTCACTAAAACTTTTTCAACAGAAACTTATAAACCTTTTAATGTTGCTGCTACACTTTCATCTAATCTGGACGGACACCAAGGAGCATTAAACCAGTTCCTTAATGCTTCAACTAATTTAAGTGATGGATGGGATTATCTTAAAAATTATCATATTGTTGCTTGTAAAAGACCAGAACTTTATGAAACTGGAAAAGCAATCAATCGCACTGGTTTGTTTGGAGACCTGAGCAGAACACGTGGTAGCACTGTCGCCGCATCAACATCTGGAGTCAGTCATATTGATATTGAAGTAAGTTATGATAATATAAATTTATTAAATGATTACCGTAATTTTATTTTAGCACAAGAGAAATATCCAGAAGTATGGAAAATATTTAGTGATAGTAGAACTCCTTATAATGCTAGTGATACATTTGATAATTCAAGATGGATTCATATTAATCGGTTTCCAAATGCTTCCATGACATTTTATACTGGAACTGATGCTGAAACTATAAAACAAACTTCCACACTTGGTTGGGGTGGATACAGACATTTTCCATGGCAAGATGCTGTCGGACAAGTAACAATTCAATGTTCAAGTGTAATACTTCCTTTTCAATATGATAGTTCTCAAAAAGATGAATATTATAAATTACCAGATGAAAAATTAAATCAAAGGACTTATGGATGTTTTGGAAGGTCTCCAAGTGGAAGAATAAGAATTTTTACAACTGAAAATAATGGTATTGGTTCTAATTTATTCAATTTAATTTATAATGCTTCTAATTTCATAGAAATTGGAAGAAAGATTGGATTTGATCAACATTTTTCAGCACCGGGAGTGGGTTATATTTTACCTTGTGATGGTTTCGCTGGTTATGATAGTTATGCAAATGGTTCTGCTAGTGCATTTAGTGCTGCTGAAGCAATGAATGGTTATGATCGTAATGCTACTAGTTATGGTGTTCAGCTTGGACTCATAGCCCCAGTAAATCAATTATATTTGGGAGCAACAGCACCAAGACTAAATTATGATGGAACACATTTTACTTTATCTGATTTACATACACCAATTAATTCTGGTAATCACGCTGGTGCTGGAAATCCTTTTTTATCATTTACGAGACAAGCACTTACAGAAAGTGATATTGTTTATGTAATTAATCCAAGAGAGCAATCTATAGATTTGACACCAGCAAGAAAACCTTATGTTCTTTCAGCACCAGACAATCCGGGTGCTCAAAATGTCCAAACACAATTAAATTTTAATTTAGAACCATGGAGAATTTATGATTCATTAACTGGTGTTATGATTGAAGATTTTAATTTAACTGAAGATGAATGGACTAATACATTATGGGATATTCTTGGTTTCTCATATAAACAATTTAATAGTAAAACACATACAAGATTATCTTTTATTGGTGCTAACAATAAAAATGATTTATCAATCGTCGCTACAAATGCTGAAATTAATGAAGGAGACACAAAAATATATAAACAAAATTTATATGGAACTCCTTTGTTTAAAAATATGATTGCTCTTCCCGGATTAATTACTAATCCAAGTGATAATACTAAAGACATGCGATTATATCCTGAAATCAAACAAAAAACTGAAAGTGTTAAAATTGTTGCTGATAATTTACCAACTAGAATGATACGGGGATATTATACTATTCGCTCAAATATGCTACAAGATACACCTTTCATTGGTGGTAAAGTTAATAATACAGTAATGCCGATTATCGGTATGGTTGATAAGATAAATGGAGACGGGGACTTCTACTTCGGTCAAGAATCATCTTTACAATTCACTATAACACGACCATTAAGGTTAGCAAGTATTACTTGTAGTCTGCATGATCCAGATGGAAGTTATGCAAGATGTTCTGACCAATCAGCAGTATTATTTAAGATTCAAAAAGATAGAAGAGTCACTTTTAATGTGGCAGAAGAATTAATACAAGAACAACAACAACAACAACAAAAGAAAAAATAAAAATTTGATTGTAATATTTTAATATTTTATTAGATATATAAAATGAGTGTTAAAAATGCTTGTAAGCCACTTCTTGTTGAACATGATCGCAAAGACCTTTTAAGATTTGTTCATAAAGAAATACTTGATTTAAAAGCAGATGATAAAGTAAATGAAATTACAGCAGAAATAGTCATTAAAAATTTATTAGAAAAATATCCAGAGAATACTTACACTCCGCCACCAAAGAAAGAAATCAAATGGAAGAAGCATCAGCAACAGTATGTTGGTCAGCATCCGCTTTGATGTAATTTCTATCAACTAATAGCATGTATCTTTCAGGGTATTTTAATTTAAAATCTTCTACTCTGTTTTGTTTCTTATAATAAATATAATTATTGCGATACTTAATATACTCTTTATCATTTTCATAAGAATCTTTTTTCATCTGTTTATTTTTATGATAATGTTCTTTTGCTCTAGCACGATTCTTTAATTTAAATTCTTCAGTATCTTTAATTTTTTCATACTTTTCTCTGTTCTTTTCTTTTCTCTGTTTATATAATTTCAGAATATGTTGGATTTCAGAATCAGTGTATTCCATTTATATAATACAATATAGATAATTTTAAATTAAATTTAACTTAAAGTATTTTTATATTTAAATATTTAAATGTCAAGTGATGAAGAAATCATCGAACCATTAGACTTAAATAATATTATTGAAATTCAAAAAATAAAAGAATTATTACATGATTCACAAGAACTGTTAATTATGTTTGAGACTATAATTAACATCTGTAATAAAAAATTAAATGAAGATGAAGATAAAATATGTTTATTCAATCTTTAATATAGTCTTTAAAATATTTTTTAATTCATCGCTAATTTCAATATTGACTTTATTTTCATCTTTAGCGAATTGTAATTTATCAATTGTATTTTCACCATGTTGAATACATAGCATAACTTTACTAACATCTGTAATTGCGACTTTACTTTCATATCCAACGAATATATTTGATCCTTCACCACGTGATCCATCAGCAAATTTGCAAGATGCTCTAAACCATTTTTTAGTCGCCATAATGGTCGCTTCATGTATCATTCTCTTAGTATTTCCACAGTTAATGGCATGAACACTAAAATCTTTATCTGTCATACAGAATAGCATCTTGTCAGAACCAACACAACCAGATTTACTCTGTTTCAATACAGAATAACTATATGATATAGCGGTCGGGAGATACACATCATCACTATCGAAGAACATAAATGTTTTGGTTTGACATGCTTTCACTAAATCATTACGTTTTTTACCAATACTTCTTCTCGGTTTTCCAGTAATATACTCAACCTTGATTGGATGTATTGCTTGTTTAAATGAATTTAAAATTTCATCATTTTTAATGAATCGTTCATCAGCAAAGGCGGTATCATCGTCAATGATAAGACGAAGATGTTCGTGTGGGTAATCTTGTGATTTTAGATTCATTATAACGAGTGGTAAAAATTCAGAACGACGCCAAACGGGCATCAGAATTGTAATATCTTCCATTTAATAAAGAATATAAATTAATTTTATGTAATTAATCTTACCATAACCATCCAGTTTTTTCTGGTTTAACATATTCTTCATCTAGTTGTTTTTCTCTTTCTTCTTTCAACTGCTCTCTAACTTCTAATTTTCTAAGATAATTTTTAATATGAATCATGTCCGATTTTAATTCACTAATATCATCTTTGATTACTTCAATTGGTTTTCTTGCTTCTAGTCGTTTATCCATGTCATCCAGTATTTTACGACTAACAAGTGTATCAGACATTATTAATATTTTATAGAATTTAAAAATCATCTCAGAAAAATAATTATATAATACTTTCATTTAATATATGTAATAAATTATTTTATAGTGAATAATAAACAATGTCTGAATCTAATGATATAGTAATAGTATCTCAAGATGAAAATTATGTTTGGAATGCGAATGATTGGTCTAATTTAATAACAATATCTGCTTCAGCAATTGCTTCAGTTTTATTAGTTGTATTTAAATCAAGATGTATCAAGATAAATTTATGTTTTGGTTTAGTGAATTGTGATAGACAACTTAAAGATGATTCAGATGAAGAAGATCAAGATAAAGATAAAGATAAAGATAAATCAAAAGAACCAGAACCAGAACCAGAGATTGAAAAATTAGTTTAGAAACTAAATGTTAACATATATGGTAACATCAATCAAAATATAAAATGATCTCGTTCTCTGGTGTGCTCCTTCTAATCGTTAATTTGTAACTAGTTACTTTCTTTGTTTTTTTCTTTTGGTCAATATCTTTTTGAACTTGTGGTGATATCAATGGTTTGAAATTTAATCCACCCATTTTTGGATCTTGATTGATAAGTCTGCAACATCTACGAACACTTGGTATATCCCCAAATTGTTTTATGAAATCCATGTCATCAATTAATTCTTGCTGATTATTATAATCCGTAATCGTCAAATCAAAATTAGATTTACAATATTGAATAATCTTTTTACATATCATCATTACATTTTGTTTTTCTTTTATAGTGAGTATCTTTTTTGGATTCTTGTTTTCAAGATAAAAAATTAATTGTTCTTTATTTTTGATATTATAAAAATTATCTTTGATATCAAACTGCTTGTTCATACATGCTTTGAATTTAGCTTGTATATCCGACTTGTTATCTTGATGACTATGAACAATCGGTAAATCTAATTCATTAATTAAATCTATCAAATCTGTTTTACTGTGACTCTTTTCAATCAACATATATTTAAGTGTAATATTTTAATTATAATTATTACACTTATTATATGAAACCGTATTTACCAAATGATGTTATGAATATCATTTTAAAATTTAGAACTGAAGAGATGAAAAAACAAAGGGATAAATTAAATTATGATAAGGTCATAAAAGAATTAAATGATATTCATGTATTATTATATGCTGGACATGTAGTATTCGTTGAAAATAAATCAATACTTAATAATGCTAAAATTTGGTTATATGATAGTCCATTCATAGAATTTATTTAGTTACACGCTTTCCAGTTCTGATAACTGCCCTTCAATTAGTGGATCAAGATGTTCTGTAATCTTTTCTTGTATATCTTCATCTTCTACTTCATCAAAGAATACCATTAGAACTTCCATGCGAGTCTGTTTGATGATACGTTTTTTATGTTCATCAGTCAAAGCGAATGGAGAAGAACCCACCGCCATCACATAATTGATTGAATGAACCTGTTTGAAAATTAATGAGTAAGCACTATAACACATCTCACCTGTTTCCATCTCTTCAATTTTATCCCACTTCTCATAATTATACTGACCAATGAGTGGTCGCAGAGTTTCAATAGTCTTCGCTTTGATGTCAGAGTCAAAGATGATGTCATCAAATCCCATATTGTTCTTTGTTTATTGCTCTGTTATCAAATATGTTAACTTTGATAATTATCAATTGCTCTTGTTGTTGTTGTAATCAATA
>Ga0129351_1000650_pt1 | contig 13106 bp, 16 predicted proteins | sample CPBDNA_8_FD_94423 | JGI IMG/M metagenome (GOLD analysis project Ga0129351, IMG submission 94423) | Freshwater to marine salinity gradient microbial communities from Chesapeake Bay, USA - CPBay_Sum_27_0.2_DNA | ecosystem: Environmental > Aquatic > Marine > Coastal | place: USA: Chesapeake Bay... | reverse complement strand
GATACAATTACACACACGGAGTGTACAGATATTAGTACTACAAGTTTCTATGCGAGTCATGTGATTACGGCAGGTGGAATTGGTGGTATGGTAATGTTTAATGACGATGAACATCTTAAGAGAGCTATTATGTTTCGTGATTGGGGTCGCATCGGTGACAACATCGAGGAACCTAGTGAACGGTTTAATCACTCTGTAGATGGAATTCCGTATGATTGGAAATTTCTTTATGGTGTAGCGGGTTATCACCTCAAAGCCTGTGAAATGAATGCTGCATTTGGCCTTGTTCAACTTGATAAACTAGAAGGATTCCTAAAACAGAGAAGAGAAAATATCGAACGTTATCTTGAAAATTTGAAGGATTGTCCTTATTATACACTTCCCGATGACTCGAAACGACCCAATTGGCTTGCCATCCCTTTACAATGCCCAGACCGCCTCGAACTTGTGAATTTTATGGAAAATAATGATGTGCAAACACGTGTCACTTTCGCTGGTAATATTACACGTCACCCAGCATTTAGAAAGCACTTGAAAAATTTTGAAAACGCTGATCGTATCATGAAGGATGGCTTTTTACTCGGTGCACATCACGGAATGACAACTGAAGATGTTGATCGTGTGTGTAATTTACTTAAAAAATTTGCCGAACAGAAAGTAAATGCGTAATGCATTAGTAACAGGAGGATGTGGTTTCATTGCATCTAACTTTCTTAATATTATGAAAGAACGATATCCGGAAACAAATTTCATAAACATAGACAAGCTGGATTATTGTTCAAACGTAGAAAACGTAAAACCTGGGGTTGCTACTTTTGTAAAAGGTAATGTTGGTAACAAAGAACTTGTGGAACATCTTATTAAAAAGTTCAATTTTGACGCAGTATTTCATTTTGCAGCTCAGAGCCATGTAGACAATTCATTTGAAAATGCCCTATCATTTACTATAGATAATACACACGCCACTCACGTTCTCATAGAAGCGTGTAGGCGATACATTCCAAATGTAGAGTTTATACACTTTAGCACAGATGAGGTATATGGTGAGTCAAAGACTGATACACCATTCACAGAAGAAGAAGGTGTTCTAAGACCAACAAATCCGTATTCCGCTTCTAAGGCGGCTGCAGAGATGATAGTTCGCTCATATATAGAGTCATTTGGTATGAACATCAAGGTTATTCGATGTAATAATGTGTATGGCCCAAATCAGTATCCAGAGAAACTTATACCAAAGTTTAAAAGACTTTTGGAGGATGGTAAGAAATGTACAATTCATGGTAAAAACTGCGCAAACATTAAACGGGCATTTATGCACGTTGAAGACGTCGTGAATGCCGTTGAAACAGTTTGGAAAAAAGGGGTACCCGGTGAAATCTACAATATCGCATCTGACGATGAACTCACTGTAATGGAAGTGACTCAACTCATTATAGAAACTATTATTGGAACGACAGATTATGATAAATGGATCACATATGTTGAAGATCGCCCGTTCAATGATAAACGATATTACATATGCGCTAAAAAATTAAAAGCACTTGGCTGGTCTCAAAAGAAAACTCGTGAAGATCTCAAAGCATTTTTAAACAATTAAAGTTTAAATAGTCATATAAACCAATGATAACTGAACCGGACTGGAAAGGTAAAAAATCAAATCCAAATGGTCAGGTTATCATCGGTGAAAACACAGAAATAAAAGAATTTGTAGTCATCAATAAACCAACTGAGAATTATACTCGAATTGGTAATAATTGTTATATAATGAGTCAGGTTTTTGTAGGTCATGATTGTGAAATAGGAAATAATGTTCAGTTAAATCCTGGTTGTAGTATAGCGGGTTTTGTTTCCATAGGTGATTATAGTCATGTTGGTATGAATGCCTCTGTTCACCAACATTCTAAAATAGGTAAATTCTGTGTTTTAGGTGCGGGAAGTTTTTTCAAAGGTAGTTCTCCGGATGGCATAGTGTGGGGTGGAGTTCCAGCAGTCCCATTAAAACCAAACTACATAGGTATAGAAAGATCATCATTGTCAACTGATGATAAGAAATTACTTATTAAAACTGCTGAAAAGTTCGTTGACATTTTCAAGAGTTCGCGCAATGTCTAAAGGATATCCTAAAGCATTTTTTGAAAAAAACAATTCAATATTGGATTTAATAGCATCTCTGTTTTCTACAAGTCCTACATTTTCAATAAAAAATTCATTTGAAGAGTCCCAACGATAAACATTTTCGATACAATACATACTTATGCTACGCATCTTCTTTTTTGATGAGTTACTAACCTCTATATTAAACGTTACTCCATTTTTACTTTGCCCATTTATTAGTACTGACATATCAGTAGCATAAGTAACTCTAATATCATATATAATGTCTTTAGATTTAATAAGAAAGTATGTAAGTATTGAAATAGGATGAACAGCTAAGTCTGTGACAATATTTACGTCTTGTGGTATCATAGAGCCATCATTTAACCATTTCATTTCAATATGTTTTATATCCTCCAGACTACCAAGTTTTTTAACAGCCGAATGCTGAAGCCATGTAAAGTCGCAATATAGGAAGACGTCATCGGGTTTCTTAGAAAAAACGTCCAATGTATCGTCAAGAGTAGTGCATATGGGTTTTTCTATCCATATATCTTTCACCCCCATTTCAAACAGCTTAAGAAGTATTCTGTGATGTGTACTCGCCGGTGTAGTGACGAACCATTTTCCTTCGGTGAAATTAACATCTGTTATATATTTGAAATCGGCACTTTCATTAAGTGGGTCTATAGTTATAACTTCATGATCAGTTAGTTTACTTTTAACTATTTTCCCAAAATACCCCAGTCCAACGATTACACACTTCATTATTAAAGAGAAGCTTATATTCTTTAATAATGAGTGTTCCATTTAATGACCTAAAAAGGATCCATGAACCACTAAAACGTGCGTTTCATATGCGTTTAGATGACATCCTCGATACTTCCGGTTTTGTCGGTGATACAGAATTTGCCGAGGAATTTAAGAAATACACAAATTCTAAACATTGTGTCACCTGTAATAGCGGAACTGATGCTCTATATCTAGCAATCAAAGCTCTTGAATTAAAACCTGAGTCTAAAATTGCAGTACCTGCAATATCTTACGCAGCAACCGCTATGGCAGTTGTAAATGCTGGTCATGTACCCATATTTATAGATGTAGATCCAGAAACTGGTCTCATGCTAGTTGAAAACGTTAAAAATGTTAGTTGTGTTATACCCGTTCATCTGTATGGACAATGTGTAGACGTTTCAAAACTTACACACTTGGGCATCCCAATTATCGAAGACTGCGCACAAGCACATGGAGCACTCGTTAATGGTAAGCATGTAGGTACTCAAGGTACTATAGGTTGTTTCTCATTCTATCCAGGTAAAAACTTAGGAGCTCTAGGTGACGCAGGAGCCTGTATCACGAACGATGAAAAACTTGCAATTAAGATTAAACAATATGCAAGTCTAGGCGCACCTATATATAATAGATATGAACACAATACAGATGGTATAAATAGTCGTATGGATGGTATGCAGGGTTTATTTTTATGCGAAAAACTAAAACATCTAGACGAATGGACGGAAGAAAGAATTAAAATTGCTAAAAAATATAATGAAGCGTGCTTTTTTCCTAAAAGAAGTCTAGTCGGTAAAGATGTGTATCACGTTTTTTACACCCTTCAAGATGATAGAAATGAATATATTAAATTTATGAATAAAAATGGTGTGCAAACTGGTATACATTATCCAATTTCATTACCTGAATTGGAATGTTTCAAAGAATATCACACCATTTGTGAAAATGCAAAAGAATTTTGTTCAAAATGTGTAAGTTTACCTATGTTTCCATATATGACCGACGATGAAATTAGACTCACATTAGAGAATCATAAAAATTATCTCCATCGGGAACAATGAAGTTTCCGTCATTCCAACGATTGTCTTGTTTATCCACAGATTTAATGTGCCAAACAGCTATGGATGGATCAGCTTGTAGAGACACCATTTTTTCTGCACCAACAATATTTTCGTGTAGTTCGTTTCCGTACTTTATATTTTCGGCGTTTTTGAAAACGCGGCAAATAAAATCCGGCCAGTTTATCCAATCTAATTCATTTTTTCTAAACTTATACTTATTCAGCCATTCCTGTGTAAATCCTGGGTGTAAATTAATTCTTGGAACAGTAATTAGATCGGCTTTACTTTCTTCAATAGCACCCTTTATACCTCTAATCAACTTCTCCTTGGGCATTTCATCCGGATCTATAATGAAAATATAGTCACCTGTACACTTCCGTATGTGATAGTTTCTATGTTCGGCAAAATTACCATCAAACTCTCTCTCGTGTACAACTATGTGTTCACTGAAATGTTCCAAAACATTTCTAACCGGTTTAGTGGCGTGAAGCGTGTCGAGAAGCACATTAATTTCATCCTCGGAATCTTTAACTTTAATCAAAAATGATATGAGATTATACAAATCCTTAGATTCATTACACACAGTTATAGCATACGAAAGCTTCATTGTTAATGTTTAGTTATTAGTTTTTAAGCACTTAAAAGTAAGTAAAGACTTTTATAAAATATGTGGTGGCCCTTGATGCAAACAGCCATTACAGAATCTGACAAGAAAGCTCTTGTCGATTTTATCCAATCATCCGATAGATATACTTGCGGAAGTAGGGTAAAACATTTTGAAGACGAATGGAGTCGATGGCTTGGATGTAAGTATTCCTTATATGTTACATCTGGTAGTACAGCAAATCTATTATTAATGGCCTCTGTAAAAGAACTTCACAACATTCCAAATGGTTCAAAAGTTCTAGTGCCAGCTTGTACGTGGGTGACTAATGTATCTCCTGTATTTCAAGTTGGTCTGGAACCTGTGTTCTGCGATGTAGACTTGGAAAGATATAGCTTTGATGTTAACAAACTACCGGACGAGGACATTAAAATTGTTTTCATTACACATCTTTTAGGTCTAAATTCACCCGTCGAAAAACTCAAGGAAAAGTACCCCAATGCTATATTTCTTGAAGACATCTGTGAGTCCCATGGTGTTAAGGGTCCAGATGGAACGAGGCGAGGTAGTACAGGTCTAGGTAGTACTTTTAGCTTTTATTATGGACACCATATGACTACTATAGAGGGTGGTATGATTTCTACCGATGATGAACTTCTATATGAACTCATGAAAATTAAGAGAAGTCATGGTATGGCTCGTCTTCTTTCACCACATCTTTATGAAAAGGCCATCAATGATTTCCCAAATATAGATCCAAGTTTTCTATTTCTCACAGATGGATACAATTTTAGAAATACTGAACTAAATGCGGTACTTGGTATTGAACAACTGAAGAGACTCGACGAAAATATTGAAAAAAGACGTAAAAACTTTGAGTGCTTCATGAAACATCTAGATCCAGAACTTTTCTACATTCCCTATAATGATCCAGGTAATAGTAGCTTCGCATTTCCATTTGTGTGTAAAAAGAGGGAAGACATGTTAAAACTCAAGTCTATCTTTAATGAAATGGGAGTAGAATACAGACCTATCGTTTCAGGTAATCTTCTGTTACATCCTTTCTTACAAAAGTGGAAAAACACTGTAGATGTACCTAACGCAAACATACTCAATGATAATGGCGTCTACATTGGAAACAATCATTTTATCACAGAGGATATGATAGTTAAAGTTTTCGAAATAATTAAAACCAAATGGTAAAGACTATATTACATCATCTCGGTCTAGGTGACCAAATTATGTTAAATGGTATGGTGAGACATTTTGCGGAAACAGATAATGTAGCCATTGTCGTAAAAAGGTGTCACGAAGAAAGTGTTCGATTTATGTATAGAGATATCGCTGATAAAGTGGAACTTATTCTCGTAGATAATACAAATCCACGGGAGATTTGGTCAAAAGTTAAAGGTGAAGTTGTAGCACTCGCTACTTATGGTATAGATGATAACGGGTGGAAGTTTATGGTTGAAGGACCGGGAAGTGTAATGTCTAATTGGGCACACGGTGTATACATCCAAGCCGGCGTTAATCCCAAATATATGTATTCAAAGTTTAAGGTTGTTCGCGACAAGTCCAAGGAGTTTACCTTGGACAAAGAAAACTACATTTTTGTACACGACGATCACGAGAGAGATCGTTTTATAAATGTAAATACCGACAAATTTGTATATAGACCGCACGCCAAAGTTGCAGATGAAAGAAAAGAATTTTTTCATTGTGAACGCCCCAATATTTTTGAATATCTCAGTGTAATCGAGAATGCTGACGAGGTTCACTGTATGAACAGTTCCTATAACTGGATGATAGAACTTATGAAGATTGGTGACCCTAAGAAAAACTTTTTTCATTTGGACATCGCTCATAAGCAATATGGACCTAGAACTGTAAAAACTGTGTTTAGTGATGAAGTGTGGACGTTCGTTTAGTAACTCTTCTCTTCAACAATATCAGAACCATGTTCCATGTTAATTATTTTTTTAATTCTTGCCCTCTCGTCGTTGAATTTATAGATATTTCTCGCCTTCTCTATAAAATCAGCACCGAAGTCACCCACCTTCTCGAGGTTTCGAATACCATCTTCCAAGTCCCAAAGTGTATTGTTCACATCTTTTAGCGCTTGTTTGTGAGGAGTTTCAAATTCGTACTTTTGGAGAACATCGAGCTCGTGACGAATATTTTTCAATTTTTCCACATCCTCGACACGATCATCTTTAATTTCCAGAATTGTAATTTTGTCTATGAGTTCACCCTTAGATACTTCTATACGCATTTAAAGTTAAGGGTGCTTAACTCTTTAATATGAATGTAGCGGTAGTTACTGGTGCACGTGGACAGGATGGTTCATATTTATGCGAACTTCTAGATGAAAAGGGGTACAGGGTCGTGAAGTTTGAAGGAGACGTAACTGACTATAAAGATGTACACAAAACAATCGAAGAATGTTCAAAATATGAAAGGGTCGAGATATACAATTTAGCAGCAAAAATTTATGAAGGTTCACCGAATGAAACCTTTCGTGTAAATACCATGGGTATTCTTAATATTATGGAAGCTGTTAAAAATCTTGATATACGTTCAAAATGTAGAATTTTTCAGGCTTCAAGTTCAGAGATTTTTGCAAATCACTGGGAAACACCCCAAAATGAATACTCACTGCGTGTGCCCAGAAATATTTATGGAATTTCTAAAGTGAGTGCAGATTCGATGGTGAAACATTATAGAGGGGAACAAGGACTCTACGTGTGTTCCGGTATTTTATACAATCATGAGTCACCTAGAAGAAAAGTCATATACGTGACACAAAAAATTATCAAGGGTTTACAATCCGGGGAGTGTTTTCAAATTGGAAACCTTGAATCTAGAAGGGACTGGGGTCATGCAAAAGATTATGTTAAGGCAATGTGGTTAATACTTCAGCAAGATGAACCGAGAGATTTTATAATCGCAACAGGTAAGACCTGCTCAGTTCGAGAATTTATAGAAATTGCTGTAAAAAAAATGAATAAAACTATTACATGGTCCGGTGAGGGTACAAATGAAGTTGGTAGTATAGATGGTAGAGTTATGATTCAGGTGTCCAAGGAATTTTATAGAGCTGATAATAAAACTTTACTCGTAGGTAGACCCACACATATAGAAGAGATAGGTTGGACTAGGGAATATGATATTTATAGTTTAATTGAAGAGATGTTACACCCTCAATAAGTGAAATACTGGGTTTCCAGTATTTTAAAATAAAAGTTCTTGGTTCATTTTGTCTATCATGTGTAGTAATCTTCACATCTGTAACACGTACATCATCACATATCATTTTGGCTACATCTTTGATTTTAGTCCACGTAAAATTGGTGACGTCAACACTCGTTTCAGTCCGTAAAACCTCGTCATAATTGTTCATCAACTGTGTAAGAGCTTTTGCGCAATCATCTGTGTGTAAAAATTGACGTTGTTCTTCGCCACTCGTCATGAGATCTATGTACCCTTTACTTTTGTATTTATAAATCAAATCAGCTATGACGTGTGACTTTTTAGAACTCTTTTCTGGTCCATACACATTCCAAAAACGAACAGAAAGTCCACCAAGTTTACTCGTATACTCCTCACCCAATTTTTTTAAAGTACCATACACGTGATTCATGTTATACATAGTACTCGAAGCAAATATAAACTTCTTATCTTTGAGTTCATTGAACGTGTTTAACATGATTAACACATTTTTGTTTATAAAATCTATACCCGCATTTGTGATGTACTTAGCTCCTCCAATATCGTAAGCTAGAAAAAAGACAAAATCTACGTCAGTTAGTGTTCGTCTTAATCTAGGTACATTTTCATAAACACCCAAATCATGCATGGAAGTTATTTTAATATCCCACGGAACTACCTGGTGACCACATTCTTGAAGATATTTACATAAACCGGAACCTATAATTCCATGTGATCCTAGTACTAAGACCTTCATTTAAATAAGTATTTATTGTTCCTTTAATATGTTAAAATATCGAAATTGAAGTCTTGTGTGTTGCTATTTACGTAGTGAACATTTTTTATGTCAACGCGCTTACCAAAAAGTTCAAAAAATTTTTCTTCTTTCTTCTTTTTAAGAATTTTAAACTCCTCATATTGTGTTAAAAGTTGATCAAAATCAACCTTTTCTAGCGAGTTATATCCTTTAATAAATTCTATCCAATTTGGTGCGTTGTATTGTTCTTTGTCTAGTGTAGTAAAGTTTGTCAGCGTTGACGTTTGATGAGCTATAGGTTGATAAAGTAGAGGTAATTTATTCATACATAGATATGCATGCCAAATGATGTCTAATCCATGACCCAAGTTTAAATTTGACATAAAACCTTTTACATAGTTAAGAGAAAGCCACGCGCATTCACAGCCACCGTTATTAGCTATAGCATAAATATTGTTCATTACAGGTTTTTTGTTGTACATGTAAGATGTACCCAAATTAACAAATCCAACTTTGTTGATATCATCCGGAATACTTTCAAAATACTTTACCCAATCATGATGAAATGTAATATCATCATCAGTAAATATAGCAGCTTCTATATTTTCCTCGATCATTTGTTTACACGTAAATAATGTTTTGACTAGATTACTCGTCAACTTCACACCATAAGGTAGATTTTGAGTAACATTCAACCACTCAATAAATGGGTGATCATAGTTATAGTCTTCAATCCACCTAATATCCTTGATGGGTACACGTTCTTCCAAATGTTTTTCAAGAAACACTTTTCTCTCGGGCGCCAATTGAGGACAGTGTTTGACAAACAAAACTTCAGGAAGCTTCATATAAGTTATAGATCATTCATCTTTAAATAAAATCTACATTAATTATAAAATGTCTTCTAAATTAGCAGCATTAAGTGCATTGGCTGGCAGGGCCGGAGGAGCTGCGGCCAGTGCGGGTGGAGCTGTGTCCGGTGCAATTGGTAGTGCTGGCACAACTGTCACCCAGACTGCAGCCTATCAGGGCGCCGCCGCAAATGCCGCCAAGACGGTCGGTCTCGAAATCAATTACGGTCAGATCGGTATAATCATGTTCTTCGGTTTATTCTATCTCGTCATCGCATCCCTCGGTATCGATATGTTCAACAAGTGCCCAGACCAGCAGGGTAACAAGACCCAAGAGAATCTCAAGAACTTTTTGTCCTACACTCTCGCCATCTCTCTCACCATTCCGTGCACTCTTTTTCTACTCAAGGTTGCTGGGTCTAAGCTCAGTGGCATCATGGTTCTCCTCTTCGGTATAATGGGTATTGTCGGTAGTTCCGCAGCTCTCAATTGGTCGAGGACTTGTGAAAGTGCCAAGAAGGACGACTCCAAGAAGGCTTTCAGCGCTGTAAGCCTCGTCGTCTTCCTCCTCGCCTTTTTGGTTGGATTATTTATGTTGAAGCCTAGTAGTGTGCCAAAGGCAAAGGCCGAATGAAGCCAATTGCCGTAAACGTATACATACTCTTAATGTTCTTGGCCTACCTGTTACGTAGAGCAGGAACATTTTCTATGGAAGAAAAAGTGAAGATGATTGAATTTTTAAGTTACATGGCACTCAATCCCAACAAAGTCATGAATCCAAGCATAGCGAGCCTACCATTCTTAAGCTCCGCCTCAGGTGTGAACGACCAGTATTCCTCATCGTCAAAATCCTTAGAGGTAATGAGCGACGCAACTGCGAGTGTAGAAACCACACCGGTGGCAGCCGCAGCGTACATAGGATCCTCAAACTGCTGAATGATGTTTTCACCGGACATCATCCAATCGAGGGAACCCCAAAGAACACCCTGCATCGCCGCACGTCCATTTACGACCTCGACGAAGCGAGCCTTCTTGTTTGGAATCTTAGCCGGTACACGTGGCGGACGCTCCGTAGACGCCTTCACGTCATATCGCTTGTAATAGGATGGCTTCAACTGCGCACGAATGAGAGAGCTCATTACTGGATAAGATATGTTCTTATCCTTTAAACCAGATCATCTTGTTCTTGAAGATGCGAGACATCACGTAAATTTGAACAGCAAGTGCGATAGAGGTGTTCACCGTCAGTAAGTTCACACCGTATCTCCTCACCTGATATGTCAACCAGAGTAAAGTAGTTATGATGCCGACGATCAGCATGTTTCTAGATTCGTGTCCAACTTCATCAGACTTTTGAAAGTCGTCGTAAATCTGAACAAAACCCAACCCCAGAGCAACGCTCGCGAGTATGTCGTCGATTTTCATTCTCACTTATAGTATACAAAGAATTAAATATGGATGCCATTTTACAAAAGTTTGCTGGAAAGATTGATGCGCAGAGCCTCATCAAAACCGTCGAGGACATCAAGATTGAATATCTCGACGATGGTTTTACCAAGGAAGACATTCCTCCCATTCTCGGTCGTCTCATGTTAGAGACTACCAAGTTCAAGAAGCTTCCCGGTCCTCAGAAGAAGAAGTTGGTCATCGGTGTACTCAATCATCTCATCGAGCAAATAGACGATGGTGAGAAGGACTCCGAGTTTGAGATTGTTCTCAAGGCTATGGTCCCACCCATGGTAGACAGCTTCGCTGCGATGCTTAAGGCCAAAAAGGAATTAGCCAAGTGCCTCCCTTGTCTGGCTTAAAAATTTGCCACGTAGTCATAATAGTATGAGATTCCCCTCTCTGGAGGTAATGATACAATACGGAATCTATACAGTAAAAGAGTTAGAAAGATTTGCAAAGGGACTCGTAGCGAAAAAGAAAATTAACATCCTAAGTGAGTGTGAACGCTGTGATTTTGTATACGACGGAAACTTCTGTACAAACTGTCAGGTATGAAGTATTGTACGGTAATGAGTTGTATGTCCAAGGGACCTGTGATTCAAAGTAATAATCACATGTGCGCAGAAAGACAACTCATTCGACGGTTATATAGGGAGTGTCTGAAAAAGGGGTACAAACCTCATCAATTTCCAGAGTGGATGAACAGGAAATACGGACATTTAATCGTATACAGAAAAACGGTGCACGGTGACGGTATATCATTACCTTGTGTCCTTTGTAGAAAGGAAATAGAGAGATATGATATATGTTGGATCGCACACGACGGTGAACGGTGGGTTCACAGTAGAAAAACTGAAAATTTACCACCTTCTATACCGACAGCTAAGCAAAAGAGGTTATTAGGTTTTCGGGGTTATGATAAGCCCCAAGGCTGACTCTAAATTGTTATGACTTCGTTTTAGCGGTTTATTCCTTTTTAGCTTTAGCGCGTTGTTATTAGAAGTAGCATTCTTTATTTCATCCATCTTTCTCGTGTTTGAAACAAAGGGTATTAGATGTTCTACGACAGGTTTTTCGTCAATAGGTTTGGGTGGTTCAACGTCAACCGTTTGGTTACTTCTAAACTCATCTATAGTCATGTCTCCACCAAAAACTTTGAGACTAAATCGATTTGGAGCGGGCTTAACATGCCCCATCTGCCCATACATCCTCCGCCGCATCAGAGTTATGTTTCCACATATGATACCTCCTCGACTGTTCACTCCGTATTTATCTAACGCAAATGATTTCATACAACTCCACGAACAAAAGTTACCTGTCGTTTGAAACTGATTTCTCCTATCATCGTATTTATAAGGCATATTTAAAGGCGTTCCCTCGAAGGGGTGACAACACCACCAACACCACATATAGTTATGAATTATTATCTCTTTAAGTGTATCAAAATGTGTATTTCAAAGATTTTGATATGGTTGTTGGACTAGAGTTTAATACACTAGATATTTTAGTTTTATTTGCACGTATCACCATGAATAACCCCACAAGACACACAATAAATAATATACCGGAAACCGTTCCGGAGTACACGTGATATCTAACATTTTTGCTCTTCCATCTAAACTTTTTAGGAAATTTAAACATGGGCGTTTTGTTAAGTGGAAACAGGTTGTAGGGAAAATCGCGTTTCCTCTCATATGGTGGAAGAGGATCATTCCACCAACTCGGTTCTTTATATGGTATACCCGTGTTACAAGCTACAACAATATCACCATTTGATTGAGTTTTTATGTCTATATCTTGATCACAAATCTTATAGCTGGATTTGCAATCGCTTTTGGCGTTATGTGGAATAAAACCACCATACTCCGACGCACATGCATTTGGTCTACAGTGAACATTTTGTTTTAAAATAGGATATCCATCTTGTGCTTGAAGCTCTTTCAAGAGTTTTTTATTTGCTTCAACGTCTTTACCAGCTTTTATATCTTCCTTTGTCCTTTTAATTAGTATAGCGGGACCCAAAGCGTCTTTATTCTCCTCTAAAATTCCGTAAGCGTGTTTACAACCAGCCGCATTTCCATCGGTGAGACAAACTTTATTTTTTAAATTGTAACATTCACACCATTTATCACCTGGATTTTCCTTACAGTATGCGCCGGCCATTTTCTCGTGCAAATCCCGGCCAACGGATCCAGCTGAACATCCGGGTTCATTTTGTATTCTTTTGTCTACAGCGCACCATACTTCCCTGTCAGCACCAAAACTTTCACATGTAAGTCCACCACCAACAG
>Ga0129351_1000648_pt1 | contig 13146 bp, 12 predicted proteins | sample CPBDNA_8_FD_94423 | JGI IMG/M metagenome (GOLD analysis project Ga0129351, IMG submission 94423) | Freshwater to marine salinity gradient microbial communities from Chesapeake Bay, USA - CPBay_Sum_27_0.2_DNA | ecosystem: Environmental > Aquatic > Marine > Coastal | place: USA: Chesapeake Bay... | reverse complement strand
TGTTCTAATTCTTTAAATGCATCGGTATCTTTTAATTTATTTATCTCTGCTTTAACAGTTACACTACTATCTAAATCTGCAATAAAGTTTTTGTAAGCAAGACTAACTGGAAATTCAATAACAACAAATGTTCTGTACTTTCCATTTGCTAGCGCAGCCATTTTAGTTTTAAATATTTTGTAACCTCTAATAGTTGCGTTTTTAACTACTATATTTGATATCCTTTGCATTTCAGTTTTAAGAGTAAGATCTGCATCAACACCAGCTTCTTTAATTACTAAATTATTTGCACTCGTTAAGTAATCATCAGGATTTGCTCCACCTACACCTACATGACTTTTAAAAAATCCTCTACCAAACGAACCTGTTGAGGTTGATGAGCCACTTATGTTTTTTCCAGCACTCATAACCAAATCAGCACTACCTGTTAAATTACCTTCAGGTCCTACTGACCAATATGTTGTACTACCTTGTATAAGTTCTATAGGACCAGAACCACCACCACCTCCTGATTTTAATTTTAAACCAGAATTACCTGCAACAGTTATTATACCAGCACCATTAGAAGAACCGATTGTCTTACTTCCATTAAATGTTAATCCACTACCATCTACAACAACTATTTCAGCACTACCAACCATAAGTTGTATTTCACCAGAAAGTGGGTTAAAAATTTTAAAATTGTTACTACTATCGTAACTTATGTAAGGATCTGCTGTACCATTTGACCTTTTGAAGTAAATGTAGTTATTGTTATCTAACTGAACATTACCAGAAATGGTAAGAGCTCTTTGATTATCAGCAGTTCCTTTTCCTATTGCTACAGCACCAAAAGAACCTGTTAAATTTGATGAACCACTTATTTTACTACCAATAAATAGATGAGTATCATCTGAACTATCACCAAAAATAGTTGAACCACTACTGAATGATTGTGTAAGATGTGTAACCGAAGATGATACGATGTATCTTTCTGCTATCACATCACCGACTGCTCTTATGTTACCACCGAATATACCATCACCACTTATATCTAAGGAAGAACCTGTTATCGTTCCTGTTACAGTAAGATTTGTTGAGGTTACTTCCGTACTATTAAATGTTGTAGTGTTAAATGTGTCTGATTCTACTCTTCCAAACGAACCAGTTGAAGTTGATGAACCACTTATGTCAGCACCTATTTCAATATCTCCAGTAGAATTTTTAATAGTAAATTTTATAGAACCAGCAACTCCGAAATGTGCACTATTGCCAATCTTAAAATTATCATCATTATCTTGACCAAATGACCAGTAAGTATTTCTTGAAGAGTTCCAAAATCTTGCGTGAGAACGACCACTTGCATTAGTATTCTCAATAAAGAAGTGAGGATCATTATTGTTATTATTTATTTTTATATGAAGTGGTTGAGATGGAGTAGTTGCTAAACCAATACCTAATCTGTTACCAATAAAGGCATTATCACTTACATTTGAGGTGCTTGATTCTACTCTACCAAACGAACCTGTTGAAGTTGATGAACCACTTATATTCCCACCAAAATGTATGTCGTTGAATCTGGCACTTGTTGAACCTAAATCAACACTATTATCGCTATTAGGTAAAAGGTGTGGACTAACAGTAACACTATTATTTCCAGCAAGTATTAAGTGACCACTTCTAGCATCTACATATGTACCACTAAAAGTAGGACCTCCTATTGTACCATCAGCTATAATAACATGACTACGAGCATCGTTAGTGGTATTTACCAATAACTTGTTATCTACGACAGCGTTACGGGCAACATCAAGTTGTCCAAACGAACCAGTTGAGGTTGATGAACCAAGAAAATCACCACTAGCACTTATGTCACCTTCAACAGTCAATTTTTTTGATGGATTTAAATTTCCTATACCAACACCAGTTGTAGTTAGAGCAAGTGATTTAGCATTATTATTATCAACTCTCATTCGGATATAATCTTGAGCCTCATCACCTTGTATTCTTACTCTGCTAGTATTTCCGTCTGATATGTTTGTCCAAGTTATCTGCTGTCCGTTTTCTAACAGAACACCACCGCTTCTAATACTCAACTTTTCTAATGGCGTAAGAGTGCCAATGCCCAACTTATTATCTATGTAACCAGCACCAAACGAACCAGTTGAGGATGATGAACCACTTATTTTATTAGCAGCTATCTGTAAAACTTCAGTTCCATCTATGATACCACTTATCTTATCCGTTCCACCACCAAAGCCCGTATTTGTTCTTCCACTAATTCTGTAAGTAGCATTTGTTGTACTTGAAGCACCACTCCATATATTAGGACCAGAAGCATTATTTGAACCAAAATAAATATTACCACCATGATTGTAAAATTTAAATCTTTCAGTATTAGCAATATAAACACTTATATTTGTATCACTACCATCTCTAAATCCACTTGTACCAGATGAACCGATAAATATATCATCTTTAAATCTAGCATCATCTACTATTAACTTACCAAACGAACCAGTTGAAGTTGATGAACCACTTATATCTCCACTTGAAGATATAGCAGCAAATAATGGTTTTGATGTTGTTGCTACATCTTGTCCAATAGCTACATCGTTAGCATTTACAGTAACACCTGTTCCAGCACCAATATTAAAAGTTCTATCGGAAGCTAGTGTTCCACCACCTGTTAAACCAGCTCCTGCTATTAAATCTCTAGCTTGTAAAGTATCTACATTACCTTCTTCTGTAGTAATCCTACCAGCTAATGAAGAACTTACCGAAGTAACTGAACCACTAATTGTAGTTTGTAAAGTGGAATCTGAAAAATCTATTTCTATATCATTTGCATTTGCTGTAATACCAGTTCCACCGACTACGTTAAAAGTTCTATCAGAAGTTAGTGTTCCACCACCTGTTAAACCTGTACCAGCTATTAAATCTCTAGCTTGAAGAGTATCTACATTTCCTTCTTCGGTTGTCAATCTTGTAGATATTGAAGAACTTACTGATGTAATAGAACCACTAATTGTAGTTTTCACATTCTGTAGGTAAACACTTGAAGATAATTCTCCTCTCCAAGAACCACTTACATCACTTCTATCAAATGGTGTGGAACCACTAATGATAGAACCTAAGTTTGTCCCAATACTAGCTGCTTCTATCTGTCCGCTTGAACTTATATTACTACCGGTAATATTTCCTGAGACATCTTTTCCGTCTACTATCGAAAAATCACCGGCTGGTTCAAATTGTCCTGTTACTTTTACACCCATTATATCTTCCTACACTGTATCCACTAATACAGTAGCATTAGTCATTGTTAATTTATTAGTTGACCTATACACACTATAGTCTTCTTGAAACCCTACAGCATTTGTCACTGTGACATCTGATTGTTGATTAAATGCAAATGGTAAATTTGTACTATTATCCTTTAATTGGTACTCACTATCATTATCACCATATCTGTTTGGTATTGCTACTATCACATACTGATTTGTAAATGAACCAACCGACAATGTATTACCAGTTATTGAACCATCGTCATATGAAGTGTTTTTGTTTGTTAGTGATTCTACACTAGCTTCATTGTTAACCCACGCTGAACCAGTACCCCAATAAATATAGTTTCTTATCTGATTATTAGTACTAGTCACAAAGGTAGTGGAATGTGCATCTACATTCGGTATCTTACTAGCATATACAAAAAAGTTTTCTGTGTATCCAGCAGTATTAAGATAACTTACTGTTTCTCTCAAAGGTGTTTTAGTGGTAGCATCTGTTCTATCCATAGCAACAGTCAATCTATTTGGATTATTACCACAATACACTTGTGTAACATTTGTATCACCTGTTCTATGTGCAAATGATAAATAATTTGAATCACCGATAGATAATCCAGAAAGTGTTCGTGTTGTATCAGTACCCGTAATACTATTAGCTGCTGCTAGTGTTCTTATGTCTGCTTGATTGAATCCGTTGTTTTTACTCAACTCTCCGTAAACAAATTGATTTCTAAAATATATCCTTTGGTCTGTAAAATCATTATCGGTATCACTTCCAGCAGAAGCAAATAATTTAAATCTTATATCATCGTTAGCACTTGGTGGATAAGTAATAACCATAGGATTAGTGCCTGTAGAAAAACTTGAACTTAACGGAAACATATCATAGGAGCTACTTACCGAACCATCTACGAAACCTTGAATTTTTGGTGCACCTTCCGAACTACCATTAAACCCATCAGGTGGGCCGTTGTTGTAAGTTGCTGTAAATGTAAGATCTCCCACACCTTTCCACGAGCCTGTTCCAATTAATTGTGGTGATGTAGAATCATTCATATCAAAATCTGCTATTGTGAATACAAAGGTAGCATCAAAAGCAGCAGGAACAAATTTGGTTCCGTTAAATTTTAGAACTTGGTCACGAGCAACACCGGTTGGATTTATATCGGTTCCACCTATCTGAGCTAGTCCAAAAGAACCAGTAGAGCTAGATGAACCACTAACATTACCTTTCTTAACTTCAAGGTCGTGATTTAAAATATTTTTACCTATGTATTTTAGGTTTGCCATATTATGTTATTTCCAACACACTCGCAAAAGCTTGTAAATCACCATTAGCTGAAGCAACAGCTTTTAGTACATCACCAGCTTCTAAATTAATAGGTTTCTCAATAACAAGAGTTGAATCTGCTGGTACATCTACTGTTTTCATAATGTAGAAATCAGAACCAGCGCTTGTATCCGTTACATACAAATCTATGGTTGCATCATTCGTTCCATCTACATTACTAATGTAAACTGCATGAATAACTCCTGTTGTACTACCAGGTGCTGTATAAATAGTTGTAGCACTATTACCAACAGCAACTCCAGCATTCTTAAAAGTATTAGCCATTATTATCCTCCAAACACTATTGCCATCGCCGTAGCGTGGTCTATTACTGATGTTCCTTGTTCAAATACCCTACCACTTGTAGTATCTATATTACCACTCGCAGTTATCTGACCAGTAACACTTAGGTTATCACCAAAACTTATCGTGTCTCCACCTTGAACAGATTCAAAAGCATCTGCTCTTACGATACCACTAGCAGTAACATTTCCTTGAATTGATAAATGTCCAAATGAACCAGTGGATTGTGAATCTCCTGATAAACTACCAGAAAGGGTAAACGAACCTGTAAGTCTTGGATTTAATTGTTTACTATCTAGTAAAGCCATATTCTTTCTCTCTCAGTTTTTCCCAACGCGTCTTCATAGAGCGTGAAATCTTTTTTCTGTGTTCAATAGTTTTCGGTTGTTTCATCTTTTCCAATGTTTCCATTGTGACTTTTCTATCCAACTGAGCGCATGATTTACAAACCGAATTATTGCCTACTGCTCTGTCAAAGGAATCTTTACGAGAATAGTATATAACCTTACTACAATCAGGACATTTTCTATTCTTTCTATCTTTCCAATGACGTTTTCTCATAGTAATAAATATAAGGAAGTAGTAAAAGAAAGGTGGAACTGACGAATTATTTTTAAGAATCGAACTTACCCCAAGCCAATATTTCATCATCTGATTCTAAATTGTATCCAATACTGGATGTATCTACTTTTAATAAGAAAGTAGAACCAGCTTGTTGTATTTCTAATGCATCGTGTTCCATATACTGACCATTGATAAAAAATATAAAATCATTTTCATTGGTAGCTAATAAACCTGTTGGTGCAGAAGCAGTTACTGCTGTAAAACTAGCTGTAGCAGCTGAAATAGAATTTGATTTTTTAACATATTGTTTTCTCATATATTGGTCTGGTGTAGTTATTGTATTTGATGTAATTAGAGCTTGACCATTTACAATAGCATTACCAAGTATTTGAAGAGAGCCTGTGAATCTATGATTGTCATCAACACTATCACCAAAAGCAGTTGAACCACTAGCGAAAGCAACAGACATCGATGTTACTGAAGAAGTAACTACAAAGTTTTCTGCAATAATATCACCCTTTACAACCCAATCCGTACTTACCTCAGCTTTACCATCATCTCTTTGTTTTATCTCAAATGAAGTAGGACCGATATGAATTGCAGAAGAAGCAGATACATTAGCAAACTGAACTGTACTTGTAGTACTTACATCTTGTCCTATACCAAACGTAAATGTCTTAGAACTTCTACCATCAAACTGACCAGCACCACCAATAGATACACCCGTACCAGCTACTATACTAAAAGGATTTTCTAAACCAGAACTACCAGCAGCACCCACATCCTTTGATACAGATATTCTAACATCTCTAGTTTGACTATCTCCTACCAAGTCGGTAAGATTTACACTTACATCATCACCTATAAGTATTCTTTTTGGTGTAAGTGCTTTTTGTGTTGTGACAACACTATTAAATTCTTCGGGTATAAGATAGCCTTTTAGTGTAACAGAAAAGTTTGTTCTTATCAATCTTTCAGAGTTTACTGTAAATTCACTAGCATCTGTATAATTATCTATTGATGTTCTAAACTTAAACTTTCCATCTTCTCCCCAATATGAACCTTCACTCCAAATAATCTTTTCGATTATTCTGTTCATCTGTTCCGTATATGATGTCCAAACAATAAATTCGTATTCTAAATTTACATAATCAGGAACACCAACTGTGTATAATTCTTTTGTTTTATTTAAACCTTGTTGTACAGCAAAATTATCATATCTATTTTTTTGTGAATACTTACTCTGAAAAGTACGAAATAGTTTTGGACTTAATGGGTCTATTTTGTCTACAGCGATACTCTCATCTTTAGATATAGAGTTTCTCTTAAATACAATAAGAGGTATTACAAGTTGTTTTTTATTATCTATTAGGTAACCATTCTTTTGTATACTATTCCATCTTTCAGGATTAGAATACATAAGAGGAACTTTTATAGTTTCATCATTTTCCAATACAGTTGGTTTAATAACATTGTTAAAGTAAAACATAATAGCTGCATCGATATCCATCAACCCAACTGATATGTTTTTTACTGTGTCATCTCCTCTTGACCTCAATGTTCCTCTATTAATTTCTTTTCTAGCAGAACGAGGTATTGGTTTTTTACGAGCCATTAGATACTCCTAACTCTTTCTATCTGTATTGAACTCTTTCTGATTAAGAATGTTGTTGCTACAACCGAAAAGTTTTGGTCAAATTGTCCACCAACCAACTGATTCTCATTTATAGAACCAACCTCAAAATAACCATAGTTCCAATCTATTAAATCTCCGATGTCCAACACCATACTAGCGTCAATAAAAGCCTGTCTTAAAAATGAAAACGTTACATTTTGTTGAGCATCAGGTCCAAATTCATCTGTATTAAAATCAAAATCATCAGCTGCTACAAGAGCGTTCATCTGTACTCCATTCTTATACACCTTTTTACCACCAGCTGCTTCACCATACATATTAACGGCTGACTCTTGTAAAGATGGTTTGTAAACAACACATTCTTGATTTATAAGTCCGTCTTTATTTCCTTGCTTATCACCAACCAACTCTCTACTAACTCTAGTTATTAGGTTAACATCTCTTTGAGGTAAAAATCTACCAGCCATTTTTTTATCCTATGTATATCGGGTATGGAACTTTAGATAATTTTTCTTGTAGAAACTCTGCTTCATCTTTGTCAGCTTCTAACAAAGCTTTTCTACTTGTCTGTTCTAAGGTTTCTCTAAGTTCTGTGATTAGGGCTTCTTTTTCAGTAGCCGCTTCGGTTCTTAAAGTATCTCCATCCAATGTTGTTTCTGCATTTGGTATAGGAAGTGAAGCATATTTACTTCGTATCGTTCCTAGTAACTCTTTACAAAGAGCTAATCCGTATTTCTTTATCCACTGTTTACCAACTTCGTTAATATCCTTAAACAACATATTATTAAATGGAGCATTAGAGTAATCTGTAATCACGCCATCTGTTGTTCCTTGTAATGTACTATCTCTATCTTTCTTTACCAAATATCTAAAATGAAGTTTATAGGAATCTCCTGTTGGATTTGGAAAAATTCTTAATTTATTATTTACCAACTCAAATGAGTAAGCAGATTTTCTTATCTGGTCATTGAACTCAATAGCTTGAATCTTTAGTAAATCAGCGTACATCGGCATCATCATAAACTGAACCGCTGGTGAGTTATTACCCCAACCAAATGAATCTAACATATTGTAACTACCATCACCTGTACCAGCATAAGGATCGAAGTATCTGGTTATAGCAGGTGAACCTTCATAGTATACTTTTCTAATTTCAATTGAGTTACCACTTTCTGATACATTAGCCCAAAGAGCATCTAAATCATAAACCTGTGAACCACTATTAATTTGTATCGAACCACTTTTATAATCTACTGTTCCACCAACACCAGCTTCTGTTCCGTATTGTTCGGCTAATTGGATATTTCTACCAATAGTCGGTGTTAGTTTTTTATGTGTTAAATTTGTCTTTGTATTACCAGAACCTGTTTCTTGTCCCTGCAAAGCCAACATATTGTCTCTAATATTAAATTGATTTACTTGTGCTGAATATTCAGTAATAGCTTCTTCATAACAAGCGTAGAATTGTTTGTCTTGTAGTTCTACTTCGACTATTGGATACCCCAATCGTTTAGCAGCCCAATCAGAAAACTTATCTACTGAATGATTACCAGAACCTGAAAACGCTGTATCTGAATCATAAAACCCATATGGTGTGTTTCCTGATGAAAAAGAACTACTACCAGCCCAAATTGCTTCCATTATATTCTCCTAAAAAGGTGTATTTTCTCATTAATAAATATATAAGATACAAAAAAAGGGGAGTAAAACTCCCCTTTTTAAGTTGTTCAATCAATTAAATTAATTAAACGTGATTGATATCAGCAACGATGACTTTTCCATAGAACTCAGATCTGACCATCTTCTTAGCATAACGAGTCATCACACCTTTACGTGGAGTAAAGTTTTGTGGATCGTATACTAATGGAGTCATAATCATCGGTACATATGGAGCGTACACAGCACCAGTTTCTAAGAAGTTACTTCCTCTGAAACCGACTAGGATGTCGTTAGAAGTCATGTATGGGTTCTTATAAACAGTATATCTGTTATTGATCGAACCAACAGCTTCAACACCCATAGCATAGGTTTTAGCAGAAGCATCACCAGCGTTAGCAACATATCCGCTTACTGATTCTAAGATTGTAGCAGTTTCAGGTGAAACAACAACAAAATTAGCACCACCACGAAGTGTCTTCTGATGAATTGCGTTAGATACTGATTGTATCTTAATTCCAAGAGTTTGGAACCAAGATGCTTTTGTGTATGCATTTGAAGCACCACTAATCTGTGTCCAAGCAGGTGCGCCTGTACCAGAACCATCATACTCAAAACCGACTTTAGCTGACCAGTAAGCAGTCTTAGCAGAAGCGTTTAGACTTAACATATCAAGTATTTCCAAATCGATTTCCATCGCGATGTACTCACTTAACATTGCTGTTAATTCAGCTTCAGCGTCAACACTATGATAAGCGTTTAAGTCTTGAGCAAGTTCAGGTGTCCATACAGCTTTCAATTTACGAGTTTTCGCAACGATAGCTTCACTCTTTAACTGAATGTCAACTTCAGGAATCTGAAGATCATCAGCCGAAGAAGGACCAGGTGAGGTGAATGAACTCTGTTCAAAATCACCACGTTGAGCAGCAGTTGGAGCCTCATGATACAACAATGAAGCAGTAGCAAGAGCAGCAGATGAAGTTACAGCAAAAAATGATATTGTGCTGTTATCTGCAGCAACTGTTGTATACTGCGGATGTAGTGTTCCGATATGAGAACCACTAAGCTCAAAAGCTTTTACACCTTCTAAGTCTGGTCTTGTTATATAGCTGTTTGCACCAGATGCTCTAACAGTAAGCTTTCTCAAACTACCATTAGCAATTGAAGCACTCAAATCTGGCTCAAATTCAACATCTTTCCAAGTAGCAGCTGCTGAAACTAAAGCAGAACCAGACAATTGAACTGATGTTTTATCGTTAATAGAATATCCGGATTTTCCTCCGCCATACAAACCACCACTAGCGTCACCAGAACCTGAAGTGTTACCAAAGATATCACTGTTCTGGTCAATGTTAGCCTGATTAGCTGAACCATATTTGAAGTCCAAGAAGAAAATCAGTCCAGATGGTAAGTTCATAGGTTGTACACTTACGAACTCCTGTGCTGAAATCTCACCAAAGATTCTACGAACCAATGGTAAAGCAACACCACTCCATTCTTCTTTACTTCCACCAGTACCTGTTTGAGACGCCTCTTTAATAAGCTGCGTAGCCTGGTTTTCAAGAAGAACAGCCATACCTGTTTTCTTAGTGGAGTCTTCAATATCATCCAATAATCCGGTTGGCTCCCACTTATCGACTAACTTACGAGTCTGCTTGAGGAGCTCTTGATGAGGGTTATGACCACTCATCAAATCGTTTATTTTAAAGTCTGACATTATTTGTCTCCCAATTAAATAAGGTTAGCTAGCTTTTTAAACCTATCTCTCAAATCATTGCTTTCAGTAATTACTTCTTTCTCTGATTTGGTAGATGCGACTGGCTTAGAAGCAGCTCCCTTAGATTCATTAATTTCATTTTTTCTAGCACCATTAAAAGATTCACCAAGTGTAGAGTACACTAACTTGACTTCTCTAAGGTTACTAGCTCTATCGAATTGCTCAACGACTTTCATCTTCTGTTCGTTATTCAAACCATACTTTCTGAATAGTTTGTTTGTGAATAGAAGTTTAGCATTTAGCAAGTTGACTTCATTTAGCTTTCCACGAAGTGTTTCGATTACGGAACGATGTTCTTCAAGGTCGGATTTAAGTTCTGCAACTTCATCCTTCTTCTCATCTTCATCTTCTTCCTCAGAAAGAGCAGCAAGAACTTCATCAAGATCGATATCTTCATCCATCTCTTTGTCGTCTTTTTCTTCACCTTCTTTGAGTTTTCCTTTACCAGGATCTTCTTCGTCACCAGCACTAGCTTGACTAACTTTGTTGTCACCAGCACCAATACCAGAAGATTTAGATTGTTCCTCAATGTCATCACCTTCTTCGATTTCTTCACTCTCTTCAACTTCTTCAGCTTCATCAAGTTCAGATTCTAACTCTTTGATTACAGATTCTAAGTCTAAGTCTTCATCCATATCTTCGTCATCTTTTTCAACTTCATCAAGTTCTTCATCCATTTCTTCTTCATCTTCTTCATCTTCTTCAGCTATAGGTGCATACTTAACACCATCGATTTCGATTATATTTGACTCATCCATATCATCATCAGAGTGGTCATCAGAAGGATCTTCGTCAGCAGCTTTCATCATAGATCTTTCTTCCATGTCATCTTCATCGTCTCTTTCTTCTAAATCGACATCTTCTTCTTTCTTATCATCGTCTTCATCTTCGATTTCGTTCTGAATCTTCTGAGATAACATATTCTGTAATCTTGGAGTGAAAGCCTCTTCTAAAGCCATCTTAGCATTTTCTAAAGCTGTTTCACGAACTGCTTTAGCGTCAGCAATTGCTTCTTTTAAGAGATCATCCATTATTATTCTCCTATTTAGGATTTAGTATAGTTATTGGGAACTATAATAGAATTATTATATTTCGGTTACACCATATAGAATCATGGTGTATTTAGTTTTGTATATATAAATATAAGGAATTAATATTTTCTACCGCGATTTCTACTATCTTCTTCCATTAATTTGATTTTTTTCCAATAATTACGAGCTTTTGCTTTGTTTTTCATCTCCTTTTTGACAGCAGATGGTTTTTTATAGAACTCTCTTTCTCTAAGTTCAAACATAAGGTTTGACTCTTTGACTTTTCTTTTAAATATACTGAGAGCTTTTTCGTAATTATTATTCTTTACAACAACCTTTATTGCCATATTTACCTCTAATCTTCTTCTTTTTTCGCCTTATAGTTTCTATCTACATAATTGAAGAAATCTTTTTTATCATCATCACTCATATCTCCAATATCAGATACATTAAATTTTTTCATAGCTTTCTTAAAGAATGCTTTGTAATCATCCTCTTCTCTAAACATCATCTTTTCAGCTTCATCCATATCACCTCTAGCTTCTGAATCTTCATCATCATGACCTGGTATATGCTTTTCACCAATCTCATAATATCTACCTAAAATGTGTCCCATATCTTCATATAGTCCACTCATTCTTTCTTGTAGAGAATTAGCTTCGTTAGCTACCTTACCAAATTGTTTAGATAAGTTTGTAAGTTCTTTCATGTTACGACTAACTGTAACTTTATCGAACATATCGTCTACTTCTGAAAGTGTATGTTGAGCAGCTCCTTCAGCAATCGATGATAGTGATTCTGCTACTTCTTTTAAACTACCCTTACCATAGATGGATTCACCTATAGAGTTAAAGTTACGAATTGATTCTACTAATTCTTTTACATTAACAGATGGTTTCTCTTCTTCATTCTTAGCCCAAGGACTTTCAGAAACGATACCACCAACCATTGTCATTTCGTTTAGTAAATCTTTTAATTTAATGTTAGCCATAATTTATCTCCTTAGATATAAATATTACTCTTTTTAATTTTCTTTGTTTTGAAATTTATCATCTAAACCATCTTTGCCATCTAAGTAATTATATACACTTTGTAAGTAATCCATAGATTTGGTTAGTTTAGATTGAACCCAAGCTGGCATTGATACTTCACCACCATTACCAACATTGTCAATTATTTTGTAAATCATTTTCGCATATTCCATAGAACGTTCTAACTGAGCTTTAGCCATTTTACCTTCGTGGTCACTAGCTTCATTGACAGAAGTAGAATCATACTTCTTTTTTCTTCTCAACAAATCAATTTTGTCGATATCCTTATCAACGTAATCAGCTGGGTTTTCTAATAATATGTCTTTAAGTTTTATCATTTTATCAGTTTGTATGCGATATCAGCCATCTTTGATATGGACAACTTCTCATACTTCTTTTTGTTAGAACCAGTTAACGCCTTATGTACCTTCATTATAGCATTAGCAGTTTGCATATCCACAATGACACCACCTATTCTTTTATAAGATTTTTTCTTGACAATATCTTTTATCTTAGCTATATTGTTAGCTTCATTTACGGATTCTTTAATTC
>Ga0129351_1000647_pt1 | contig 13152 bp, 15 predicted proteins | sample CPBDNA_8_FD_94423 | JGI IMG/M metagenome (GOLD analysis project Ga0129351, IMG submission 94423) | Freshwater to marine salinity gradient microbial communities from Chesapeake Bay, USA - CPBay_Sum_27_0.2_DNA | ecosystem: Environmental > Aquatic > Marine > Coastal | place: USA: Chesapeake Bay... | reverse complement strand
TGCGCGAGATGAAGATCGTCGCCATGGGCCTTCTCACCGGAGCCGACGCAGAGGAAGCCGGCACCTACTTCGATTACGTGGTTGGCGCCCTCGCCTGAACCGCTCGCTGAATTTCCCTCTCGTCTCCTCACGGATCCATGCAAGACGCCATCACCAACGTCATCAACAAGTCGGACGTCCAGGGCCTCTACCTGGACACGGCTTCGATGAGCAGCCTCGAGTCGTATTTCGCCAGTGGTGAACTGCGCGTGCGCGCTGCCGCCACCATCAGCGCCAATGCTTCGGCCATCATCCGCGATGCCGTAGCCAAGGCCCTGCTGTACTCGGACATCACCCGTCCCGGCGGCAACATGTACACCACCCGCCGCTACGCAGCCTGCATCCGCGACCTGGATTACTACCTGCGTTATTCCACCTACGCCATGCTGGCTGGCGACACCTCGATCCTCGACGAGCGCGTTCTGAACGGCCTCAAGGAGACCTACAACTCCCTGGGTGTGCCCATCGGCGCCACCGTTCAGTCCATCCAGGCCATGAAGGAAGTGACCGCTTCCCTGGTGGGTCCTGACGCAGGCCGTGAAATGGGCGTGTACTTCGACTACATCAGCTCCGGCCTGGGTAACTGATCCCTGCCTTCGGCAAACCTGCGGATCAATCCATGCGCCTCTTCAAAATCACAGCTTGCATTCCCTGCCCGGAGAAGACCCGTTCCCAGCGCGAGCTGCAGAACACCTTCTTCACCAAGTGGGTGCCCTATGAAAGCTGGTTCGCTGAACAGCAGCGGATCATGAAGCAAGGGGGCAAAATCCTGAAAGTTGAACTCGTTGCTGGTCGCCGTCAGGTGAACCTGGGCAACTGATTCCTTCAGGCCGAAACCTTCTTCAAAAGCCCGGCACTGCCGGGCTTTTTTGTTGGCAAGCGCCAGAGAAATACGGGATAGTCAGTGTCTGATTTCCGCACCCCCTTGCCCGCTAAGCGACCGTGGCTCCCCGTGCCGTTTGAGCACTGGCCCGCAGAGGCACGCTTGCTCCTCGGGATGATCGCGATCTGGTGCCTCCTGGGCCTGGCTGTCCTGGGATCCGCCAGTTGGTGGGTCGCCGCCCGGGAGATGGGGGATGCCAGCTACTACCTCAAGCGCCAGGCCATCTGGATGCTGGTGAGCTGGGGCCTGCTCTATGCCGGCATCAGCATCAACCTCAGGCGCTGGCTGCGCATGGCCGGTCCAGCCCTACTGGCCGGAAGCGTTCTCGTCGCCCTCACCCTGGTGATCGGCAGCACGGTGAATGGCGCCAGCCGTTGGCTGGTGATCGGCCCGATTCAGATCCAGCCGACCGAACTGATCAAGCCCTTTCTTGTCCTCCAGGGAGCTGCCCTGTTCTCCCATTGGAGACGCATTTCCATCGATCAAAAGGTGCTCTGGCTCGGGGTCTTTGTGGTGACCCTCGGACTGATCCTCAAACAGCCAAACCTGAGTACTGCATCCCTCTGCGGGATCCTGCTCTGGCTGATGGCACTGGGATCGGGTCTGCCGCTCTGGGCGATGCTCGGCACCGCCGGGGCTGGCCTGGCGGTGGCGGTGGGAAGCATCTCGATCAACGAATACCAGCGCATTCGCGTCACCTCCTTCCTCAACCCTTGGAAAGATGCCCAGGGGGATGGCTATCAGCTGGTTCAGAGCCTCTTGGCCATCGGCTCCGGTGGTCTCTGGGGTGAGGGCTATGGCCTGTCCACACAGAAGCTGCAGTACCTCCCGATCCAGACCACCGACTTCATCTTCGCGGTCTTCGCTGAGGAGTTCGGCTACGTCGGATCCCTGCTGCTGCTGGTCTTCCTGCTGCTCTTTGGCTTTGTCGGCCTGCGCATTGCCCTGAGCTGCAGAAGCAACCAACAGCGGCTGGTGGCTATCGGCTGCACCACCCTGCTGGTGGGCCAGTCAATCCTGAACATTGCCGTGGCCAGTGGTGCCATGCCCACCACGGGATTACCGCTGCCGATGATCAGCTACGGCGGCAACTCCCTCCTCTCCAGCCTGCTCACCGCAGGCCTCCTGCTGCGCTGCTCCCTGGAGGGGGCCGGCCTGGAGCCCGGCAAGCCCCACCGCAACCGCCGGATCCAAGCCAAGCGGCAGAGCATGCCGATAGGCTGACCCCTCGCGCTGCGTACCGTTTGATGCTGGCTCAGGCCCTAGCGGATTGGGCCCGCAGTGGTGAGCAGCTGCTGAGCAGTTCCCTGGCCCATCCAGGGCCCCTGACCGTGGGGCTGGTGTTTGCTGGCGGTTTGATCACCAGCCTGGGCCCCTGCTCCCTCTCGCTGCTTCCGGTGACGCTGGCCTACCTGGCGGGCTTTGACCGCGGTGGCCAGCGGCCCTGGGCCCGCAGCCTCAGTTTTTGCAGCGGCATCGTCGGCTCCCTGGTTCTCCTGGGCCTGGGTAGCGGCGCCCTAGGCCGCATCTATGGCCAGGTCCCTGGTGTTGTGCCGACCCTGGTGGCCCTCCTGGCGGTGGTGATGGGTCTGAACCTGCTGGGCCTGGTGCCCCTGCAGCTGCCGGCGGGGCCCGATCCGGAGCAGTGGCGGCAGCGGGTGCCACCCGCACTGGCCCCACTGGCCGCAGGCCTGGCCTTTGGCCTGGCGGCCTCCCCCTGCACCACCCCTGTGCTGGCGGTCCTGCTGGCCTGGATCGCCCAGTCCGGGACCCCCCTGACCGGCGCCCTCCTGCTGACCGCCTTCGCCGCTGGGCAGGTGATGCCTCTGCTGCTGGCGGGCACCGCTGCGGCCTGGGCTCCCCGACTCCTGGCCCTGCGCTCCCTGGGGCAATGGGTACCGCCCATCAGCGGGGCCGTGCTGCTGCTGACCGGCTGCCTGACCCTGCTGGCCCGCTGGACCTAACCCCAGCTTTCCTTCCACCCCACCGATGAAGCGACTGATCGCCTGGATCTCTGACCTGCGGGTGGCCATTGGCCTGTTGATCCTGATCGCCGCGGCCAGCGGACTGGGGACCTTTGTGCCGCAGAAGGAAGCCGCCGCGCTGTACCACCGTGTCTATGACCCAGAACCCTGGCTGGGACTGCTCAATGGTGACGCGATCCTCTCGCTGCAGCTGGATCATGTGTATTCGAGCAGCTGGTTCCTCGCCCTGCTGGCCTGGCTCGGGCTCGCCCTGATCCTCTGCAGCTGGCGTCGCCAGTGGCCGGCCCTACAGGCCGCCCTGCGCTGGATCGACTACCAAACCCCCCGTCAGCTCAGCAAGCTCACCCTGGCGGAGACCATCGCCGTTCCCGACCCCAAGGCCAGCCTGACGCGGCTTGAGACCTTGCTTGAGAGCCGTGGCTGGGAACTCCAACCCCAGGGGGATCGCCTGGCGGCCCGCAAAGGCGTATTGGGACGGGTCGGCCCACTGCTTGTTCACGCCGGTCTGGTGGTCCTGATGGTGGGGGCCGCCTGGGGATCCCTCGGCGGCCAACGTCTGGAGCGGTTTCTCGCCCCTGGCAACGAGCTGGAGCTGCTGAACAGCCGCGGTGAAACCCAGGTCAGCGTCAGCTTGGAGCGCTTCGGCGTCGAGCGGGACCCGGCGGGACGTCCGGAACAATTCCGCTCCCAGTTGACCTTGACCCCAAGCCAAGGCCAAGAGGTCTCCCAGGCGGAGATCAGCGTCAACCATCCGCTGCGTTACCGCGGCATGACCCTGTATCAGGCGGACTGGGCCCTCTCCGCCATCAAGGTGCAACTCGGGAAGAGCCCAATCCTGGAGCTGCCGCTTCAAAGCTTTCCCCAGCTCGGAGAACAGGTCTGGGGGATCGTCCTACCCACCCGGCCCGATGGCAGCAACCCGGTGCTTCTGGCTCTCTCCAGTGAGGAAGGTCCGGTGACGGCCTACTCCGCCGACGCTGAAATCCTGGCCACCCTGATCCCCGGGGGGGACGCCGCTGAGGTCGAGGGAATTCCGCTGCGGGTGGCCGGTGTGGTCCCAGCCAGCGGCATCCTGCTCAAACGGGACCCCGGGGTGCCCCTGGTCTACGGCGGATTTGCCATCGCCCTGGCCGGCGGTGCCCTCAGCCTGATCGCGACCCGTCAGATCTGGGCGATCGCCGAGGCCGGTGGCCAGAAGCTCCACGTTGCCGGTCTCTGCAACCGCAACCTGACGGCCCTGGCCAATGAATTGCCGCTGCTGATCGCGGAGGTTCAGCAGGGCTGACGGGTGCCGTGGCAGGCCCGAATCACCGTGTGGACATTGCCCCGCGGATTGAAATCGGCCTCCAGTTGCATCCAGACCGGAGCGCAGGCCGCGACGAAGTCATCGAGGATGCGGTTGGTCACCTCCTCATGGGAGATCGACTGATCGCGGTAGCTGTTGACGTAGAGCTTGATCGCCTTGAGCTCCATCACCCGGGGACCGGGTTGATAGATCAGGCGCAGGGTGGCGAAATCGGGGTAACCCGAGAACGGGCACTTGCAGGTGAATTCCGGCAGGGTGATCGACACCTCGTAGGGGCGCTCAGGCCGGGGGTTGTCGAAACAGATCAGCTCCGCCTCGGCAATGGCGCGCTCTCCGTAGAGGGGAGTACGGGTTGTTGCGGTCGCAGTCATCCAAGCGCTCGTCCTGACTTCGGATGCTACGCATCGCGGCCCTTCAACCAAGGCGGTATCAACGGTCACATCGTCCGCCGAAAGACTGCGCCCTAATGGCTTCAGAAGGTCCGCAAAGACCTTTCCTCGCCGGATTTTCCTGAGAGAATTCCCCCATCTCCAGCCCTGAGCCATGAAAAAAATCGAGGCCATCATTCGCCCCTTCAAGCTCGAAGACGTGAAGCTGGCCCTGGTCAACGCCGGCATCGTCGGCATGACCGTCAGCGAGGTTCGCGGCTTTGGTCGCCAGAAGGGCCAAGTCGAGCGCTACCGCGGTTCTGAGTTCACCGTGGAGTTTCTGCAGAAGCTCAAGCTGGAAATCGTGGTGGATGACGCCCGCGTCGACACCGTGGTGAATGCCATCCAAGACGCCGCCCGCACCGGCGAGATCGGCGACGGCAAGATCTTCATCAGCCCCGTGGAGTCTGTGGTCCGGATCCGCACCGGCGACAAGGACAACAGCGCGATCTGAGCTAGCTGGCCAAGGTCAGCTCCACCAACCTCCGAATGTGTTCCTCTGTGGGGGGCACTTCGGAGGTTTTCTCTTGCTCGCTCCAGTCCCCTGAACGCAACCAGAGCAGATATTCGTGGTTGCCCGCGGGCCCGGTAATCGGAGACGCCACCACCCCACAAGCGCGCCAGCCCTCGCGCTCCGCCGCAGCGATCACCCCCGCAATGGCGTCGGCATGGGCCAGGGGGTCTCGCACCACTCCCCCTTTCCCGACCCGCTCTTTCCCGACCTCAAACTGAGGTTTGACCAACAGCACCGCCTCGCGGCGCTCGCCCTTGAGCAGGCGGCCCAAGGCCGGCAGCACCAAGCCCAAGCGAATAAACGAGACGTCCGCCACGGCCAGATCAGGCCAGGGGTCATCGCCGCCATAGAGATCCTCCGGCTGCAGGTGGCGCAGGTTGGTGCGCTCCTTCAGCACCAGGCGCTCGTCGGTGCGCAGGCTCCAGGCTGTTTGGCCGTAGCCCACATCCACGCCATAGACCCGGGATGCCCCGTGCTGCAGCAGGCAATCGGTGAAGCCACCGGTGGAGATCCCGCCATCGAGGCAGACGCGCTGATCCAGGCCTAAGGGGAAGGCCTCAACGGCCGCCATCAGCTTCTCGCCACCCCGGGAGACAAACCTCTGGGGCTGCTCCACCTGCAGCTCCAGCTCCTGCAGCACCTCAAGTCCAGGCTTATCCAGGATGCGATCACCGCTGCGGACCTTGCCGGCACGGATCAACTGCTGCGCCTGCTGACGGGAGCTGACCAGACCCAGCTCCACCAGCTGCAGATCCAAGCGTCGCTTTCGACCCATCGGGCAGCGGCCCAGCACCTCTGCATCGTGCCGTACGCCCGTTTAATCACAAAGCTCGAAGCGAAACCGAATAAAAACCGGTGCTGAATGGGTTTCCCTGGGAACACTCCTGAGGATGTTCCAAACCAAGGGGTACCACCGTGGCCCGCACTCCCAAACCCCACAGCGCGAAGGTGGTTGAACTGCTGCAACCCGGCAGCTTCGTGAAGCTGCGCAATCAGCCATCGGACCTGCCCCCCTTCCAAGTGCTGCGCTGCCGTGGAGGGCGCTGCTGGGTTCAACAACAGGCTTGGGGCCCACTGGTGCAGTGGGAGGTGGAGCACCACAAGCTCACCAGCGTCGCCTAGGGCCCCGAAAGGCCATTCCATACATTGGTCTTGATGTGAGCCAGGCGCGGCCTTGATCGAGCGTTACACCCTGCCCGAGATGGGCGCTATCTGGAGCGAGCAGGCCAAGTTCCAGAGCTGGCTGGACGTGGAGATTGCAGCCACCGAAGCCAACTGCGAACTGGGACGCGTCCCGGCTGAGGCCGTCGCGACGATCAAAGAGAAAGCCAGCTTCAGCGTCGAGCGGATCCTCGAGATCGAAGCCGAGGTCCGTCACGACGTCATCGCCTTTCTGACCAACGTCAACGAGCACGTGGGTGACGCCGGTCGCTACATCCACGTGGGCATGACCAGCTCCGATGTCCTCGACACCGGTGTGGCCCTGCAGATGAAGGCCTCCGTCAAGCTGCTGCGCCAGGAGCTGGACTTGCTGGCGGACGCCCTGCGGGCCCTCGCGCGCGAGCACAAGGCCACGGTGATGATCGGCCGCTCCCACGCCATCCACGGTGAACCCATCACCTTCGGCTTCAAGGTGGCTGGCTGGCTCGCCGAAGTCGTGCGCAACCAGCAGCGCCTGGAGCACCTGGAAACCGCCGTCAGCGTCGGCCAGATCTCCGGTGCCATGGGCACCTACGCCAACACCGACCCCCGGGTGGAGGAGATCGCCTGCGCCAAGCTCGGCCTGGTGCCCGACACCGCCAGCACCCAGGTGATCTCCCGCGATCGCCACGCGGAGTACATCCAGACCCTGGCCCTGGTGGGTGCGGCCCTCGAGCGCTTCTCCACCGAGATCCGCAACCTGCAGCGCACCGACGTGCTGGAGGTCGAGGAGAACTTCGCCAAGGGACAGAAGGGCAGCTCCGCCATGCCCCACAAGCGCAACCCAATCCGCAGCGAACGGATCAGTGGCCTGGCCCGGGTGCTGCGCAGCTACGTCGTGGCAGCGCTGGAGAACTGCGCCCTCTGGCACGAGCGGGACATCAGCCACAGCTCCGTGGAGCGCATGATGCTGCCCGACTGCTCGGTCACCCTCCACTTCATGCTGCGGGAGATGACCTCCGTGGTGAAGGGTCTCGGGGTCTACCCCGGCAACATGGCCCGCAACATGAACGTCTACGGCGGCGTGGTCTTCAGCCAGCGGGTGCTGCTGGCCCTGGTGGAAGCCGGCATCAGCCGCGAAGACGCCTACCGGATCGTGCAGCGCAACGCCCACACCGCCTGGAACACCGAGGGCGGCAACTTCCGGGCCAACCTGGAGGCCGATGGCGAGGTGACCTCACGCCTCACTGCCGAGCAGCTGGCGGAGTGCTTCTCCACCGATCTGCACCAGGCCAACCTGGACGTGATCTGGAAGCGCCTCGCGATCTGATTCAGGGCTTGTGATACGGCCCGCCCTGCTGAATGGTCATCGCCCGGTAGAGCTGCTCCAGCAGCAATAACCGGGCCAGTTCATGGGGGAAGGTCATCGGCGAGAGGCTCAGGCGCCAGCTAGCGCGGGCCTTCAAGGCCGGGTCAATGCCCTCAGCGCCGCCGATCACAAAGGCCAAGCGCTCTGACCCCGAGCCCTCGAGACGCTGGGCCAGAGCCACCGAGTCCAAGGTCTGGCCTTCCTCGGTGAGGATCACCAAGCGCTCGTCAGGCTTCAGGGCCGCCAGGATCGCTTCGGCCTCCTTGGCCATGCCGGCATCGCGGAGCTCCAGGACCTGCAATCCCGGCAGGCGCTTGAGGAAGGTGGAGGCTCCCTCGAGCACCCAGCTCTTGCGCAACTTGCCCACCGCCAGGATGCGGATGCGGGACGGATTCATCACGCGCTCACGCTACCCATGCCCCTTGCCCTCTTCTGGACGCCCTACGCCGACTGGCTGTACACCGTGGGCAGTACGGCCGGATTGCTGCTGATCGTCTGGCTGGTGCTTAGGCCGCGGAATTAAGCGCCGACGGGTCGGCCTGGCGGGCGGTGGCGGGATTGGAGTCCTCCCCAGAAGCCTGGCCGCCATCGATCGGCTCCCGCACAGGGAAGCGGTTGATCGCCTTGAGGGCCGCCCGGGCGTTGGTGCGCAACTGCTCGCTGATGGCTTCGCAGTAGGGGATCTGCGCCAAAAGATCGACGGTGCGGCGCATGATCCGCACCACATCGCCCTCATCCAACGAGGTGTTCGCGATCAGGTCGCTCCAGCTGACGCCCTTGGCCCAGGCATGGACCAAGCCCATCAGCTCCCCTTCAAACCAGACCGGCATCACGACCTTGCCGGCCTCCTGTTGCCGCTGCAGTTCGCGGCGAATACCGCGCAGGTCATGCATCGCCTCATCGGCCGCTGGCGGCGGTGGATAGCCACTCCAGAGGTCCGGGCGATTCACCTCCGTTGAGATCGCCTCCAGCACGGCGGCGAGGTCCGCGGGATCCAGCTCATCGAGGTGACCGCTCATCAGCGCCAATCCCAGCCAGAGCTCGTTGTCCCCCCGCAGGGCGGCCACGGTGCGGCCCACTTCGCTCGGATCCAGGCCCTCGTCCCCCTCGAGGCAGCCGAAGAAGCGCAGGATCTCGATCAATGCCAGGAAGGTTTCCCAGTGGCGATTGGCGCGGAAGTGCAGCACGCGCTGGCGCTCGGCAATCTCCGCCTCCAACTCCTCCATGCGGAAGCGCTGCTTGCGCAGCTTCTTGCGGTCGCCGGCGCCGTGGGCCGGATGCAATTCCAGGGCCAGCTCCAGTTCACGCACCAGATGGGCCTGGGCCTGAACCTCACCGGCCAGGTCGTACTGGGGCGTGACCATGTCGTGGCGCCGGGCCATGTGTCCGACGGCCAAGGCCAGGCCACCGCTGGCCTGATCGCCATGGCGCAGCTCGCCGGGGCGGTGCAGCTCGGGAACGGCCACATCCTTGACCTGAAGGCAGGTGAGCTCGGCATGGAGGCTGACCACCGCACTGCAGGGCACCAGCACCCAAACGTTCTCGTCGGTGAGGCAGCACAGCAGCGGGAACTGACCTGAGCCCTGTTGCTTCTCAACGATCACCGCCGGTGTGACCCGGCCCCGCAGAACCGGAGCCTTCAGGCTCACCAGCGTTCCCTCGCTGGCAAAACGCAGGGCCAAGGTGAGTTCATGGGCCAGGGTTTCCTCGGCCTGCTGCTGGAGGATCCGCAGCAGTCGGCGCTCTTCCCGCAGGCGGCCGCGCTGCTTCTCATAGTCCTCAAAGTCCTCCCAATCAACCTCCTGAACGGTGCCGCTGAGGTCCCCCAACTGCTCGCGCAGCTCACTGATGCGGGCCTCGTCCTCCGTGAGATCGAGGGTCGCCAGGTAGCGACCGAAGCTGCGCTCCACCAACTCCTTGGCCTTGGAGAGCTCATAGCGCTGCAGCAGGTTCAGGACCATGCCGTAGCTCGGGGTGAACTGACTCACCAGCGGGTCAGCCGGGCTGGTGGCAAGCTGCCCCGCCTCCCGGACACCCTCAAAGCGGCTCTGCACGGTGACGACGTAGCCCTGGGAATCCAGTCCACGGCGACCCGCCCGGCCGGCCATCTGCAGGAACTCGCTGCCCATCAGGGGGCGGTGGCCCCGCTCCGTGCGCTTGGAGAGGGCTGAAATCACGGTGCTGCGGGCGGGCATGTTGATGCCGGCCGCCAGGGTCTCGGTGGCAAACACCACCTTCACCAGCCCCTGCTGGAAGAGCTCCTCAATCAGTTCCTTCCAAGCCGGCAACACCCCGGCGTGGTGGGCCGCGATCCCACGCAGCAGGGCATCGTCATGGCCGCCATCGCGTACGGCTTCGGGGGTGGCCGCCATGAAGACATCCAGGCGCGCCTGGATGCGGGCCTGCTCCTGGGGGCTGACCAGGCAGACCTTGCCCAGGTCACGAACGGCCTTGTCGCAGCCGCGTCTGCTGAAGATGAAATAGATGGCCGGCAGCATCTCCCGCTCCGCCATCTGGGCCACGACGAACCCCAGCGGTGGCGCCTCCGGCTGCGGCGGCCGCGGGGTTTTGGGCCCGCGGCGGTTACGCCCCCCCTTGGGGGCACGCCAGACCTTGCAGTTGGGGTGGAGGCCCGTGCCCTCGTCGTTGAGCAGGGGATGCAGGCCCTTGGCACTGCAAAAACTGAACTGCAGCGGCACCGGCCGGAAGTCGCTCATCACCAAGCGGGTCGGCCCATGAACCTGCTCGATCCAATCGGTGAGCTGCCCGGCGTTGGCCACCGTCGCCGAGAGGGCCACCAGCTGCACCACCGGGGGGCAGTGAATGATCGACTCCTCCCAGACCGTGCCGCGCTGGGAGTCATTCATGTAGTGGCACTCATCGAGCACCACGGCCTCCACGTCGGCCAAAGGGTCATCCCCCTGCTCGGCCTCGGCGTAGAGCATGTTCCGGAAGATCTCCGTGGTCATGACCACGATCGAGGCCTCCCGGTTCACGGTGAGGTCGCCAGTCATCAGGCCGACGCGCTCGGCCCCGAACTGCTCGCGGAAATCCCTCAGTTTTTGGTTCGAGAGGGCCTTGAGCGGCGTTGTGTAGAAGACCTTCTGACCGTGGGCCAGGGCGCGATGGATCGCGTACTCACCGATCAAGGTCTTGCCCGATCCGGTGGGGGCGCTGACCACCACCGAATGGCCCTGATTCAGGGCTTCAATCGCCTCCAGCTGAAAGTCATCGAGGCTGAAGGGGAAGAGTTGCTCCAGGGGCGGCACGTCCGTGGACTGGGCCGGGGTGCCGGGGACCGAAGCGCTACTGGGCATTAGTAGATCCTATGGGCTCCAGCCAAACGGGCAAACTGAGGGCATTCACCCGAGGGCGCAGCTGGGGCGATGGAGGCAGCCGATCCATTGGCACCCCTGGCCGCCGATCTGGCCGCCCTGGCTCCGGAACGCCGCCGCCGTCTGCGCAGCCTGCAGCCGGCGGGCCAGGCCGCCTTTGTCGCAGAGGGATCTCCCCTGCTGGATCTCGCCAGCAACGACTACCTGGGGCTGAGCCGCGATCCGGCCCTCCAGCGGGCAGCGACTGAAGCCATCCAGAGCGAAGGGGTGGGGGCTGGGGCCTCTCGGCTGATCAGCGGAACACGTCCCCTGCACGGGACCCTCGAGCGGGCCCTGGGCACCTGGCTGGGGCGCGAGCGGGTCCTGCTCTACCCCAGCGGATTTCAGGCGAACATTGCTGCGGTTCAGGCCCTGGCGGACCGGCACACCTGGGTGCTGGCCGATCGGTTGATTCACCACTCGCTGCTGGTGGGGATCCAAGCGACGGGGGCCAAGCTGCGGCGCTTTCAGCACAACGACCTCAGTGACCTGGAGGCGCAGCTGCAGCGCGCCCGCCGCGATGCCCCCCAACGCCGGCTGCTGGTGCTCAGTGAAAGCCTGTTTTCGATGGAGGGCAGCTCCCCCGATGTCGCCGCCTTAGCCGAGCTCTGCCGCGGCCATGGCGCGGCCCTGCTGCTGGATGAGGCCCACGCCCTTGGGGTGCTGGGGGAGGGGGGCCGAGGCCTGGGCTACGGCATCCAGGACATCAGCCTGATCAGCGGCACCTTCGGCAAGGCCTTTGGCAGTGGCGGAGCCTTTCTGGCGGGGAATGCCACGGTGGGGGACTGGTTGCTGCAGCACTCCGGGCCGTTCCGCTACAGCACGGCCCTGGCGCCACCGCTCGTGGCGGCGGCCGCCGCCGGTCTTACTGCGATTCAGGAGCGGGAACCCGAGCGCCTGGCCCTGCTGCAGCGGGCCCAGCGCTGGCGTGACGCCCTCGAGGCAGCGGGCTGGCCGAGGCCCTGCGGGAGCGGGCCGATCCTGCCGCTGCTGGTGGGGGACGATCACCGCGCCTTGGCACTGCAGCAGCAACTTGAGCAGGCAGGACTGCTGAGCGTGGCGATCCGCCCCCCGACCGTCCCTATGGGAACGGCACGGCTGCGGCTCGTGCTTCGGCACGATTGCCCCGCCGGGACTTTGGACCGGTTGCTTGAGGCCCTGGGGGAACCATGAGCGCGATCCAGCTCATCGGCATGCATGGCTGGGCTGGGGACCACCGCAGCTGGGCCCCCTGGGCGGCGGCCGCTGCGGCGCGGGGTTGGTCCATGGACTGCGGGGAACGGGGCTATGGCCAGGAATCCCCCCTGCAACCCCGCTGGGAGACCAGCGCCCAGCGGCGCGTTGTCCTGGCCCATTCCTTCGGCCCGCACCTGCTGAGCGAGGACCTCTGGCAGGGAGCCACAGCGGCTGTACTGCTGGCGAGCTTCACCCGCTTTGTCCCGGAAGGCCGAGAGGGGCGGGCCATCAGTGCGGCCCTGCGGGCCATGGGGCGCAGGATCAAGCTCGGAGAGGAGCAGGAGCAACTGCGGGACTTCCTGCGGCAAGCCGCTGCACCGCAATCCAGGTCGCTGCTGCCCGCTGGCCCCCTGGAACAGGGAATCAGCGATGCGGGCCGGGAACGACTGCTCGAGGACCTCGAGCACCTGGGGGCCACCAGCGGTCTCCCAGCGGGCTTCCCCAGCGGAATCCCCGTGCTGCTGGTCCAGGCTGGCCAGGACCAGATCGTGACGGCCAGTAGTCGCCTGGAACTGCAGCAAGCCCTGCCCCAGGCCACGGTCTGGACACGCGACGACCTGGGGCACTCCCTGATCGATCCGGCCTTGCCGGACGCCGTGCTCGATTGGATTGCCGATGTCCAGGCCTGAACAACCGGCAGAGGGTTTCAGCGAGGCCGTCCGCGGCTGCTTCAGCGAGGGGGCCCGCCTGTACCCCAGCCGGGCGCGCCTTCAGGCCGCTGTCGCCCAACGGCTCGCCGGCCTCACTGCCCGCCAGGGGGTGCGATTCCCCCCCGGTCCCCTGGCTGATCTGGGGGCAGGCAGTGGGCTGCTGAGTCGCTCCCTGGAGGCGGCCCTCGGCCAAGGCCCCTGGCTACGGATCGACGCCTGCAGCGCCCT
>Ga0129351_1000646_pt1 | contig 13152 bp, 22 predicted proteins | sample CPBDNA_8_FD_94423 | JGI IMG/M metagenome (GOLD analysis project Ga0129351, IMG submission 94423) | Freshwater to marine salinity gradient microbial communities from Chesapeake Bay, USA - CPBay_Sum_27_0.2_DNA | ecosystem: Environmental > Aquatic > Marine > Coastal | place: USA: Chesapeake Bay... | reverse complement strand
TATGGCGCTGTATTTTCTACGGCAAGAAAAGCAAAGTAATTTACCTTCCAGCCACATAACTCAGCGACATATTTATAAAAGCAAGCTTGCACGTCATACCGATACAGATAGCACTGTCTGTTAAATCCTTTTGGGCTTGCATCTACAGTTGTTTTAATATCTGACATGACGCCAAGTTTAGGATCATAACAGTCTGGCCTGCATCGCAATTGAAGCCCGGTGTGCTTACATTCTGCAAAAAGACTGTGTTCTTTCAGCGATCCTTTTTTGTCTAACTGCTTGGCGCAAACCTCATCTTGCAACAGTGCTTCTGCAATATCGTTTGCTTTATCATATTCTTTCTCAGGCAAAAGCTTTGCGCCTGTTGATAAGGCAGCTTCCTCTGCTTCCTTCCAAGCGTTTGTGCCTCTTCTGCTTGGCCCTCGCATTGTGTTCATGCCACCCTCAAGGCAAATGTCGTGAACTGCTGTTCCAAGAGCCATTGCTGGTGTCTCAGTGTGTACTGCATTATGCCAATGCCATACTGATTTGGTTATTACGGCTTTTACATCAGACGAACTTATTGCATCACTAGAATGATACTCATCGTTTGACATATCTTTAATAATTTTATGCATTCATTAGCTCCCTACAGATGTAGCAGAACCCCTCAATGGAAATATCAATTAGCTGATCTCCATCATCCTCTGTGCCGTACATCTTCGCTATAGGCTCAAGCGAAATAACGGCTCTGGGTTCATATCTATCGTATTTGTAAATTACGCATGGCATTTTATATGCAAGCATGGCGGCTTTTTCAGATTGTCTCCACCACTCTTTCTTACATCCCCTACCTTTTGCGTAATGCTTTGCTTCTATACTAAAAGGAAATTGCTCGTTGTCGGGAATAAGATCACCACCTTCAGCAGTCCTATATTGCTCTAGGTTTCTGCTGAAAGTTATACCAAGCTCTAAATATAGTTGCTTGGCTAAATCTCGCTCCCATCTAGCCCCTTTAGCTCTACTCGACATCAACCTTTACCTGTTTTAGTTGCATACCCTCTTTATCCAGATAATCACGAAAAGCCTCTTCTGCCATTGCAGCAATCGACATTCGTTTCTTCGGCTTTAATGCCTTCATCCCAGCAAAAATATTTGGGTCTATTCGTATTAATAACGGATGTAGTTCCATCTGTCTCTCCTTTTTGATATCTTTCTGATATAATAATAATTGACTTCTGTAAAGTGCTATATTAATGATAGCATTATTAGAAGCATGGAGAGCCTCATGGCAAACAAGTTACCACCGCATTTAGAAGCAGAACTCGTAATGCTAAGAAATGAGTTAGACAGAAAGATGACTGACTGGTGCAGTTCACACCGCCAAAAGAATGCGGAGATTGAGTATTTTTATGCGAAAGAGAGGCTCAAGAAGTTTGTCAAGGCAAGACGAGAGGAAGGTTATAATTTATGACTGATGACAAAGAAAGTTTCCGCATTTTGTATGAAGATGCTTACCGAGAGAAATGGGAAGCCATGCGTGAGAAAGAGCGTGAAGATCAACGCGAAAAGCGCAACTTACATAGACCGTCTAGTTTTATAGCAGCAAAAGATTAATCGTGGGGCAGTGCGAAAGGAAGAACGCAATCATTTATTATGTAAGTGAAACCTGCCCCAATAAAATAATAATTATTCAACGAGAGGATTACAATGATTAAATACTTTACCTTCATGGTATTAAGTTACTTTGTACAAGGTGAGCAAGTTACTCACAATATATTATTCCCATCATATGACGCTTGCAGCCATTCTAAGGCGGCTATGTACGACATAATGATACCTTATCAGGACAAAGTGCATATTTACTGCAAAGGCACTCAGGTGGCTTCTAATGAGCTTCTGAAGCCTATGCCAAGACCATGACCTTAAGACACGTAGATTTATGCTCTGGTATTGGCGGCTTTGCGCTAGGCTTTGAATGGGCTAAACTAAGTAAACCAGTTTTATTCTGCGACATAGAGTTGTGGAGTAGACAGATATTAGCAAAGCATTGGCCAGACGTGCCAATTGCAGACGATGTAAAGGAGTTAGCTAATGACCCAGATGGACTTGTTCCAGACTGCGACATCCTCACCGCAGGATACCCCTGTCAGCCCTTCTCACTTGCCGGGGAGCGCAGAGGCACAGAAGATGACAGACATATCTGGCCGTACATATTTTCCATTATTCAAAGAAAAAGACCCTCTTTCTGCGTTTTCGAGAATGTTTATGGGCACGTCTCTATGGGTCTCGACGAAGTGCTTTCTGACTTGGAAGGGGAAAGCTACGCAGCAAGGGCGTTCATTGTTCCAGCTTGTGCCGTTGACGCACCACACAGACGAGACAGACTCTGGATTATCTGTAGAAATGTGGCCGACACCGACAACTCAGGAGATAGAGCATCCAGACGCAGAACTGACAGCATCAGGCAGAAGGTTAAGCAAGGACAAGAAAAGCAGTCACAGTCTAAATCTAGCGGATCGCGTAAAGATGTGGCCGACACGGACAGCACATATCAGTCAGGAAGGAGCTTACCCGGCAGAGTTCAGACGCAACACGATCTCTTTGACAGCACAAGCAGTAATGGAAGATCGGAAAATGTGGCCAACGCCAACAGCAAGGGATTACAAGGACAGCGGAGACAACATGAACTTGTATCGCAACGAGAGACAGAACACTCAGTTGGGCGTGGTGGCAAAGAGGTCAGAGTCGGAGAGTTCTGGAAGTCTGAACCCAGAGTGGGTAGAGTGGCTAATGGGATACCCCGAAGGGTGGACAGACTTAAAGGACTAGGTAACGCAATTGTTCCTCAGATAGCAATGCGTATTGGTTTGACAATAAAAGAGACTATGTAAGCCATTGATAGATTTTTTTAGTCTCTTTGTTCCGATGATCCAAGCCAGTGTAGCCACCATTCACTCGCTTGGTGATCTTCTTAATTATCTCGTCGGTTACGCCCTCTCTAGCAAGCTTAAACAAGCCATTGCTATTGAAGAACCAAATGGCGGTATCGAAAGCATATTCTTTCTCTAACAAGGATGGGTCATTTATAACTTCTGGCTTGCCCATGTCAGCAGCAAATGACCTGATATTATTATACCCAGTTAATTGTATAAAACCTCGGCCAATGTATAAACTGGCCATAGAAGGAGTTTCGTTACCCATTCTGCCAGTGTAAACCTTCTCCGCTAATGCTTTTGGATTTCGTGAATACGGCTCTGCACTTTCTTCCGTAGGAAATCGGCTAGGCCAGACCTTCATCATAGCTTCAACGGAGTAGTTTAAGTTTTCTTTGACATATTTAAATGAACCGCTTTCATGCACAACCTGACCTAACAAGTGTGCACCTTCTTCTGGCGATAGATCAAAATGCTGCACAATAGCTCTAGCCGTGTTTGGCCCAAATGATCCGTCTGCCTGACAGCCACATCGTTGCTGGAGTACCTTCAATGCTTCACTCATTTTGACCTCGCAATGCTATTTCTTCTATTTCGCTTCCAAGAACTCTTAACTGTGTTCCCATTTCTTCAGTAATTATACCAGAGAATAATGGCTTTCTATCTTTGGCGCTAAATGCCTCACCGGGTATAAGCGCAAATGTTTGTTCCTTCTCATCAACCTCAAACGTAATATGTGCTACTTGAAATCTTTGCATATCATCTAAATTTCTAACACTGCGCCGATAGCTATGCCTACTCACTCACTAACTCTTTAGTGCCACACATGCGCTGATAAACCATGTCAGCGCTATAAGCCTCTGCCCATCGATTTTCTGTAAATGTGCAGAATGCCCACAAATGGTCAACATCTTCATCAATAAGCTCTATAAATTCTTGCTGCGTGGAAACAGTTTGTTTTAAATGTTCTATGTCATGCACTAGCCCACTAATATACCAAACTAAGGCTACTAACTGCACAGCCATAGCAAAAACAAGTGCTACTGGTATTTTAAGATCACTCACCTTTTGCTCTCCAAGTATAGCCGTAAACAGTTGACCAATGTATTTAAGCTAACTGCCGAAAACAGCATTATCCACTGCCACATCTCCATCTACTTTCTCCCCATAAACTGCTTTGTTCCCCTTATTCCTATGGCTGCGCTGCATACAGCGAAAACGAGCCATGTGTACCACTCTGGCAATTCAGAGAGACGGTCAAAGCCATTTTTAACTACGTTCTCTAAACCCGGCACAAAACATAAGATAACTGGGATCATTACAACAATAGTTATAAATTCGTCCTTCCAAGAGTTCTTTGTGCTTTCTGCCATAATCCTCTCCCAGTCGTTTATAGACGTCTCTTTTGAGAGCATTATTTTCGCTTTCGCTTCTGCCTCTGTTAGCTTTAGTTTTGCATTCGCAGCTTGAGCTTGAGTTTTAGCGTTAAGCCAACCGCCAGCCAATTCTGCAACTGGCCCAATAAGTGCTTGTAACATTACGATTTAGCCTCTGTTTTAATACTGCTGTTTGATTTTGCACTGAAGCCAAAGTAAGCGCCAACAAGACCACTAAGCGCAATGTATTGTGCCATCAGTACACTATCTGCTTCTGCCATTTCGCTAGGCCAAATAACAGTTGCTATTGTTACTACAGCCATCATAGCCATAGCTATGTAAGCCATAATTCTTTTATTAAGCTGGTAAGCCTTTTTGTCTGGTATTAATTCATTCATTTCAATGACCTCGCATGAGTTATCGCCACTCTCTTGTCTTTGGTAATTATAACAACTTTTCCGTCTTTGTCATAGACTATGTATTTTCCACGTCTTTCTACCAATATCACCGCTCTATCTTAATACACACCACCTTACTGCTAGTATTAGTTACCAATACTTTAGCTTCCGCTTTCTCAGCCTTGCAAGCTTCTTCATTTGAATAAGTGCCTACATGGAAATGGCTGAACTCACCGCTGACTAACTGCAACCAAAGTAATACCCACATTACCAGCGTCCTTGATGTTTGCCCCAAAAGTAAAAGAAAAGAAGTAAAAGACCGCCACTAATAGCAAAAAGCACACTCCCAATAATAAAATTTATTATCGCATCCATCTGTTGTTGCTTTCTGTATAGCTCATCTTTGCGTCTTTTACGGATCATCGCCTCAGTCTCCACTAGTTCGGCCCAGCCGCTTCTCCCATAATGCCAAGTGATTAATTCGCGCAACTCCTCTCTCATGGATTCCATTTTCTTCTTTTGTGCAAATATCTCTAGAGCCGTTTCTTCATCTGAACCTTTAAACGTCTTTTTCCACCAAGGCGGGTTTGTTACTTCTCTTTGCTCAATATTAGAGAAATCACTGATTGCTTTGCCCCACTCATTAAGCTGGGTGGCGCAATCGGCTAGATCCCTTCCTGCCGAAACGGTTGCCTTGATAGCCTTAAAAGCGCCAGTGGCGAGTCCGACACAGCTTATAGGATCGATCATTACATCCTAGTCAGAATAGAAACCAACATGATAATCATAGCGCCAGCAGAACCGACAATCACCATTTCTAATCTTTTGATTCGGGTTATGGTTTCTTTCCAACGTTCCTCTAATTGCGTTTCCACTTTTACTACTCGCTTGTCTAATGATGCTAATGTCGGTTTACTCATGTAATATCATCCGTAATTTCTACCCTAATATATCCATTATTAGGAAATGTTTCTATTGTAGTATCGGGATATGTTACCTCAAATTCAGCTTGATATGAACCCACTGTATCCGTATCAGCCGCAACCCAATTATATTGCACTATACCAGTAGCCTCGGTGACAATCTGCGCTGCTGCATCAACAGTTACAGATGAAGCTCCAATAGCTCTCATATGAAATCGACAAGTTGCATTAGTTAAATCTACAGCATCGCCATCACCGTTTTTAAGTGCAGCCCTTATTGACGGAGTAGTATCATTTTGCTTTATATGAAAACTCATTATGCAGCCTCATTTATTTCTTGGACTAGTATAACACTATTTGGCTCATCTTGCGATAGTTGTGCAGCATTTGCAACACCAGCAAATTCAAAACGCCTTGCTCTACCAGCGCTTAGTGTTGCATCCTGACCTGTCAGAGTAAACGCATTGGGCGCTACATCTATTGTATTAGCTATACCTGCTGCAAAACCAGTTAATGTAAATAAACCCGGTTGCGGAGAAATACTTATATTTGGATCTAGTATTGCATCTTCAGTAGTTAAAGTGAATGTACCCACTTCTGCTAAAAGAAGTTGTGTTTCAATAAATGCGTTAGACTGGCCTGTTACTGAGAATGACCCAATGTCAGCTTGAAGTCTATTTGTAACTTTAAGAGCCGCATCTTCACCCCCAAGCACAAAAGACCCTACATCACCAAAAATACCTTCGGCTAAGTCAAAATTGTTATCTTGCCCAGTAAGTGTAAATGACCCAGCATCAGCGCTCAGTAATTCATTTACTTTTAAATTCGCTGCTTGCCCAGTGAGCGCAAATGATCCACTTCCGACTGTTAAAGATGTGTCAACATCAGTATCAGGGAATGATAAGCTAAAAGCCCCATGATCTGCTGAAAGAACATTATTGACCTTAAAATCTGCATCTTGACCTGTAAGTGAATACGATACCGATCCACCTTCAAGGTTTTTAGTCGGCAATAAAGCAGCATCCTGACCCGTAATGGAAAATGAGCCAGAGTCTTTTGGCTTCGCAATATTAAAATTTGCAGCTTGAGTTGTAGTGGCAAGATCACCACGTCCAAGGAATATTGTAACGGAAAATACAGAAGTCTGCCCAGTAAGCGTATAAGTTGTTTGGTTAACAGGGAAGGGATTATTAATGCCGCTTGCCTGACCGCTAACGGTAAACGAGCCACTGTCAGCAAGAATATTTATCTGTCTAGATGAATCTTGCTCCGTTACAATGTAGCTACCATGATTGGCAGTTAGTGTAAAACCCTTGCTAAAATCAGCAGCTTGGCCACTAAAGGTAAATGATCCATTATCAGCAGTAAGTGGGCGAACTGATACAAAATCAACATCTTGACCTGTTAAAGCAAAACTACCAACGTCAGCCGCTTTGGTAACTGTAAGCGATACAGCTTGACCTGTTAATGCAAAACTACCAGCATTAGCAGCAATTTGATATTCTTGTACGCCAATTTCATCGGCTAATGGTGCTGATGCTAATGGGCTGAAGCCAAGCATTTAGCTTACTCCTTATGGGGAAACTGGCCAGTCCTCATCCGACAAATTCGGCCAAGCATCATCATCTGGTAAATTTCTCAGTTCATTTCTATAGGTAGCCCAAGCCGTTTTATCCTCGTTGCTAAGTGGGCTGTCATTCATTTGTGTCCAATCGCTATCGGCTAGCAATTTATTTCGTGTTTCTCTGTGAGCCGCCGCAGTATTAGCGTCTTGATTTGCTTGATATGCTGCCTCTTGCTCTGCTTTAGTGCCTAGCTCATCATCGTCAGAAAACATGTCTCTTGCAACATTATTGTAAACCCAATTGCCGTTGGCGTCTTGCACTACACCGTCAGTAACACTCACTTGATATTGTGTTGTGGTAGCTGGTGGACTTGGCAAAACTGGGTCTATATTCATCGCGTCAAATACATTACTTCCCCAAACGCTTGGTAAAGCCATATTTGGAAAAGCGGCTTTCCAATGTTCTTTTGATTTAACTTCTCCTGTTGTTCGCTCTCTAAATTCAGCCATTTATCATTCCTTTCGTATCAGTTTACGGCTCTGCAATTGCGTAGAAAACATATGTGTTGCCATTTGTATTTATATCGCTATCAGTGCCTGTTACGCTAAAGCCCGAACTATAAGGGCCGATGTCTCTCGAGCCAGCGTCTGTATATTGTTGATCAGTAGAATTGAAGGTTAAATATGGATCGTTGTTTGACGTACTAATCCCCCTACTACTGTCCCAAGTTAGCCAATTTCCTGTAGCGTAAGCATTACGTATAAACACGTATTTTGCACCATTAGAAAACCCACAATCAACGTTAATTGTGCTTCCTGTTCCAGTGTAAGAACCACATTTTGCAACGCCATCCAAACTTGTAAAAGCATACGCCACATATTTTTCACCGCTAGTATTTACTCTGCCGTGAGTGCCAACGGTAAACACCGTGCTAGTTGGCGTTGTATTGTTCCAAAGATTAGCTTGACCAACGCCAGTTCCGCTAGCTCCAGCGGCTCCTGTTCCGTTTATTTGTAAATATTTTTGATTTCCTAAAGCTGCAAAGTAACAGGTCCAATCTTCTGTTAAACTTCTTCCACGAACCCAAATCATTTCTGGCGTTTTATTTAAGTGATGTTTTAGCGTTCTTACTGCGCCTGATCCAGTCCATGAAATCTCATTAAAGAAACCTTCAGCCGCCTTCCACATCCAACTATATGTGTTTGTGCCACCCCAATTTTGATCAATATGACCGTGCATGAAGTCAAATCCAGCCTCAGTAGCGTTGCCCTCTGGACTATCTGCATTTAAAGGCAAATATTTTTCACCAAATATTCTAGCGTAATTAAACCAATTATTAGAACTTCCAGCAGATTTAACTAATCCCATATCAACCTTATGATTAGCACTAAAAAACGGCTCATAACCTTTTAGATTACTTATAGAAAAAACTTCGCGGCTAGAGGTTGGTTGCTTCATTGGAAAACGTATCGCCATATATAAAAAACGATTATTTTCACCGCCAGCATTTACTTGGGTATTTGTTTCTTGCTCAAATCCAAAGCCCTCAGACGTTGGATATATCCTTGCGACGCCAACCTCAGAGACATTTGAATTTGCTTTGATAGTGAAGCTATCCCCAGACTGAGCAGTTGGTTTTCGCCATACTCGCATCATATCAAAAATGTGCCAATCCGTAGTATTATAAACATTCTTAATAAGCAACCATTGTGGTTTCATACCAATGTCAATTTGCTGACTATCGCCCGATGAACCACCACCTTGATACCAGCCAACCTTAATCATTGGCGTATCGCCATTTTCACCGAAACCGCTTTGCAAGTCAGCTGTGCTTGGAGCTACTCCGACATTCAATTCACTTATAGAAGCACCACTGTGGTTTGTCTCTAGCCTATAGTATCTATAAGCAGTTGTGTTAGTAAATTTAAATCTACTGTATTTTCCAGCATAATAATCGGTGTTTGTCAGTCCAGTTACTGTTTGGATAGACGTCCAATTAGAATTGTCATTTGACCCATAAGCAGTAAAGCCTTGAACAGGATTATATACAGTTCCTGACAAGGATTGTGGCGCAATATAATATGTATTAACGACTGTAGCCGAACCCATATCCCAAGACACATCAAGAACACCGCTTGTATAAGCCATGTTAGTATTATTGCTATCTATCGTTCCGTCATTGATTTTAGATAATGGATAACTGCTATCAATGTTAGAATTTTCGTCAGTAAAAGTTTTGCCTACCAAAGACGTTTGAGTATCGTCAGTAGCGGAAAAATTATGTGCAAATAAATATGCAATATATGATCCACCGTTTGTATTTAAAACACCACCAACGTTAAACGCTGTGGAGCTAGGGGGATTGTTTGATGTATTTGCAAATGCATTTTGCTCGTTTAATTTACCGTAATCGTTTGAGCCGTCTATCTTATCAGTTAAGACCCACCAATCGCCACTTGCGTCTGTGCGTTTTATGATAACTAGGGCTGGTTTGACGCCCAAATTATGTGAGACTGCTTGCTCGTTTGCGCTTGATCCACCGTTCCCAGAGTAGCTAATTATGTCCATGAACTTTTCTTTTTTTAAAAAGCTCCAAGCCACATGTTGATAGCTACTATTATTAACCTGACCGTCAGCCGTATACATTTGTAAGCCGTTGCCATTAAAGCTATAATTTTTTTGAGTAGCTGAACCTGATGCACCACTATCATTAGGAATTAATTCATAATCAGCGCCTCTAACTGTATCTATAAGAGCGTGACCATCGGTTTTATTTCTAGCCTTTATCCACACCAGACCACCATCGCCAGTAGTAGAAGTAAAAGATGTTGAATGCGCTGCTGAAGGAGCAGTAAAATTTCCAGTGTAAACGGCTTTACGACTTAATCGAAAATCGTCAATATAACCAGTAAATCTATAGTCATCACCGCCACTTGTTCCCCAATGTGTTCCTAGTTCTAATTGCTTAAATCCAAAACAATTATCATAAAGATTTATCGTTGATTTTGAAGTACCATCAACATAAAGCGTTAGGTCAGTATCCTGTCTGACCAAAGCGATATGATACCAAGTATTTGCAGCAATTGTATTAGTTGGCGTATTTGCGCTGCGCCCACCACTATCGTTAGGAGAGTTCCGCGCTTGAACACCTATTTCGCCACTCGAAGTAAAGTACATGCCTACTGAATAATCAGTATAATCGCTAGGATTACCTACATTCATTATACCTTTAAGAGCCGCAAGGCTGTCCACTCTCAACCAAAACTCTATCGTAAAATCTCTATAACCTAGTAATATACTTTCATCGTCAACAGTTATCGTAGCTTGACCATTAAACCGTAACGAACCAGTTCCGAACTTTTTTGTTCCAGTATCTACAGTAACACCGTTGACAGTAGTTGTTAAACTATTTGGCCCACTATCAGACGTATTGTCTCCAGTTAACAAAACTGAAACTTTTTCCTCAGTATCGTCACCTAAATTTAAGTTGGCGTTTATTGTTTGCCCAAGGCTAGTACCATCATAAACAAAAGTATGGAAAAGACTTTCAACGTCATTGATGCTAGAACCGCTTGCTGCCGCTGCCGTTCCAGCCGCCGCTTGCAGTAATTTTTTCTTAGTGCTCATTCGCTTATCCTAATGCTTGCCCAGCCGTAAATCCATACCAGTTTGTTCCGCCGTCTCTTGTGTAGAATACAAACACATCTTTTGCTGAAGCGGTGGCCGTTAGCGTTGGCGTGGTTGCGCTAGGCCAATCAACTTCAGTAGGAAATGTGACTGTATATCCTGACGCTGACGCATCTTGAATTATCTCTAAACTAAAGCTGAATGCAGTTCCGCTTGCTGGTTCATTGCTAAATGTAAACGTAGTGTTTTCTGTGAGCGTATGGCTAAAAGCATTACCAGCCTCACAATCAATTGTCGTTGCATTAGAACTAGATGTAACGGCTGCGTAGGTTTCATTGTAGCTATCTACAATTAGCTCACCAGTTATATCCACATCCCCAGTATGAGTAGCGGCAACTTTAGCATCTAATTGGGTTTGTATTGCCGATGAAACGCCATCAACATAGCCTAGTTCAGTCGCTGTAAGAGTGGCTGGGATACCATCTAATACATTTAGCTCAGTTGCTGTAGCAGTAACGCTAAAATCCGTAAGGGAGTTGTTTGCGCTGACCTCAATACCGCCACCCATGCCAGAATGATTAGAGCAATAATAGTATAAGTCGTATGGTGCATCTTGCTCTAAAGTGACCTCAACATAGCTTCCAGACGAACCAGCCGTTCCGACAGTAGTCACCCCAGTGGAAAATGCACTACCGCCGCCATGAGTGCCGTCTGACGTTGTACTTAGCAACAATGGATGTCCTGAGTTTGAGGCATCACTTTGATCGAAACGATATGTTACTGATGGTGTAAGTCTTGCTTTTTGATTTGCCGTTCCGTCTAGCAAAAAGTTTCCACCTGAGACCGTAACCGCAATTGACGCCACAGAAGGTACACCAGAGCGCGGGAAAGTGACATCTACATTACCTGATCCGTCCTCTGGCGATATAGTTATAGAACCGCTTGAACTGTTTAATTTTAAACTCATGATAATCTCCTAAAGTGGTCTTTTTTCTATAAAGTTGTTTACAACTAGCCTTGAGTTTGCTGGGATTGTTAAGGTGACACCGTTGTTTATTTCAGTTTGACTTCCTGTTTCAAATTCCACATTAGCGCCAAGCGTTTGGTCTGTTGTGATAGTAACTGAACTATAATGGTATACTTCATCTTTATTTGCAGAAATAAACACTACAGCAGACCCAGAGAGATTTATTGCAGACCCAGAACTACTGCTGTCTATCACACTTCTTGATAAAGTCGTTCCGCTGTGGGTGTAAATACCACGTCCAATTTCCCAATTAGCACCATCTTCAATTACATAAGAAACAACGTCCTGATCTGAGACGCCACCATCAGCAAATGTTTGATACCCACTTTCCGCAGAACCTAAAGTCAAAGGTGAGGAAGTGCCAGTTGTAGCCGTAGCAACCTTAACTCGATTTGCTAAAACAACCATGTTTCACCTTATGCTATTTGTAGGACACCATTTGCCGCAGAGAAATCAACTGTTAAGCTATCGCCATCATTAAGAGTTAATGCTGATCCATAATCATAGTAACCCACAAGAGGATCTGCTGGAGTAGTCACTGTATCATTGTATATGTAAACATATCTAAATGGCCCAGTAGAGCCGCCAGAAGAAGTAAGAGTAAGGTCAGCAAGAACAAGCTTATATGTACCGCTAGTTTGACTAGAGGACGATGTAGTTACATTTCTAGATGATAAATTGGTGTATGCTACTTGCGTAACATTACCTAAGATACCGTTTCCATCTGCTGAAGGGTCAGAGCTTTCTGACGATGGTGCAGTGTTAGATAGTGCGATTGCTATTTGATCGCTCTCTAAATCCATATTGTGAACTGCATTTTTCACAAAATCGTTTACTTTATTAAATGTTGCCATTTTAGGGACTCCGTTAAATTAGCATATGCATTGGCATTGTAGCGTATTTTTATACGCTTGCAAAGTCTAGGATGGCTTATCTGGGAAATTTGGATTAGTAGGGTCAGTTGTGTTTGACGGCAAGTCTCGCAACGTTTGGCGATACGTAGCCCATTCTGTTTTTTTACTGTCACTAAGAGGACTGTCTAAAGCTTGCGTCCAGTCGCTATCTGTTAAGTAGCCGTTGCGTCTATTTCGCAATATCGTCCAAGCTCTATCTGTTTCCGCTTGGTCAATATCCGATTGCGCTTTTCTAACTGGTGAACCGTCAACGATAGTATATTGATTATTTGGATATTCACCTTGAATGTAAGAGCCATTTAAAGCAGCATCACTTTCTGAACCATCAAAAACCATGATGATTTCATTTGTATCTGGATCATATATTGTGAACTTGCTCATCTGAACCTACTCAATGCAATAATAGT
>Ga0129351_1000630_pt1 | contig 13309 bp, 14 predicted proteins | sample CPBDNA_8_FD_94423 | JGI IMG/M metagenome (GOLD analysis project Ga0129351, IMG submission 94423) | Freshwater to marine salinity gradient microbial communities from Chesapeake Bay, USA - CPBay_Sum_27_0.2_DNA | ecosystem: Environmental > Aquatic > Marine > Coastal | place: USA: Chesapeake Bay... | reverse complement strand
TATTCGATAGCTTGCAGGATATCAGCAGTTTGTGAGTTGACAGGCAGAATAGAAAAGGCATCACCAACCGGCATCTTATCATCAATCTGAATGCCTTGACCTGGTGCAGGAGACATCATTTCATCAAAATCGACACGCTCATTAAATATATATCTACCAAAGTTATTGAAGTAGATATTGTTTAACATCTGCCGTATCTGAGTTGTTTTTAAAAACTGTAAATCATAGACCTGATCGGCCGGGCAAGTGCCCATCGGGACGTGCGGAGTCGGATTAGGCACAACAACGCAATAAGGATGGCTATCGACTCTAGTCTTTTGTAAAATTTGATCATCAGCGTAAAACACTTGCCAAAGCTCTGAAATACCATCTTCATCAACATCGATATAAGCATAGTATTCTCCAATGTATATAATGTCTTTTGATTTGTCGCTAGTTGGGTTAGTAGTCTGAGTGTTGTCAACCTGATCATCTCTTTCTAGCTCGACTTCGTTATCTGCTTCGCTATTAGATGACAAGCTATTAACAACGCTTTTATTAAAACCCATCTGTATTAGTTGAGATCTTGTCTTAGGCGTTCTTTGCCCTATAAACTGAGGGTCTTTAAAATCATCGTCACGCTTAGCAATTAAAAATTGATCCGCCGGGATATTCTCAATACAGATCTTGCCTGATGTATTTGTCCTTACTCCCTCAACATCATAAAACGTTTGACCAAACTCATCTGTTTTAACTATCTGCTTTTTAATATTGTATGACTTGTCTATCGTAAGTTTTCTGAACTCTGATTCAGACATGTTTCTATAGTCTTCCGGTTCAGCTTTTTTGCTTTCGTCCCAGAACACTTTTACAACACCACAATACTGACAAAGCGCATCCCAAAACATATCATGAAGAACTTTAACGCCGTCATTCTGCTTACTGAAAACCCAATTGGCAAATTCAGTTTTTTGCATTGCTTCATCATCATATTCGGGTAAGTCGCTAGTGAATGTTGCGATTGTTTTACCTTGAGTAAACATCCTTAGAAGCTGTGGAAGCATAGATTGAACTATGTCGTGAACATCACTAGAAACAAACTGGGAAAGCCCTTCCACTTCGTCGCCGTAGGGATCGCCGTTATATGCTTGTAAAATAAGCGCGCGTTTCTTCTGAAGTGTTGATCCTTCGCCTAAATAGCCTAAAGAAGCATATTCTTCATCAGCTATTATTTGTGCTATTTCGTGATCTTTTAACATTTCGTTTTTTATCCCGTGCTTTTATTTCTTCAAGCTCTTTTTTCATTTCTGCGATATCTCGCATCATGCTTTTAATTATGTTCTTAGTGTTCTGATCCATTATGTTGCGTTTACAGTTACCTTAACAATTCCATCTGCATTGATTGTAACGACAATGTCTTGAGATACTAAGCTAACCGCTGTTGTGCCGTCTGTAGTTAGATCTACAAAACCAACGGCATCTTTGTTTGTTGCTGTATCTGAGTAAATAACGGCTGTTTTTATGTCTGTAGGGCTTCCGGCTGCTTTTGTCCAAGTAACCGCTGTTCCAGTCAACCTGAAAACATTAGTTGTTAGTGACGTTCCCGTTGTAATTGTTTGACCGCCTGCAGAATAGTTGCCGCCTGCAGTTACTTCACTGGTGGATAGATCGGTTGTACCACCAGATCCCCAAGTCGGTACAGCATCAGTTGCCGCTATTGTCGGAGTGCCGCCAACCTGCAAAGTAGTAAGCGCAATCTTAAAAGTGTGAGTGTTCAGAATATTTGATCCGTAACTCTGAGCAAAATAATTAAACTGTGTGTAGTCGCCTTGTGCCATAATATTTACCTAATTTAAAACCGTCCAAGTTCCAGAATCATCTGTTTTAACTGTCCAAATCTCTGAGCCTGCTGAAACTGTCATATCCGGGCTTTCAATCTCCATATTCGGAGCAGTCATTATTGCATCTACACCAATTCCAATTGTCATATCTGGGCTTTCTATTTCTAGATTAGGCGCCGACATTGAGACCGCAACTGTCGCATCCATTTGCGCCCAATTAGACCAGTTATTTACAGTTGGATTCCATTCTCTAAACTGAAATAAGCCTACTTGTGATAGTGCTGTAGATTTATATGTTCCGTCAGTGTTTAAACTAATTGTACCAGATGTATCCCTTATTTCAATTTGTCCACCAGTTGCCGGTGTTACACTAGTGAAATCATCTAGCATTGATAGAATATCAGGATCTTGGTTGTAGATAGGCTCAACTAGATCGGCGTATGAGTTTCCTGTTTGCGTTCCAATTGTAATGCCTCTGCTGTATGTGTTTGTGCCATCTGATGCATATAGAGTGGCCGAACCGAACGGCAACACACCTTGATCAAAATCAAAAGTTAGTTGAAAGTCGCTAACAATCGTAAAGTCTCGCTGTACCTGTCTTACTGATGTGCCTTTGCTGTGTGTTATGTAAAGCTCTGTTATTCCGCTGGCACCGCTTGCAAAATTTACTGGTATTGTTGTTTGCTCTGTAACTATAGTGTTGTCTGTATCAACATCCAAGATAGCCGGATCAAGATCAAAGTCACCAGTCATCAAGAAATAGTTTAGAAAATGGTATGTAGTGCCGGCGCCTGAGCCAGAATAAGCGCGCGTTCTTAGCTGAATTTCACCGCTAGAGTTACTAGTGATTCCAGAAAGCTCGGCCTCTGTCTCTGTGTTTTCCTCTGGGTTTAGCTGAACCCCTGTACTTGTTTGCTCACCGATAGCATAGAATTCTGTGCCATCTCGACCAGATGCAAAAAATACAGAAGCGTAGCAAGTGAAATCATAAACAGTATTAGATTTTAGGTTTGATATTGTCACACCCGCATTAGCCGCTACAGACCAAAAATGCGTCTTACTAATATCGTCATCGTATGGGCCGCCTTGACCTTCTTGCGTTGCTGCGTTCCAACCGTCTGACACCATAACAAGTGGCATAGGTATATCGTCAGAAGTAAAAAAACCGGTGGCAGTTGCATTAATAACCAAGGGGTGAAAGTTATCTATTTCACCAACTCCACTTGCCGCATTAACTTGTACCGTTCTAACCGCCATTATGGGATCGCCACTTGTGATTTATAAGAAGGACCAGACTCAACACCATCTGATTCTCTGACCGCTGTTACATAAAATTCATACGTTTTACCAGATGTTAAGCCGGTAATGGTTGTGTCGTTGTTAAGCCTGCTTACAAACGCTGATACGCTTGCTGTACCTGCATCAGTAACATTCCTAACATAGACTCTATATTGAAGTATACCATCAAAATAAGCTCCCGCTGGTGTACTCCATGAGCATCTAACGCTATTAGCCGCTGTAACTTGTGACGCGCCAAAATTCAAAGGAAAGTGAACACCACCAAGACTAGTAATAATATAACCAGAGACCGACTGTTCGGTGCCATCAGCAATACCATAATTACCATAAATAATACCACCAACAGCATCAGGGAAGGTTAAAGCTGCGTACTCTGTCGGTATAGTAAACTGGTAATTCTGCATTTGATACAACCATTTATCTTCAAATGGATACGGGAAAACCGGATCTGTTGTAACCGTCTTGTGATCTGCGTCATCGTAAAACGTACCTAGTTTACCGATCCTAAACTCAGCACTAGGGCCAACGCCCTGAGTTTCAAAAGTAGAACCATCCTCAATCCTAAATGGATACTTCAATCCGTTGGCTGGAGTAGGCGCGTTATCAACTCTATCAACCACGTTTTCATCTGCTGCTAGAGCAGTTAGTGGCTGACCGTTTAATCCAGTTATCGAAACATTGTCATAAAATACTTCTTCACCGCCGGTGGCATCTGCTAAAGGCTTATCGTTACCGTCAGATAGCTTGATGATTGAGTTATCAATACTTATTTGTCTAATAGATGTAAAACAAGACACCGTTCCATAATCTATAACAGCATCATAAACCACGCCACCATCAAAATTAAGTTGGTTACGGCCAGATGATAATCTAACTAACCCTGTATTGTGTGGCGCGATATCTGTATCAATCATCGCATAGTTTTTAATATCCATGCCGGGTGTTGGGACAGAATCAGGGAAACTATGAAAACCACCATTACAAACGTTTATTGAGCCACATCCGTTATATTCGTTACCCTCTCCATGAGTGAATGCGCCTGTGCTAGCGTGCTGAAATGCTTGCGTCTGACTTGGAGCAGTTAAAGCAGTAGGGAAATTATCATAATCTGGGAAATCAATTGCCCAAGTGTTAGCAGAATAACAGAATTCGCCTCTATAAAAGCTTACTGCGCTAATACCTGGTTGTGTGCCGCCATATATGGTTTGACGCGCAAAACAGGCTTTATACGTGATCTTATTAGCTTCAAAGCATGAATGCAGGTATCTACCATGTCCGTGAACAAAGTTAAATTCACCAGTGCCATTTTCCATGGATTTATATTCATGGATAACATTGTTAACTGTGCCGGCAAAATTATTTGTATCCTCGACGATCATGTATCTATCTGTAACATACGATCCATAACGACAGATAAAGCAGTTAAACGAGCCTGAGTTAACAAGGGTAAATCCTCGAATATCTATGTATTCTTGAGTATATGAAGTCTGCCCGCTGCCTGGACTAAAATCTGGTGAGCTAGAATTGCCGTATAATCCCATTGGCACGTTAGAGCCTTGGCCGTCGAACTTACAATCCGTTGGAGTCTCAGCCATTATTGTACTATGTGTTGCAGCCGTACCACTGATTAAGTAATTATTAGCCCCTAATAAATCGTTTGTAGCGTCTGTATAGGTGCCATTCCTAACGACTATAGTATCCCCTGCACTCATAGCATTTGTAGCTGCTAACACCGTTGTGTATGTCTCTGACGGGCCTACAAAGCGTACTTGCCCGCTAGTCTTACCAATGTGTAATCTAATATGTATTTTATCTGTGCCAGCCGCATTATCACAACCTATAGTAATAAAATCAGACATATCAGGCTGATTAGATTGTATTGTTGGTAATGTGCTTGTATCTAACGTCACTTGTCCTGTGTATTTATCTATAGTACAACCATCCAGCCTAGCCTCTAAATACCAGTTATAAGTTGATGGAGTAGTGGATAATGAAGGTGTATATGTCCAAGTAGAACCGTTTGTGACGTATTCATCCGTACTGTATTCAGTGTCGCCGCGCCAAGTCGTTGATGAAGTTAAACCAGTTTTATCTATAACCGGTGCTGAATAACTAGGGCTGTAACCGAATTGACCATAAGGATCATTAGAGCGTCTAATTCCATCAGCGCCCGGTATAATAGTGTGATTCTTATTAACTAAGTTAGTAAACGTTAAATCAATATCGAAATATGCGCTTTTTATTTCCAGATTTGGTGCCGTAGTAGTAACTTCGATTGGCGGTGGAACATAATCAAAAGCAAAATAAGATCTTTTCTTGGTAACACTGAAATTCTTACCCAATGAATAGTCATAAAGTTCTGCAACTTCATTCGCGTTTAAATGCCTATCCCATAATCCAGCTTGAGCTACAGCACCTAGCCAGTGTTCTGCTGGTGTTCCCGTAAAGTTAAGCGCGCCTATTTTAGGGGTTATGCTGTTAGTGTTTGAAGGCGTATAAACCGCTGCAACGTCATATTCTTGTACGCCATTTTTATATATCTGCAACCTAGCACCATCACCAGTCATCACAAAGTGATTCCAAACGTCCAGATCTATTGATACAGAAGTTGAAGCCGCACCAAACCCAACACGCCAAGCAATATTATTATTAGAATTTGCTAACATCCAATCCAGAAAAGGACTTGATGCAGTTGATGCAAATTGCTTAGAAAATATCTGTCTAAAGCCAGTGTTATTGCCTGTACGTTTTACAAAAGCAAAGATTGTATAGCCATTACCAGAGTCTAGATTGAATGAATCATCATAAGTTAATTCATAAAGCGTATTAGAGCCGTTGAATAGCGGAACAGTAGCCTGATTAGCTGGCCCTGAAACAACATCGATACTACCAGTTACGGCAGTAGTTTGGTTTTTATAGGGTGATTTGTCGTAAGCTTCTGAAAGCGGGGAAAGTGAAAAGTCTGTGAAGAAAACACAGTCATTAAATAAGGGGATATTAGGTAAACTAAGTTTACTGTACGCGCTTTTTATTTTACCCACTGCTAAACCTTAAGCCGATGGGCCTGGTGTCTTAGGAGTTATATATAAACTGTAACTATCAATCGTTTGTCCTGCCTGGTTTTCTAACCAAGCTTTATAAATCTGCTGATCTTTTAAATTTGGCAACTCTGCAATAGTAAATAATCCAGTTTGAGTAAGATTGCCGGCATCAACTGTTAAACTAGCAATTTTAGAACCTAGATAGTCAGTAGATGGCTCTGGACTTGATCCGCTCGCCGTGACTGTCTGCATGTGCACATTGATAGTACCGCCACCATTAGCGCTTGCACTAAATACGCCATTAAAGACTAAAGCTGCCTCGACTGCATTACCTGTATTTGTCCAGTCATTAGTCGTCCCAGCGACAGAAAAACCGCCATCTGCAACACCTGATGCACTAGCTACAACATTAACGCTTGTGCCAAATTTATCGATTATGTCATTAGTTGATATAGCCATTATTTAGCCCTCGCTTGTGATACATAACCGACTTTAACAAAACCTATTCCAGCGTTCTCGGCTATCGATGCTTGATTATTTGCTAGAGCTTTTAGTGCGTCGCCTTCGGCTTGAGTTATTACAGTGACAGTAACTAGCGCATCAATAATTGACTGTGTTGCCGGGTTATTAACATCTATGCCGCCTCTCTTAAGATCCTCTAAAGCCCACTTGATAGCTGTGTCACCCACTGCCGCCGCCTCTAGCTTAGCTAGTATAGATCCTCCAACACTAGCACCTAGATACTCTAAAAGATCTGTACCTATCAGCTTTCTAGCGCCTGGCTGTGTCTTTGCGTTTAATGCATCAGCAACCTCTTTGTCAGTTAGACTGCCATAAGTGCCAACATCAGCATCTATGATATCCTTGATCTTTGTAATTATGCTCATGCTATATTCAACCTCATTTTTTTGGGTTTGCTAGATTTAATCTTCTCATCTTTCCAGCTTACCGCTAAATACCTAAATGCATCAGCCGCATGTGACGACCAATCATGCACAGGCTTTGATCTAAAAGTACGGCCTTTCTCGTTATACTCTTTACGATAGTTTCTAAGAGCTAGTAAACCATCCTTACAAGTATCAGGATCAAACCAACAACGTTTGAGCAACATTCTAGCAGAATTGATACCGTCTTGTACTCCAATCTTAGGCGCTATGTCAAACTTTATACCATAGTTTGCCGCCGTCTCTATCCTTGTCAACCCGCTGCCTAGCTCTCTAACTGCTATATCGTGAGGCGCGACATGTTTCGAATAGATGTACTTTTTCTCTTGTAGTATCTTCGCGTAATGCTGCAATCCTTCGCCATTGTTTTCATAATAGTCTACTAATGCGATTTTACCACTAACTCGCTGAGCAAACCATATTGACGTACTATCACCTACCCCCAAATCCCAATAGGTTTCAACGGGTAGTTCTGATCGATAAAGAGGTGTTTCAAATCTTTTATCTCTGTCTAGCTCTGCCATTTCATTAGCGTAATAAGCGCCTTTGATAGCTGCTAGCCACGAGCATTCATATTCTTGTTCAAACTCGTCATGCGTCATTATAGACCGTGCGTCATTAAGCTCTTCAGGATCAATAATTCCCGTCTCGCTTGCTTTCCATACTTTGACATACCAGTCTTCATTGCCTTTAACTGTGTTGTAAAGTTCTTCAAAAATCGATCCTCCTTTTGCTGTACCAATAAATAAAGCCCATCCTTTTCTATCTGATAATGCGGGTCTAATAACTTGAGAAAATACCATGGGCGACATGTCGCCATACTCATCTAGTACAACGCCGTCTAAGTAGATCCCACGAATAGACGATGCATTCTCAGCGCCGTACAAAGTGATGCGAGATCCATTAAGAAAGTCACACCGAAGCTCTGATATGTTATAGCTACACCCTGGAATATCAGCAGTAAAATGCAATAAGTAATCCCAAGCAATACGCTTGGCTTGCCTGTAGTCCGGCGCGACATAAGCAAATCTTGAATTGTCTTTTTCGCAAGTAAAGCAAGCTTTTATAAGCTCGTTGATAGCACAAACGGTTTTTCCAAACCGTCTATGACATAGCATAAGATTCCAACGTTTACGATTCTGATGAAACGCTAGCTGTTGGGTCCTCGGTTGGTATGGAATTTGAATTATCATTCATCCACTTTATCATCATTGCACCCATAGCTTCACCTAAATCTAGCTCTGTAGCTTTTAATTTAGGGACTATGTATTGTGCTAGTTCTTTGTAGCAGTTTAACGCTAAAGGCAGATCTTTGGTTCCTTCTCTCATTGCTTCTTCTGCAATGTCAACCATTCCTAAGATAGGATCACATCCTCGACGCTCTAGCTTTGCGCGTACTTCGTCATTTCTTTTGTTTTTGCTGCCCTTTGGTCTACCACCGCCAGGTCTTGCGCCACCGTGTCCAGCCATAACTTGATTCTTAATTGGTTATTTTCCAACCTAGAGTTTACTTTTTAATTTATTTTGAACTTTTAGAGCCTTTACACTTCCACTTCTTTCTACTTAGCCTAAGTGGTGAATTTGGGTCTTTAGCACTCTTAGGATACTTTTTCATTTGCGCATTACTTCTCGCACAGTAAGAGTTACCTTTTTTTGTTCCAGGTTTTACTTTAGCGCCTTTTTGACCATAACTGACTTTTTTACCGCTAGAAGTTACTTTAACGCTTGCTTTACCTTTATTTGGTTTTGGCACTTCTTTCAAACCTCTTCGCTAGCACATCAATATCATTAATTTTAGACAAATCAGTCTTAAAACTAGGAGATCTCATCAACTTAATTTTCTTAAAGTTGGATTCAACCTTGCCCATCTTACGCTTAACAATTGCATCCTCTCTTCTAGAGTATACACTATTAGAGCCAGTATTAATATTGCCTTTAATAATCATGGATTAATTATAAACCATAAATAAGCATTGCGGCATCACGCCCGTGATTATTTGTTCTCTCTTGCCAATTTGTAAACTTCTTAAACTTCTCTTTGCTGTACTTAGTCAAACTTGGATCAGGTCTAATAAATTTAAAGCTAACTAAATCTGATCCTAGCTTTTCTTCCAGCTTTTTCCAAAGCTTGCAATGTGCAACCACTTGCCCTGCTCCAAAAGCCGCTTCTTTAGTTCCGGATCTCTTTTCTGCATCTTCAACATAAATAGTGATAGTTGATCCTGGGTTAGCATCAATAATACCCCCTATTCTTTCCCTGGCATCCCAAAAATCAAGGCTAGTAACCTCTGTGAGCTTGCTGTTGACCGTCACAGCTAAACCCGTTTCGACTCCTGGATCTATACCAATCTTTATACTCTTCTTCAAATTCATTTTTAATTTGGTTTTTGTAGGATGTAAAGTCACACCCCGACATCTTCCTGAATAATTTCTCTTTGTGTTTTGTATAGCAGTACTCATATAAACATACAACCTTGTATTGCTGACTATCACAGCCATATTTAGATCTTATTTGATCTTTATAAAATTTAAATAATACACTCATACCAATTAACATACACAAATAGTATAATTTAAGTCAACAATAATCAACAAAGGATTTTTTATGAAAATAGCCTGGTTAATCTCTGACATCGAACATAAAGACGGACAACTTAAGTCAAGTTTAGCAAGTGTCCGCTTTCGCTGTTTATCAATCATCGATGAGTTGGAAAAAAAGAACCCCGAAATTGATCACATGATTGTATTACTAAATCATCATCTAGAACACAATCTAGAACAAGCTAAAGATTGTGACATCATAATAATTGGCAAAGTGATGCAAGCTGATATTGGTAAGTATTTATATGATGAGCTGCCGAAGCTTAACAAGCCGATAGTTTTAGATCTCTGTGATAATGTGTTTTTAGATAAGCGTCGATTTTATTATGAATTGCTAATCGCCATTGCTGACAAAGTAATATTTGCAAGCGACAAGTTAAAAGAAGCTGTCACTAACGAGTTCCCGAAGATATCAGAAGTTATTAAAGACCCGACTACGCTGCCTATAGTCGAGCCTAAAGTCATTATAGATAATAATCACCAGTTATGCTGGTTTGGATTATCAAATAATCTAGATAACATTGTTAAATTTATGTATCCAATTCTAAAACAAAATGAATCCGATAATTTTAATTTAGAAATCGTCACAGACACATGGAATATAAATAAAAACTTTATTACCGAAAAACTAGCATTACCCAATATCAAAATAACTTATACTCCTTGGTGCGAATATGCAGAAGAACAGGCAATCATTAATTCGGATGCTGTTATTATCCCAGTTGATAATAAAAACAAGTCAAAACAAGTCAAAACAGCTAATAGGGTTATCACCGCTATATCACTTGGTAAACCTGTAATCACTCAACCCATAGATTCATACCAAGAATTTAAAGAATCAATTTTCATGCATGAAGATCCAGCTCTTGCTTGGTCTGCTTACGTCATGACAGACGAAAAAACAGTTGAATTAAAAGTAAAACTAGGCCAAGCAATCATAAAAAAATTCTTTACTTTAGAGCGCATATCTAAGCAATATCTAAACTTATTTAAAAAACAATTGCAGAAAAAACCAGAACCAGAGATAAAATTAAATTTAGGTTGTGGCGGTAGGATATTAGACGGTTATATCAATGTAGACGTAGTTGACGAGCGATTTAACCAAACACCTGACATCGTGTGTGACATCACAAATCTTGATCAAATATCAGACGATTATGCAGATTTAATCTTATCTGTGCATGTCGTTGAGCATTTTTACTACTGGGATATTCACAAAGTTTTGACAGAATGGCATCGAGTCTTGAAGCCCGGCGGCAAAATAATTATTGAGTGTCCAAGCTTGGTAAAATGCTGTCGTAACATTTTGGCAGATACACAAAATCAAGCACAACCAAATGACAGCGGCAGAATGGGCGTTCTAGGCGTTTTTGGCGACCCCCGCTATGATGACCCTCTTATGTGTCACAAGTGGCTTTATACGCCCGCTACGTTGGCCCTAGAGCTTGTTAAGGCTGGTTTTGTTGAGATTAACCAAAAAAACGCTCAATTTCACATGAAAGACTATCGAGACATGAGAATCGAAGCAATTAAGCCTTAGCAGATTTTACTTTTGCGATGTGTTCGATTGCCCGCCAGTCTGACTCATCCCATGTGCCCTTCCCGATGTTGCAGTCTTCACAGAGAACCTGAAGGTTTTTAAGTTCTAGGGCCAGGTCTGGGTATTTAGATCTGGGTTTGATGTGGTCAACGTGTAGGATTGCATCGTCTTTGTGTTTTGACTTGCCGCACAACATGCACTCACCGCCGTACAACTTCAAAGCTTCGTATCTGAGCTTGCGCCAAGCCTCTGACCTGTAGAAATCCAGTTTGTTAGGTTTTGGTTTGTTTTTCTTGTTGGGTCGTCTGCCTTGGTTCTGTTTGCGTCTAGACACAATAAACCCAACGTCGAAAAAATGTAAACTTAATTTAAGATTGATAAGCACATATTAAATTTAGCTTACAACTCAGTTTATGCAAGTCCCTCACGCATTTTCTTGAGCCAGCCGTTCCCAGTCTTGCGGGATAGGTCTTCGATCCTTGGTTGCTTTTCAATGGGCTTGTAGGCTCTCCAATTGGCTCTGTGTGGGTCATTAGTCTTGTTCACACAAAAATTATAAAAACTTTTCAGGTCTATAAATTTATCATCGCTCTGTAGAAACCGCTCTGTACCCATTTTGATTTGATCAGGGGTTAGATTCTTACAAAATTCCACCCAATTTTTAAAACCAGTCCCTCCTACGTTGCCAAACTGGTTTGAGAACTTAGCGCCTAATGTACTCGACATTGTCTCCCAGAATGTAATCATTGCTCTGTGTAGGGCTTTGTTCGTCGTCGAATAGTCCGTGTTCCTTTGCGTAGTTGATAGCTGCTTGTCTTGATCTCTCAACTGTTGGTAACTTTGTTTGGTTAAGTCGGTTATTGTTTTCATGTGTTTTGCTCCTTTGAGCTGTAAGCCTGTCGAATTGTTTACGTAGCGATGATGGACTGAGTATGTTTGTTGACCAGAACGAATCTTCTCTTGTCCAAACAAACATGTCTTCGATTTGAGCATTTGAGCGCTCATCTCGATCCCGCATCAATCTGATATCCCTAGCCCATTTCTGGAAATTAGGTTTTTTAAGTTTGGGTAAATCCTGTTTGATGGCCTCGTACATTTGATTAGCCAAATTTAAATCTTCCTCGCTTTCAGATTTGCTTGTCGGTGATTCGTTAGAATCTTCGACATTATTATTAATATGGTTATTGGTTATTGGTTTATGGTTAGCATTGCCTTCGCATTCCGTTTGCAATGCGTTCGCATTAGCTGAGGCCTTGGTTTTACTGGATTTATGCCACCTTTGGTTTGCGCTCTCTTTTGCCTTCAGTGACTTACTTTGATATTTTTTTAGTTCTGCAGACACCCTTTTATTGTAAAAACCGTCCTTTCCTTCTTCAAAAAACTGTTCCAAAACGGATTTTATAACTTTGGTTTTCTTCTTCATTCTGACCAACATAGCAATATCGGATATGTCTTTTGGAAGTGGTTTTTCGTGTAGATAGCACCATTCAATCATCCTTCTATATGCCAAGTCTTCACTTTCAGAAAGGTGCATTGTATGTGAGTTATAGTCCCCTATATGCATTTTAAAATAGTTCATTATGCAGCCTCTTTTTTATCTGTTTGTTGCTGTCTTTCAATCTCCTTTTGGATTAAATCTCTAATAATTGCAGAATATGAGTTACCAGTTTTGGCTTTCATATTTACTAAAAACTCCAACTGACTTGAATAAAATTGAAGTGGGATGATTTTCTTTTTAAGTTCCATGACGGCTCCTTGTTGTATAAGTTTTATATTGTTTTTTCATAATAGCACCCATTTCTTAGGTGTCAATGTAAAAACCCGAAAAAACCTAAAAAAGAAAAACAAACCGACGAACGGTAGAAATTATCGGATAAACGGTAGTAATTAAGGGATGAATGGTTATTTATAAAACCAAGCAGGTTTTTTATAGGAACCCAGAAATAACCCAGTGGGTTTTTATTAGGACACTAATTCGGACATTATGACAATTATTAGGACATGCTTGACAATAAAATTACTATAAGTATAATTTTAATCGTAGTAGATGTAGATGTAGATGTA
>Ga0129351_1000629_pt1 | contig 13316 bp, 16 predicted proteins | sample CPBDNA_8_FD_94423 | JGI IMG/M metagenome (GOLD analysis project Ga0129351, IMG submission 94423) | Freshwater to marine salinity gradient microbial communities from Chesapeake Bay, USA - CPBay_Sum_27_0.2_DNA | ecosystem: Environmental > Aquatic > Marine > Coastal | place: USA: Chesapeake Bay... | reverse complement strand
TCTCATATTTTGTTTACATGCCTGAGCAACATGAACAGATTCGTGAAATAAAACCATATTAAAATTGTAATGTGGATTTGGTTTTGAAAGAATCTTATCAGTACAAAATACTATAGTTTTTGACCGATTATCATACCAACCAAATATGTCATGTTTTTGACATATTGGTGTATTTTCAACTGCCCGAATTTTTTTGGAGATCATATTATAGATCTCCATTCCTTGGGGAGAAAGATAAAGAAGAAAATCCATCAACCAAAAGTTGAATCAGGTTCAAGAGCAATCCAATAAGTTAGATTCTTGTCAGAGTTAACGAATTTTGAAAGAAGTTTTTTTGAAATAGAAACTTCATAACTTCCAGGGAGAATCTTGATATTCTCAACCTTAAAGTTGAAACTAAACTTACTTTCAGTTTCACCAACAATAATGGAGAAATCGTTAGAAGTATCATTCTTACGATCAGATACTACTAGTTTAACTACACCATTTTCACCAACAACAGAAAGGTCTGGAAGTTGATATACGGATGATGCTTTTAGCAGTTTATCCAATTGTTGGGTATTCAGATTAAAACTGATTTCTTCTGAAGTGAGTACGATATCTTTATCGGGAGGACTTACAATTACATTAGGGTCTGCGAAGAAATACTTTGAACGCATTTTACCTTCACGAATAACCATGTAAGAGTCATTCTCGATGTCCAGTTCAGGACTTTGATGGAGAGAAAGACCATTCAAGAATTGGTTTAGATCGTAAATACCAAAGTCTTTAGGAAACTCTTCAGTAACTTCAACTTCTGCTAGAATGTTCTTCATTACAGAAATGGTACGAAGTTTCTTACCTTCTTTAAAAAGAAGAGATTGATTGATAGAAGAGAAGTTCTTCAGGATGTTAATAGTTGAGTCGGAAAGTTTCATGTAATTCATTGATTGTAGGTTTCACGGACAGCGTTCTTATCGTTGAAATTCATCAAAAGAACAGCATAATGCATAATCTTCATAATGTCACGTCGGGCAGTGCCTTTCTTATCGTAACGAGAAGCATACTTCAAAATGTTGCTACGACAAAATGCTTCACCATCCCCACATGCTTCAATCAGATCAAGAGTTTGAATCTTGTCATCACCAGCAGAATAATGCTGAGTGTAAGTACCACGAATGTATTCAAGAAGTTCTTTAAGGATTTCCTCCTCATTATACTTCCAAGGAGTTGCTGGAGAGTTAGGAATCATGCTATCAAGTGTGGTGTCAATAGTAAAAGTGTTTTCATCCATGTTTAGTTCATCATAAAGTAAAGACCAGGAATTAGTCATATTAAATCTCTTGTATTATATCAGGATTGTGTCTGTTGGTCAATAGGCATCGTGAAATCAGCATCGATTTTATCATAAAGTTCCATGAAAGCCATCTTAGTCTCATCATCAAATCGTGCAGTACAAACATCAAGTGCCTTTGCCTTGTTGCCAAAAATACTATAGGCACGAATAATGTGAACAAGACGACGGGTGGAAATTACCTCATCAACACCACCATCATAGAAGGTCTTACGGATGATGTCTGCCCAGTCAACCAGACGAGTGCAGAAATCTTTATCAAGACAACCTAGAGAATCAGCAACGTTGACAATGATCTTCATTTCATTGGCAGTGGAAGGGTATTGCTGCTCAAAGGTCACAGGGAAACGTTCTAGGAATGCTTCATTGAGGACGTTGGTGCCAATGAAACGACCATCATCGGAACCCTTACCTTTGGTATTTGCAGTTGCAATCACCTGAAAACCATCAGCAGGTTTTACAAACTTACCAATCTTCTTCAAGAACACACCCTTACCTTCAAGAATGGATTGAAGACAGAGAATTTTGTTGGAAGCAAGATCAATCTCGTCAAGGAGTAGAACAGCACCTCGTTGAAGTGCTTCCACAACAGGACCATTGTGCCAGACTGTAGCACCATCAACCAGTCGGAATCCACCAATGAGATCATCCTCATCAGTTTCAATAGTAATGTTTACTCGAATTAGTTCCCGACCCAGTTGAGCACAAGCTTGCTCCACACTGAACGTTTTACCATTACCCGAAAGACCCGTAATGAACGTAGGATAAAACAGACGGGACTGAATAATTTTTTTAATATCAGCAAAGTTACCAAACTTGACGAAGGTATCATCTTTCTCAGGAATAAGATTTTGCTCAACAGCAGGAATAGCAGCAGGTGCTTTTACAACATCTTCAAGTTGCTCTCGTGCTTCTTGAATAGTCAGATTCCACTTACCACGAGAAACTTTATGACCAGACAATTTATTGGAAATAGTTTGATAGTTGGAACCATTCATTGCACACCATGCACGAATATCTGATGATGTTACGTTATTTCCGTAAAGTGCTTGAAGTGAAGTAACAATGTACTCGGTGGAAAGAGTCATGAAGTGCTTTGTTTGAACTGAAGTTATTATAGATCAAATTCAAGGTCTTCTGACGTAGGGATAGACAGATCTTTGATTGTCACACCATCATGCTTTTTACGGCAGGCAGCACGGGCATATGCCCTTGCCAATGAAGTTATGTCCGAGCAAGGTTTATTTTGTTCCCCACAATACGGACACTCAGAGAATGATTCTGGATATGTAAACTTAGTCATTTTACTTAGGCAATAAATTGCACAAATTCGTTTAAGATTTTTTTATTCATTTTTTTGGATTTCAAACTCTTAATAAAAGCACTTTTAATTTTTGCCTTTGATGCATCTTCATCGACTTGAAACTCAGCATCGTTGGAAAGATCAGATCCAGACATGCCAAAGTAACGTTGATACCCACAATCTTTAAGAACAATACAACGTTCTTTCTTCCAAATTGACTTCAAGATCTCAACTTGATCAAAAGATTCGGTATGGAGACGAATGAAAGATCCAGAGTCACGTCCCTCAAGGACACGAATACCAATAAAGTTTGTTGTTGGGAAATTATCCTTCAATTGCTGAAGAAGACAATTGGTAAATGAAACATAGACACATTCATCGTGATGGTAATTCAGAATATTGTAAGTTGTTCCAAGTTTGCGATCACGAATATAGCAATTGTGGTGCATACGTGCTGTACCAATATATGGCTCTTTAGCATCGAAGTAACGATCAACTAGAACATGTCGATTAAGAGGTGCTGCTTCACCATCGGTCAAAATAATACATTGAACTTTCTGAACTTTGGTTTTGTTCTGAAAATGTGGAATAATCTGTTTTAGAGATACAAGTGCTTCGTTCAAAGGAGTTCCAGACAAAGATGTCCGAGGTGGAACAGAATATTGAACATATTTATTAAATGCAAATGCAATCCTGTAAATATTTAGAAGTTGCTTTTCAAGTTTTTTATTAGAAATATTACTCGAAAAAATATTCATCATAGAGAACTGCTCAGAAATCTGCAATAGATTTTCCTTCTTTTTATAATGAGGTTCTGGGTATTGTGGTTTACCATCTTCGTCGTAAGTTAAACAATTCCACTCGTTTGTGAAAGCATAGACCTCAAAAGGAATAGAAACCTTTTTGCAGAACCAGATCAAATTATAAAGTTGTTTGATAGTATCAAGCATCACTTGACCCATCGAACCAGACCAATCCAAAACAAAGATAAGTCCGTGATTCTTTCCATCAGAAAGAGTGGTTACTTTTTTAAATAGGTCTTCATTGTACTTGTAAGTGTGGAGTTTAGAGCAGTCCAAAACTCCAGTCCGACTAGTAGTAGCACGAGCATAACTACTTGCAGATTTTCTACATTCGAATTCTTTGACAAGGTAGTTTACCTCCTTTTGAGCAGACTTTTTAAATTTAACATACTCAGAATCTACCCATTCAAAACAACTAGGATCATCGTTTTGAAAAATTTTCCAATGATCCTCACAATATTCATGAATTTCAGCATTCTGTGCGATGACACTATCAAGATTTAGTTTAGGGAGTTCTAGATATGTAGTCTCAGTATAGTTACTATATCCCTTCTCATCGATCAATTCACTAATTGAATCCTCAAGTGATTCCATAGTTTTAATCTCAAGATCCTGAGAGGTTCCCCCACTACCAGGTGACTGTTGTTCACTCTGAGATCCTTGAGAATTCTCACTACTATCATTTCCATCGGATAGTTCAGAATCAAAAGATGCATTCTGAGAATCAGATTTTACAGAATCAGAACCACCACTATTGGAATCATTCTGTTCCTGATGTTCATCAATATTTGCAACTTTGGATTCTTGTTGATCTTTACAGAACCGATAGAGAATGTCTGCAGCAATCAATGCATCCGCAAACGTTTCAGTATCACCAATCAGTTTGACAATCTCAGACTCCTCCTCCGAGAAATTAATATTGATAAAGTTACCAATCTTATAATAAAGATTAACTTTATCTGCAAGATTCATTTTATCAATATTCTCGTCTTCGATCTGAAAGAAGTCATCATCAGCAAGTTCTTCATAACCACGATAAAAAGTCTTAGAGAGACCTGCATACTTACGTTTCATCATTTTCTCGATGCGAACGTCTTCTACCACATTCACAAATTGCTTAGGAGTATCAAAATCCCACTCATCGGGAGTGAAGAGAGCATGGCCAACTTCATGAGCAACTAGCATGTCAAACACACACTCTGTTGCTTTCTTCCACATAGGAAGGGTTAGAACACGAGTATGAACATTGAACATCGCAGTTTCAACAGGACGATGCTCAACTACCAGATCTTCAGTAGCAAGCAGTTTCGCAAGTTGACCTTTGACTTCAAAGTTGATTGACATAGGAGTTCTCTCGTATGAATCCATAATACGAAAAAACCTCCCGTTTGTGGGAGGTCATGTACCGCTTCTTAAAGTGTCTGAGGGATTCTTTACGTGCCCTCATTGCCTGTGGTTTGAGTTTTCGTTTTTGCTCCTTCTTGGAGTGATGTTGCCAGTTGGGGGTAGTCATCGTCCTAGGGTTTCTGCAAATATTTTAGGATAAAAATATTGATAATACCAAGAATAACTATTAATAATTTTTAATTGATATTTTCTATCAATTAAGGGATACTTATATGTCGGTTTTTCAGGAACCAATGTAGGTCTAATCGTATGATTTCCATATGGGGCAAAAAATGCATCATTGAAAGGTTCTTGAGTTATATTATTCAAATCATTATCATAATCATCAATTCCTATAAAGTTATATATCTCACTCAAAACCTTTCTGGGATTTTCCATAAAATCTTCATAGGTTACAAATTTAAAATTTTTAAAATAGTATTTGTCACAATCAATAAGTTCTTTTATAGAAAGAAGATTATCACTCACCATATCAAGATTTAGATAATAAAATAATTTCTTCTCCATCAAATCAATATCATTAAAATTTTCATTATCTGTATTATAAATTTCATCTTTTGGAACGGGAACAATTCGTTTAAAAGTATCTACTTTATCAAAAGAAGAAACAACTCCTCTCAAATCTCTAACTAAACAAATAACCTTAGTATTGGGAACAAGTTTAAATAATAAATCATAATCTGTTGCCCATCCACGATCTTTGTCAAGATATATTTTAGTTTCACAAATTTTAGATATCCAAGAAGATAATCCAGATCTCATAAAAGAAACATAGAGATTTCCAAGTTCCTGTATTGTGTATTGAGTTTGATCATGAATTGTCGTGGAGTGTTCAGATATATTTCTAATAATGTGCGATAGTGGAGAATCAAGTTTAGCAGTAATGTCTGGATGCTGATTTAAGACATTAGCAAGAAGTGTTGATCCACATCTAGGAAGACCACACATTGTTACAAGTTTCATGATTCTACAACCTGAGAGAAGTTTTTACGTTTTTCAAATTTTATTACTTTATCAAATTTGTCATGCAAATCTGTTTTGTGAGAGATGACAAATATGTTTGCATCCTTAATAACAAACCTAATGATCTTCAAAAAGTCATCAGTTCCAAATCCATCAAGAGAGGAATCAAAGATCTCATCCATGATCAAAAGATTGGTACTGGTAGAGTTCTTAATCTTAGCAACTTCTCTCCAAGTAAACAAAAGAGCCAAATCAATTCTTTGCTTCTCACCTTCACTAAATGAGGAATATGAAAAGTCTTCATGAATTGGAGATTGAATCGTTTCATTAAATTCTTCATCAAGTCTAAAGTTGATGTAGAAGTCCATCATCTGAAGATACTTTCCAACTTGCTGATTAATTAAAGGTAGGTAGTTTTCAATAATTTTAGATTTTACTCCACTATCTTTTAGTAAGTTGTGAAGAAAGTCATAGTTACTTATCTCAACTTTACTCTCAACCAAACTATCAAATGTACTTTCTAGTTTCTGCTTATATTCTTCTAACTTTTCCTTTTCTTCGGATTTGTTTTCAGACTGTTTAATGATGCGTTCAATATCAGAATTAAATCCATTTATCTGAGATTGAAAAGAAGAGATTTTAGTATTATTAGATGAGATTTTACTCTGAGCATTCATAATATTTTTACTAATGCTATCAAACAAATTCTCTCTAGTTTCTTCTACTTCTATCGTATCAAGAAGTTCTTTGTACCCTTCTTCAAGTTTACTTCCCTGAGTATCAAGTTCAGTTATTTTTTGATGTTTAAGATCATCATGAATCTCCTGTGTGCATGTAGGACACGTCGTATTATCAATGAAGAATTGACGATTCTTGGATAGTGTAGAAATTTTTTGTGAGATTTTTCCCTTCAAATTTCCCAATTTACGAATTTTATCTTTCGCATCAGAAACACTAGATCTTTCTTCAAAATATGCTTTTACATCATTTTCCAAAGATTCATTACTTTGATTACAAACACTAATCTGATTATTCAATTCAGATATTTTATCTTTAATGTCCTTTATTGTTGACTTTCCACGACTCTCCAAATCTTTGATAAAGTTTTCCTGCATGGACACCTTATCAGTTAGAGATTCTTTTTTTAGATTGAGAATTTTTACATCCTCCTTCTGAAGACGAAGTTTATCCTTGATGATATTATTCATCGTGGAGAAAATTTTAATATCAAGAATATCTTCAATAACTTCCCTCCTACCCGAAGCAGGTAGTTGCATAAAAGGAACAAAATTACTACTGCCAAGAATTACAATCTGAGTAAAGGACTTGTAATTCATTTTTAGAATACTTTGCTCAAGATACTTCTGCTGATCATTTGCAGATGCTTCTTGATTTAGAATCATACCATCTCTATAGATTTCAAAAATATTTGGTTTGATTCCTCTACGTACTTTCCAGTTAATCGTACCAATTTTAAAATCAATTTCTACTACACAATCCTTTTCGTTCGTAGTATTAATAAGTTGGGGTTTATTGATCTTGCGAAAAGACTTGCCAAACAAAACAAAAGTAAGTGCGTCCAAGATGGTAGACTTACCAGCACCATTTGAACCGATGATCAGTGTATTTTGAGTATCATCAAGTTGTACTTCAGTAAATTGATTACCTGTTGAAAGGAAGTTTTTCCACTTGATTTTTTCAAAATAAATCATGTTCGTCTGGTGGAATCACTAAATCATCACTGCCTATTATAGCATACAAATACCCATGTTGGGAACATGCATCAAAAAGTAACTCTTCTTCAACTTCTACAGATCTCATTTTAGGAGATCCTCCATCTTCAAGCATCATAACAAATCTTTCGGCATCATCTTCGTTCTCCCAGATGTAAAGAACGTTTTCACCATTTTCATCTGCTACTGAATATGCTCCCCGATCTTCTTCCCCATCAATTACGATTATGTACATTTTTAGATCATCTCACAAGCTTCTTGATAGACCTCCTCAATGATTTTTGATAGTTTGCTTTTATCTAAATCAATTTCGGATTCTTTGATATATCTATTTAACAAACTTAGAGTGTTCTCAGATTCAACTTTTTTAATCTCATCTTTTGAATACCATCCATTAAAGTCATAGTTTTCTACAACTTTGATATCTGCAATATTTGAAGAATAAAGTTTATCGATAAATTTTTCAAAAGATTTTTTATCAGACTTCTTTCTAACAATCAATTTGACAATTTTATTTTCGTATTGACTAAAGTCAAAATTACGGTAGTCAGTATCTTCGTAAATAATTGTATAGAAAATTCGGTATGGATTATTTACATGATAATGCTCTAAAGTTTCCGTATCAAGAATGGTAAACCCTCTTGGGTCATTATAATCATTCCAATAAATTTCATAACAATTTCCAGTGTAGTAGATATTGTCTTGAAAATTTCTTGTGTGATAATGCCCAGAAAATACTTTCTCAAATTTAGAATATCTCTTCTTATCATCACCATGATCCATGATGCACTGAAGGTTAGCAGCAAATCCAGAAAGTTCTAAGTGCCCCATAACCAATTTTGACTTACTATTTTTAATTTTCTTATAAGTCTTTTCTTGGTTATCTACATTAATCCAGGGAACAAATAAGACTGGAATATCACCAACCTTCACATCTTCTGCTTCTGAATAAACAATTACATTCTCATATTCACGAAGTAAAAGATCTACTGCATTGATCTCATTAGTATTTTTATAATATGCAGTATGATTACCAACGATAGTGTGTACAACACAACCCATATCTCGGAGTTTGTCGTAGTAATTGTCCTTTGCCCATTTTAATGAACTAAAGTTCACACCAGTTCTATTGTCAAAGGTATCACCCATATCAACAATCGTGGTGATTCCCTCCTCTTTCAGAGTCGGGAAAAATACTTCATTATAAAACTTCAAGAAGTAATCATGGAAGAGTTTTGAATTCTTCCGTGCTCCAAAGTGTTGATCAGTGATTAGGGCAATTTTCATTTCTTAATTAGAAGCATGTTACCAGGATCTGGTTCATCTCCAAGATAATACTCGATTTCGTGATTGGGGAGATGTTCTTTAATAAAATCTAAACAATATTCATATTTTTCGTACTTGGAATTTGATTTTTGCTGAATCCTAAAATGCTCATGATGAACTTCGAGTTCAATATATTTTACATCTTTTAGAAGTTTTGAATTTTCAATTAGATTGAATTCAGAACCTTCAATATCAATCTTGACGAAATCATATTCTCGTTCTGAAAGATAGGTATCAATATCTACACAAGGAACATCAACAGAATATTCTGGATGACTCTCACTAAAAACAATCGACCAAGATCCAACATTAGGATGTCTGATTGATAGACTGATTGAATCCTCACCATAAAATAGTGCTTTGTTCTCTACTTGAACTTTATCAGTATCAACAGCTTTAAGAATGAACTCATAATTATCTGGATGTGGTTCAAAAATAAGTCCGTAATCAATTGAGTCAATTCTTTCTAGAAGGATGTTTGAAACTTCTCCAGTACATCCACCAACATCTACAAATGATTTAATATTATTTTCTTTCAAATATTCTACAACCGCATCAAAATATGCCAAATCATTCCATTCGACAGAAGTGTATTTTTTATGATTTAGAAGTGAATTTGTTGGAATACTCCAATGTCTCGGATCTGACATGATAATTTATTTGTATTATTGATTATTGGATCCCATCCCTCTTAACTTAGAGTAGACAGCATCTTTGATACTATTATAGTCTGCATAGTTGGCATTGTCAATGCTATTATCGTTGACAAAAACTTGATCGTATCCAGTCTTTTCAAGAATTTTATTCTTAATATCTAATTGCTTTTTCTCTTTCTGAATTCTGCGGAGAAATGCGTAGTGAATGATTTGAGTAAAATAAGCAAATGGATTTGTAGATTTCTCTGGATTAAAATTGTGAATATACTGAATACAATTTTCTACACCATCAGAAATCATATCATCTTTAAAGATGTAATTGACAAAGTTTGGTTTATAAGATAGGTGTGTAGCAATCTTCAGGAAACATTCCCCAAGGTAATTTGTAATTCTTGGTTTCGGAAGTCCTTTTTCTTGTGCTGCAATGATTGACTTTTTATACTCGATGATTGCATCTAAAAAGTCTCGATTATTAACATAATGTTCGGATTGTTTTCTTGGCATTCATTTCTACCTGCAATTCAGAATATATTAATTTTAACACATATTCTAAGGCTTGACAAGTTCTCAAATTATGAGTAGAATATGCCTGTTAAGGTTGATAGAGAAGCTTTAAGACTTATAGAGTTTTTCTAGATAGTCTCTAGCATTATCGACACTGGTTAGATAACCCATCTTTCTACTTAGGGTTTGTTTTTGATAATCAGAGTTATTTTTTCTAACAAACGTATTATACATTTTGATTGTATTTTCATCAAAACATTCTACAATAGTTAGAACTTCATCCATATCAATAATGATCATGTCTGATGAAACTGTTTTTAACCAAGGATCTATTTTGTAGCAAGGTTGTCCTCTGATTAAAATTTCATCAATAACAACTGGATTTAACATCATTAGATATGTTTTATCACCTTCGTTAGAAGGTGATATCATAGAGAATATCTCCTCAGAATTTTTTAGTTTAATTGTTGCATAAAAGTCGTTATAATTGTTTTCCATTACTCTTTTAAATTAACGTTTATAATGTCATAATTAAAATTCTCTTGATTATAAATTTTAATTCGTTCAATTAAATGATTGAGTGTATAGTTTTTTAAACTCCTAATGGTACAATCATCGGCAATATCATAAAGAGTTGCTTTTGTTTTATTTTTTCCCTTTCTTAAAACTCTGCCAATGGATTGTAGATTGCGGATTCTTGATTTAGACGGACTAGCAAATATAACATTATGAAGATTTCTAATGTTAATTCCCGTTGAGAAAGTTCCATAAGATGCTACAATTATTGCGTTAGATTCATCCTCAGTAATTCGTCTGACTTCTTCCCGTTCATCGGAGTCAACACCACCATGTACAAAGAATACTTTCCTTTGTTTTTCTACAAGACTATTTATTCTTTCGAAAAGTGGCTCTCCATGTGCGGCAACCCGACTATAAAGAATTAAAGTATTACCCTTTAAATCTTTAGCTAAATTTGCAATAAATTTATTTCTTCTATCATGAGTAATTAAATACTGAATCTCATCTTCATATGATTCAAACTTTCTAGGATTATGTTTTAAAATCAAACATCTTATTTCTAAATCCGAAACATGCCCCTTTTCCATCAACTCAGATGTACGTGTTACTCTGTAGCATGGTCCAAATAATCCTTCTAAAACCCACTTATGAGTTTGAGTTCCATCTAGTGTTCCTGTAAAACCATAACGATACTTAGTATGATGCAGATGGGTCATGATTGTGATCAAGGACTTACTCTTAAACAAGTGTGCCTCATCTCCAATAACTACATCAAAGTCTTCGAAATATTTTCGATCCATTTTATAAATAGATTGCCAAGTGGTGACAGTTACGGGAAGATCTGTTTCTTTCTCACGTCCAGCATATATCTTGTGACAATATGAATCAGAATCCCAACCATAATCCCGAAAATCCGAGACTAGTTGATCTACAAGACTGGTCGTTGGAACGACTACAAGAATTTTTCGGTTCTTATCCATATGATATCGCACGACTGCGTAAATCATCAGACTTTTTCCTGACGCAGTTGGACTTAGCAGAATCTTTCTATTATATTTTAATGCATCATAAACTGCTTCAATTTGATAACTTCTGGGATTCAAAGAAGTAATTGAGGCAAGATAATCTTTAACACCCTCTATACTAATTTCTTTATTAACCTCAAAAGGTTTTCCATAATATTTGTTAGTTACAAACTCGTAAGAATAGTTGTAATTAGAACAAAATTCTACTAATCTATGTAAGAGACCAATGTAGAGTCTTTTTGTCCGCATATCGAATAGATGAATCTCTCCGTTCCAATTTCTTTTTCGATATTGTGGCATAAATTTTGCATTGGGAACCTCAAACCTAAAGTGGTCTCTAAGTTCATATTCGATATGAGGTTCCGTAGTAATTTTTAAATATACTTCGTTACATTTTTCTACAATTAGATCAGCCATAACCAGCTTGGAATTTTAAGAATTCGATTGAGTTTTTTATTTGATATGTTCGGTTAGAAATTTGTTTGAGAATACTATCAATGTAATTAATCATTACTTGGTAGTATTCAATTTTCATGGATACGTTAGATAGTTTTTCGTCAGCATCAAGATATTTCTGCATTGCATCTTTATCCCTTACTTTTTTGGGAAAGGGATCTTTTACATATACATCTGGATCTGCTTTTCCTGAGTAATATTCATATCGTTCATGCCTAATATTTTTCCGTTGTTGTTCTGCTTTTGTTTTAAGTAATACGAGGTTGTTGTAAATATCGTAATACTTAGAATGAAGAACTGGAATATTGAGTGATTCTTGATGTAGATTGTCAATATCGATCTGGGAATCTTTATCCCACATCTCTTTAATCATTGCAATGTCAAATGTCATACGATCTGGTTTTTATTAAATTCGTTGGTTATATCGTATATACTATACTTGAAAGTTACTGATGCTGTAAAGTATTGAATATCTGTATCAGTCGCATCAAACTCGATATCAGATATTGAAATTGGAAACATGTCCTTAAACTTTACGTTATAATGTAAATTCTCAGAACTTGTTAAAATTTGTAGTGTTCCGTCTGAGTAAATATTCATCTGTTGACCTGGTGAATATTTGTTTCCCACTAAATTGGTTTCACTCTGCAAATCATAAATTTGATCGAGTGAATCTGGAAATCCTAACCCACGTATCCAATTTTGTATCTCAAAGTAATTTTCCATATCTTCATCGATTAAGAATCTGATTGAAAAATCATTGAACGTCATCACATCTCCAGGAACTGGAATCATTTTGAGATATGATGGTTGTTCTGTATAACCTAAATTAACTCCAGGCAAATTTACTGAGTTGGTAAAGTAAGAAAGTTTTGGTGCTCGAGCTAGAGTAAACTTAAACCCTACTGGAGACAAAAAGTTTCTATTTTGTATTTGCCTTTTGTATATGTTACTCATGATCTAAAGGTTTAGATACTCTATTTATTCTCCTATTTTCATTAGATAATCTTTAAGTCTTCTTTTAAGTTCTTCTTCCGATAAATGTGGTTCTTTTTTTAAGTATTCCTCTAAGACATAAACACAATGATTTTTTATTGCGACATCAGTAGACCATGATAGTCTTTCTTCTACGATGTCTCTTGGAGTTTTTAGCATGATGGTTTTTCTGCTTTATTATGTAGGCATAAAAAAAAGACCCCTTGCGGGGTCTTTTGAAACCTTAGGAATCCTATGGATCACATGAGGTTCTTAACTGTTACTCTTCTGTAGTAACGGTTTGCGTTAACCT
>Ga0129351_1000627_pt1 | contig 13330 bp, 18 predicted proteins | sample CPBDNA_8_FD_94423 | JGI IMG/M metagenome (GOLD analysis project Ga0129351, IMG submission 94423) | Freshwater to marine salinity gradient microbial communities from Chesapeake Bay, USA - CPBay_Sum_27_0.2_DNA | ecosystem: Environmental > Aquatic > Marine > Coastal | place: USA: Chesapeake Bay... | reverse complement strand
CCGTTGTCCCTGATATCGATGCAGTTGTCGCAAAGTATAGAGCTCTCATCTACGTTTATAGTTACCCACTCACTGCACTCGTAGCAAAGTCTCTCAACTTCTTCTGCTCCGCTGCACGTTTCACAAGTCACGCTCTTGGTATCGATGTACCCAATGTCACGGTTGAAGTTGTGCGGCATCGGTACATCAACCAACACGGTTCCATCTCCATGGCACTCGGGACACTTGTCCATGTACGCCGTCTCTTTCATCCGCATGAGCTCTTCTTTCATACGTCCCATTATGTTTCCTTCCTTGTTTCCATGTAACTTTCGATTAAACCTTGCGCGACTTGAGGAACGATGCCGTTGCCGTAGGCGCGCAGTCGTCCCACCCTTGAGGGAGCCCCATCAGCCAACGGGCATGACTCGGGTTCAACTGGCCTCCACTTGCCATCTCGGCAGAAGAGCCAGTCCGCATCTCTCCAGTGGCCGTTAGTCTTATCGGGCCCGTCAGAGCTTGCGCTGTGTCCGCTAAGTTCTGACCCGCATGCCTCGTTTCCAGCCTCTTCCGACTGTACTCCTGTGGGTTGGATACTCGGCTCATGTTGTCGTCCGCTACTTGCGGTGTCGGCCAGCCCGATAGTTGCGCTTGCGCTCCCGTGTTCCACCCGTGCTTGCCCGTCAGATGTGAGGGCGCGATCCCCGTGCCTCCCGTCATGGAGGTCGGTGTTGCCCACCCCGATGTGAGTTGCGCCGTTACGTCCAGCGTGTCCGTGCTGATCTTCCCGTTCCTGATCCGGCCCCCTTGGTATCCACCCTTGTGATCCCGCGTTGTCGGTGTCGGCCACGAACCAGAGACGTTGCCTGATGTGCGGAGCACCGAAGCCCGATGCGCTGAGATCGAACGCCCCAAAGGCGTAGTCCTTTGCTTCCATGTCAGTTTGTACAAGGTCGAGCCAACCGAGGCCGTCCTTGCTTGCAACTTGCTCTCCAAAGATTGTTGAAGGTCGGCACTCTTGGATGAGGTGGTTCCAATGGGGCCAGAGATGCCGCTCGTCAGAAGCCCCCGCTCTTTTACCTGCGCCGCTGAAAGGTTGACACGGGCAGGATCCGGTCCAAACTGGGCGCTCATCTGCCCATCCTGCACCTCGGAGGGCACGGCTCCAGATGCCAATCCCTGCGAAGAAGTGGCACTGAGTAAATTCAAAAAGTTCTTCTGGTCTGACATCACTGATGCTCCTATCATCGACAACACCGTCCGCGATGTGTCCTTGTTTGATTAAATTGCGTAGCCACTCTGCGGCATACGGATCGATCTCGTTGTAGTAGGCACTCATTTCATGGCCTCCTTCACACGCTTGGCCGATTCCAAAGTCGTAGACCATCGTGTCGAATAAGGAGGAAGCTGACCGGAACTGTACTGTGAGTCCAAGTCAGTCCACATCCTGTCCCAACGCTTGATGAAATCATAGATCCATGTGGATTGCTCGGGAGTGAGCTCGTACTCATGGATCAACTCTAAAGCATCCATGCACTTGAACTCTTGTTCAGCGTCCGCGCACCATGCTTCATACTCCTCGGTCAATAGCTCAATGGTTTTTGTAGGGGTCATGCCAACCTCTCCTTCAACCGCTTGGCGGCTTCCAACCTAGTGATGTTAATACCCCTAGTGTTAAAAGCCTCAAGAGAACGCCTCGCATCCTCGTCATTGGCACAAAGATCCTCAAGGTGCTCAACCATGTGGTCAATCGCAACTTGCAAGACGTTCATCTCCAAGTCTGATGATGCCAAGGTGTCTATGTTTGGGTCCGCATTCACCACAACCATGTTCTCGGTTGCGGCAAGGTCGTAGTCTTGACCAATGCCAACCCCCTCAAGAACACCCTCAACAAGACTAGAGTATTCCTCAAATAAATCTTGAGCCTCTTCAGTGAAATTTTGATCCCCGTTTTCCTGAGTGACATAAAGTTCACGATAGCCGTGATGGTCTACCAAAATAGCACTTGCCATCTCTGAGTAGAGTTCAACATATGTTGTGTTCGGTAGACGTATCATTAACTTGCCCTCCAAAGTGTTAGTGCCTCGTCAAACGGCATGTCGTTTAAGATGCGCCGAGTGTGAGCCTCCTTACGGTCAACAACCCACTCGCCCTTAGTCACAGTCGGGTGGTACTTGGTCTGGTAAAGAGCGCCCGTTCCCTTCAGTTGATACACAACATGAGACTTGAACTTGCGCTTGAGTTCTTTGGCAGACAACCAATCATTGATCTGTTCAGCGCACCAATACTCTAGCTGTTGAGGGAAGCCGTCCTCACTCCACTCGCTAGGCTCATTAGGTAATGCTTTGAAATAGGCATGAACCGCCTTCATCGTAGCGCGGTAATCAACCTTGCACTTAGGGTGGTCATACTCATAGTCACAACCGCCTTGACCATCGTTGCCAATAATAGCAACCGCCTTGCCGTCCACATATAAAGACGCCTGAAAACAATGTGTCTCCTGACTTGCCCATTCCGTGTGCTTAATGTTTTTTAGTTCTAGTTTCATCTGTTTGGTTCCTTGTTGAGTTGGTTAATAAGTACAAGTTATTGGGTGCAGATTGGGGTGTCAAGCTATTTATTCAGGGATCTCGAGCCACGGTCCATGGTGCAGGTGATTACACTATAGGCGTTTTTTACACAGGTTTTATTTTTTTATTTTTTTTTCATTTAAATATGACGTAAACACCGTAAACAATGTAAACACCCCCATGTTTATATACTTCAAACCAGCCCAAAGGTGTTTACACCTGTTTACATTGTTTACATTTCTGGGAGAAAAACGCCTATATTGAACTCGCTGCTCCCTTTAATTTTCAGTAAATGGTGTAATTAAGTGTGCTCATTGCATTGATCTCTCGCCCTTGGTACAACTTGTTTATGGGAAACAACGAGGGCAACATGACTTCTGCTAAGAAAAAGATTGAAGAAGAACACGGACGTACCCTGACTAATAGGCAAATGACCTTCTCTAGGCACATCGTTGAGGGGATTTACTCCAACGCTGAGTGCGCTCGTAAGGCTGGATACTCACATGAGGTAGCCAACAACCAAGCATCCAAGCTATTAAATGGCAGGGAATACCCTCACGTTCTGGAATACATCCAAGACCTAAGAACAGAACGAGAGAGACGCTACGGGGTCACTACGATAGGCCAGCTACAAAGACTGCACCAGTTGAGCAGTGGCGCTGAAGAAGCGGGGCAGTTTTCTGCGGCAATCAACGCCGAGAAGATCCGTGCCGCCTTGGGTGGTTTAACTGTTGATCGAAGAGAGCAAGTCAACACCATTGATGAACAGTCTAGGGATGAACTTGTTGGGCGATTGGCTGACCTTCAAAAGAAATACCCGCAAGCATTTGTGATTGATGCGGAATATAAGGACATAACAGATGAGCAAGGGACCGGAAGCAAACTTTTGGAACTCGATAAGGTTAAAACTACCAAAAAAGTGCTTCGCAACAAGGATTGAGAACAAGCACGGAGGTGGTGTGCCTGATGTTCACGCTGTTTGGGACGGGTTGCCCTTTTGGTTTGAACTCAAGGTGACTAAATCCAACGCACTTTCCATCTCGCCTCATCAAATTGCGTGGCATATGGCATATTGTTCCCGAGGTGGGGCAAGTTTCTTCTTAGTAAAGAGGTCCTCGACCCGTGAGGTACTTTTATTTGGGGGTGAAAACGGTGCCGCTTTGGCTGATGGCGGGTGTTCCGTGGTCCAAGGGCAGGTATTCAAGGATGTTGGGTCGATGTTCTGCGCCCTGCGCCCTTTATTGGTGGATAAAATGTCTTGCGCCCTGCGCCCTGCGCCCTTGCCTTGATTGTTCTGCGCCCTTGTTCTGCGAGCTGGTGCTCTGCGACCTGCGCTTTTTTTATTATCTTGCCTGCATGGGCAAAAGAAAAGGGGACCGAGAGCCGTGGCCCTTGGTCCCCTCGATTGTTATACCTCGTTAACTTCTACTGGATCATCGTTGAATAAGAACTCTGGATCTGTTGTTGGCATGTCCCCGTCGTAATCACTCCAAATGGGTACGCCGTCCTCGACCATGGCATTCGCTACCCATTTTGCGGCATCATAATTCTTGGCCTCGATATCAAAAGAGACGGTTGCCATTACTGTTATTTGAAATTTTTTCATGCTTTTGCTCCTAGTGTTGCACGATTGCGATTGATTTTGACGACTTGACCGAGGTCCCGCCACATAATTTGCAGGCATTGCATTGGACCCGCTGCCCTGCTTCCTTGCTTGCTGGGCATAGGATCTCTTTGCCTTTGATTAACTCGCCAAGATCCGCGATAACTCGGAAAGTTCTGTTGCCACGCTTCCATTGATCGAGTGCTTGCGCTTCGTTGTCCGCGCTTTGCATCGCAATATCTGGACGGAATCCGGATTGGTGCGAGTAGGCAAGGTGTGATTCACACCGGCGAATGAGTTGGTCCCAGATCCAAGAGGGAACGGCCGCTGGGTCGCCATATGTTCCGAGACGGACAACGCGACCCGCGCCTAAATCGACGCGGTCCGCGACGTTATCCGCCGCCGGATATACGCCGCGCTTGTATGATTTATAAACTATAGTTGGACCTTGGCCCAAGTTAACGTAGCACTCGCGTTTAACCGCTTGCTTGCGTAATGGGTCCGTTGTTGGGGTCCCTCGGAATTTGCAGTCGCCACAGATTGAAAAATCTTCGCCGTTTTTACTTGCGTTTAATGGCGAGATATCGGACCGGATAATATAGGTTTGTAATACCTTGCCCGTTTTGGTGTTGCGGTCGCTATACGTTGCAATTGCAACGATTGGCTTACCATCCAAGAGGCTTGGCCCGTTGTATATGATACCATTTTTCATATTGTTTCTTTCTTTGTTGTTGAATGTTTAAATACTAGCAGATTGTGCAGGCAATACAAGTTTTACTTTAACCTTGCGCCCTTGCCCTGCGCCCTGCGCCCTTTCTATTTTAACCTTGCGCCCTGCGCCCTGCTCTTTTTTTATAGGCTCGCCCTGGCGTTGGGCCGGTACGCAAAAAGCCCAGGCGCGTTAACGCCTGGGCTTAAAGTAAAAGAGGGGCCGAAGCCCCTCGATCTATGCATCCTCCTTTGTTTTTTCTTTGGTTACTTTGTACTCGATCACGTCGTCAAAACGATTGGCAGTACTTACCCCGCAATTTTCTAATCGATCTGCTGCACTCCGGATAGCCGAGCGGATATCTTTGTGGAGTTTTATCTCGGTGGACCACCTCCCTAAATCCCCACCGTGATCAGTTAAAAACTTATCTAAGACAATCAAGTCTCCCAACGACACGGTCATATCGACCACGATGTTGCTTTCAAGTACAAATTTAACTTTCATTGTTCTTTCCTTTTCTAATTGAGAACATCTATTTGATACCACGCTATCAACAAGGGGTCAACAAGTTTTATCAACACCAGGGGTTAAAAGTTTATTGCCCTGCGCCCTTGACATTTTTTTACGAGCGAAGCGAGTAATTACTTCTCGCAGCATGGACACTTATCTTTCTTTAAAGTGGTTAACCTGGTGCTTATCGAGGTAGTCGTTCGATCAATGATCCAGGCTAAACAAAGGATGATGTCGCCGCGTTTGCCTGCGCCCTCGAACTTATCCATAAACGAGAGTATTAAATCATCCTCTTTCTTTTCCCAAGGAAGAGACATCCTAGTCCAGGTCTTCCATGTCAGTCTAGGACGAGCTCGATCATCCCATTGGTTTAAGTTTGCTTCGCGAACGAGGTTTTTACCGTGCTTCAATGCACGTTTAAACTCATCGTCATAATCCCAGCAACCATCCACCACGGGCTGCCCGTTTATATATTCTCCCGTTCGCCATACCTTATGCTTTATTTTCATGGTCTCTCTCCTTAGTTGAATAGGATGCGGGCCCTTGATCCAGGGCCCGACACCAATTGAACTAGACGCTATACTCGTCGCGCCACTGTGGATCCGCGTCCACAAGCTCACCTTGTTGCGTGATCTCTCGAGCGTAGGTGTCACCCATCTCATAACCACCACCGTGCATCATGGGCGAGGTGGCAGCAACAAGCCATCGAGCGTATGGGTCCTTGGCTTCCGAGCTCGAGTGCTTGTAAGTTTTAAGAACTTTCCACACCCAGCCTTGGCTGTTGGCATACGTTGCGTATGGTGTATCTTGTGGACGGGTTTTTCCGAATGAATTTTTAGGCATTGTGTATTCCTTATGTTTAATTGAAGTAGTGTCTCGATTGTACATCATATACAACCGAGACACAAGTTTTTATCCAATGATACCTTTGATTAGTAATATGCAAACCACGCCGCATATTGCAAAATAGGCTATCCCGATGATAAGATCTTGGTTCATCGTCTACCCGCCTCCTTTTCTTTCTTTATCACGTCTCCCAGTGTCATGGTGGGTGGCTTGGTATTACTTATAGAACAAGCAAGGTTCCATGCCATGCCTGCTGCCGTTACTAGATGGGCTCGATCCTCTGGATTGTGAGAGTTAATCCAAGTCATAACGTCTTCCCAGCTTTCGGGCGTGTTAAATAATCCAATTGGTTCTATATACATAATGTTTCTTTCTCTGTTGAACTGCATTATCGCAGTGGAATGGTGCCCCATGGTGGGGCACCTAACCACTAGGATACTAGATCCAAGCAAACTTAGTTGGTAGTTTTCCTTTTCTCTTGACCCTATCGAATTCCTCTTGGCCGTATTCTTTGATAAACATGGCACCCGTTGGCGCAAGCTCCGATGCTTTCGCACCCGTTGGGATAATGTGAGCGTATCCAAACTTAATCGCGTCCGCTTTTAACTTTGTAATCGCGTCGGTCGTATTCTTTGCAACCTCTTCCAATGTTGCCAAGTCACGTTGCATCTCCGCTTGTTGCTCTTGGGCGTGAACCTCGTTGTCCGCTTTCAAGATGTCGATGTCGGTGCCGTCGAATGGCAGTCTATCGGTCGCGCTTTCGATGGCTTCAAAAAAACTATCGATACTCTTTGAATTTGATTTAGACATTTTGTTTCTTTCTTTAATTGAAAGAGCCAAACCATTCGGCTCTAATACGGAGTATTAGAAACGATAAATCACAAGTAGTCAACAACTAAACCACAAGTAATGACATTATTTTCCTCAATATTGAAAGTTTTTTTCTCGATTTCCCGCCTCTAGGGGTTACTGTGTCAAATCCCCTCGCGCCATATGGCGCAGGTATCGACCCCATCCCCCCTTTTTTGGGGGGACTACTAATACTATAGGTCTTATATAGTTGGTCAGATAAATTCATTCGCCCCTAATTCCATTGCACTTGTGCGTAGAGAACAAGTACCATGGACCAAGAAACAATACCCACTATATTTTCATTTGAGATTAGTTTATACTGCGAGAAACAGCACTAGGATTATGGTATATGACATCGTATGCGTTTCTTCCGGGCCAAGGTCCAGGGCTCACGGGCCTTCAACCTCAACCTTTAGACCCTCGACAGCAGATCCAACAGTTAACAAGACCTCCTCCTGGTCAATCTATTTTTGGCGGATCGATGCCTCGAATCAGACCGACTCCTCCGAAGGCCGAGGGCCTTGGCGTGAGTAGTTTTGTTGGGGCTTCATCTAACGACATGCAGCGGATGTTGAACCGTGGCTCGATATCTGGTGACAACATGGGCGATGCCCAGCGCCGAATGGAGCAGCTTCGTAGTAACGAGTTTCTTGCTAAGATGCGGGCCCAGAATCCGGAGCGGTTTAACAACTCTCCTCCGAGCGCCCCTCCCACTGATCCTCGTATATTTCCCACTCCTCCTCCTGGCGTTAATCCTGGTTTGGCGGACGGCGTTCCTAGACAGTTCCCTGGGTTTACTCCTACTTCCCCGTCAGTGTTCACTCCTCCTCCTTCTCCCCCTAGTTCGGTAGCAGGAACGGCGGGTGGAATCATGGGCCAAGCTCCACCGAACTTGACGCAGTATTTGGAGATGATGCGAAGTCCGATGCAGCAGGGTGGTTACGGCGGTTCTCCGGCTCAAGCTCCTCAAGTCAACCCGATGCAGAGTTACGGGATGATGGGTATGGCGAATCCGATGCAGGCACAGATGTCTCAGATGCCCGAGCAGATAATGCAGCAGGGTGGGTATGCTCCGATGCAGGCTCCGACTGGATCTCAGAACAGTGCTCCTATTGCGAGTCCGTTTGCGTGATGAGGTAGATTCTGTTTAGTAGATGTGGTAAGGGCAATTAAGCAGACGAACAAAGGTATAGTATATGGCTTCTTACGGTTTTGTAGATGAACAAGGAAACGCTTATAACACGGGCGGCGCTACTTTGGAGGAAGCGATTCAAAACGCGATGTCGTCGTATCCTCAACTTTCGGCTGGCGGGACGTTTAGGATTGACAACAACAGCACGAACGAGAAGCTAACGTACAGCTTTAATCCTTTGGCTTACCAAGAGGCGATAGGTTCTGGTTTAAATTACTCGGATGCTTTTGCTCAGTCTAACTTACCTCCTGCGGCACCAACTCCTGCTGCCCCTGTCATGGCTCCACCTCAACAGGTGGAACAGAAACAGGAAGCGGCGAAACCTTATGTTGATTTTATGGACCCCAAGAATACGGCGGCTGAAAACATGCAGTCGGCAACAACTTATGTTGAGCCCACAGCTACCCCTGCCGAGACTGTTTTGAATCAGACCGAGGACGTATTTCAGCCTGTCAATTACACACCGGCCACGGCTCCCCAGCCTGCTGTTTCGAATTACACACAGGCCATGGACCCCGGTCCAAGGGCCGGTCTTAACCCGTACATGGCTGCGGCACCTAACATACAGCCTATGGCGGCGAGACCTAATGTACAGATGCCACCATTACCGCAGTTTGCGGCACCCCAACCATCGGGCATGGGGATCATGGGCCAGTTACCGAGTGCCACGGCCCCTGGTTCTTCACCATTACAGGCTCCGAGCAACGCATTCAGCAAGGATTACGCTGGCTTTTTAACACAGAGGAACTGAGAAATGTATAAGTACAACATGGGCGGCAGTGTTCCGCGTGAGACCAACATCCAAGGCCAGCGTCATAGTTTGGCGTATATCAATCCTTTTGAGGAGGATCTGTTACAGAAGTATCGCGGTGATATGCCCACGGTCCCTGGTCCTGGGGGCGTTCCTTCTTATTACTATGGTCAAGGGATGACGAGTACCGCTGGCAACAAAAACTTTCAGGTTAGCAAGCCTCAGAAACAAAACCCAAACAGGGGCGACGACAAACGAGAGCGGGAGCAAGCTGCGGCGAACGCAGCGGCTAAGGCTTTATCTGACGCGGCGGCAGCGGACGCGGATAAAGAACTAGCGAAGATGTTAGCCTCTGGAAAGTATACTAAGAACACGGACGGAGTTCTTGTGGCAACGGACCCTGTAGTTGCGGCATCCTTGGCAAGAGGGTACGATAAGACCCCGTTATCTTACGATCAGGCCAAAGCGTTGGGCGCAGACGTGGGGGCAGGAATGTTTGATCCTGTAACCATGACTGGGTATTCCGACACTGCGGGTCAAGGTTTAGGTACTGGTTTTACGTTGAGCGGAAATAAAGACGACCGAGAAAACGTAACGGGCACCACGTTCACTAACGCGGGAGACTTTGTTACAACTGGCCCAAAGGACACGAGCATAAAGAAATTTGTGCAAGATTTAGGCGCTATCCCTGGTAAGATCTTTGACGATGTAACCATGGGTTTTAAGGCTGGATTTGGTTCTCGAGAGGAACAAGAGAAAAAATTACTTGATGCGGGCTACACTCGAGAAGAAGTTTTTGCGTACTTCCAAAGAACAGCCGCTTCAGCGGAAAAAATAAGAAACCCTGGCCCATATGTCCCAGGTAGCGGAGACGACAAGAAAACGGTTGACGCCGTTGCCGTTGCTCCTGACCCGTGCCCAGAAGGTTACAAGCTAGATCCGATTACTCAACAATGCGTGATTGACGACACAATAGACGTGTTGAATCCAGGTGGTCAGCAAGTTACGGACTTTGTGATGCCATCGGTTAATCCTGTAATTGGTCAAGCGGCGAACTACACTGGAGCCGTTGCACCTACATACACCCCTAATCCACTACAGCCCTATGCCCCCGGAGTAGCGGGCAACTTACTACAAGCCTCGGCCCCTGGATTAGCTCGTACTCCAGCTATGAGAAACGGCGGCTCTGTTGGTGGAATCATGGGGCTTCCACGCTAGTGAACCTTCAGGCACTACCAGAGGAAGCATTAAAAGAAATCTTAGCCTTAACCGAGGCTAAGAAGAATCTGGATCTGCGTGAAAAAGCACATGAGAACTTCATGCCGTTTGTGCATCATGTGTATGAAAATTTCATCGAGGGCAAACACCATCGCGTAATTGCTAAAAAACTTGAGGCTGTTGCACGAGGAGAGCTCAAGCGGCTTATAATTAACATGCCACCTCGACATTCTAAGTCTGAGTTTGCAAGCTACTTGATGCCTGCTTGGTTTCTAGGTAGAAACCCGAAGCTAAAAATCATACAAGCTACACACAACACGGAGCTTGCGGTGCGTTTTGGCCGTAAAGTGAGGGATTTAATTGATGATCCCGAGTACAAAACCATATTTCCGAACACAAACCTTAAAGAAGACAACAAGGGCGCGGGCAAATGGGGCACGGACAAGGGTGCGGAATACTTTGCTGCTGGTGTTGGGGCCGCAATCACGGGCCGTGGTGCGGATTTACTGGTTATTGATGACCCTCATTCAGAGCAGGACGCATTAAGCGAGAGTGCTTTCGACAATGCCTACGAATGGTACACCTCTGGACCCCGTCAGCGTCTCCAACCTGGCGGCGCAATCATAATTGTTATGACGAGATGGGGAAAAAAGGACTTGACAGGCAGATTATTGGCCCAACAGGGCGGTGATTTGATGTCTGACAAGTGGGATGTGGTGGAATTTCCTGCGATTTTGCCCAGTGACAAGCCATTATGGCCTGAGTTTTGGGAAAAAGACGCATTATTATCGATTAAGGCGTCCTTGCCTGCCAGTAAGTGGAACGCGCAGTGGCAACAGCAGCCTACATCCTCGGAATCTGCAATAATCAAGCGCGAATGGTGGAAGATATGGGACAAACCCAAGATTCCGCCCCTCAAATACATACTTCAGTCGTATGATACGGCGTTTTCCAAGAAACAAACGGCTGACTACTCTGCGATTACGACTTGGGGGGTGTTTCAACCCGAAGAAGGGGGCGCGGACCACGTTGTTTTGTTGGATGCCCAGCGCGGGAGGTGGAATTTCCCTGAATTAAAGGAGGTTGCCTTTGAGGAATACGAGTATTGGGAACCGGATATGGTGTTGGTCGAAGCGAAAGCGACAGGTACACCACTCATTGACGAGTTGCGGCTTCGTGGCATTCCAGCATTGGGCTTCTCACCGGGCAAAGGAAGTGATAAGGTAACGAGAATGCACATGGTTGCACCGTTGTTTGAAGCGGGTATGGTATGGGCACCGGAAGATAAATCTTTCGCGGATGATGTAATTGAGGAAGTAGTTTCGTTTCCTAATGGTGACAACGACGACTTTTGTGATAGTATGACGTTAGCACTGATGCGTTTTCGTAGAGGTGGGTTCATTTCTCTAGTGGGGGAAGACGACCTCGAGGATGATTGGCGACCCAAAAAGAGGGAATATTACTGATGGCATTACCACCAAACATGGTCGCACCGGGGTTAAACCTTGATGACACAGCGGGGCTCCCAGACGTAGAAATTTCTATTGACGCGCCGATGGAGTTCCCTGGTGGTGCAGAAGTTATTGAAGATGGCATGGGTGGTGCGATTGTACAGCCCATGGACATGCAACAAGAGATGATGGCTCAAGAGGAGTTGATCCCGTTTGACGCCAACCTAGCAGAGTTTCTAGATGATGGGGACCTTGGGGAGTTATCTACTGAATTGCGTGGTTTGTACGAAGATGACCTAGAATCAAGGTCTGATTGGGAAGAAGCGTATGTCAAGGGGCTAGATTTACTTGGCATTAAGATGGACGAGCGCACAACTCCGTTCCAAGGTGCGTCTGGAATCACGCATCCGTTGGTTGCGGAAAGCGTTACACAGTTCCAAGCGCAGGCTTACAAAGAGTTATTGCCTTCGGGTGGCCCAGTTAAGACTGGTGTACTGGGGGCCAAGACCCCAGAGCGGGAGGCACAGGCCACTCGCGTAAAAGATTTTATGAACTACCAGATTACGGAGGTCATGGAAGAGTACGATCCGGATATGGATCAGCTTCTGTATTATCTCCCGTTGAGTGGTTCGACATTCAAGAAAGTATACTACGATCCGACTCGGCAACGGGCGGTATCTAAGTTTATACCGGCGCAGGACTTGGTTGTTCCGTATTCAGCGTCTGATTTAACTACGGCCAACCGGGTAACGCATGTGTTACGGATGGACGAGAACGAAGTTCGTAAGATGCAGGTTGCGGGAATGTACCGTGACGTTGACCTAAAGCCTTCGGATGATGTTGAAGAGGATACGGTTCGCCAGAAGGTAAACGAGCTTGAGGGCTTGTCAAAGAACTACAGTGAAGATGTGTTGACGATTCTTGAGATCCACGCTGATTTGGAGATCGAAGGTTTTGAAGACATAGACGTGGAAACGGGGGAGCCCACTGGTATCCGCCTTCCTTACATTGTTACGATTGATCACACCTCTGGGCAGATACTTTCTATCCGCCGAAACTATTCCATGGATGATCCGCTTCGTCGGAAGCGTCCGTATTTTGTTCACTACAAGTTTACTCCAGGTCTGGGGTTTTATGGCTTTGGTTTGATCCACATGATTGGTGGGCTCGGTAGAGCCGCTACAAGCATCCTACGACAGCTAATCGACGCTGGAACCCTAGCTAACCTCCCAGCCGGTTTTAAGGCCCGTGGAGTGCGTGTACGCAACTCTGATGAGCCGCTACAGCCAGGAGAGTGGAGAGACATCGACGCGCCCGGTGGTAGCATTAAGGAATCTATTGTTCCACTACCGTACAAAGAACCTTCGGGCACGTTGGCACAAATGCTGGGTGGACTGGTTAACGATGGACGTAGGTTCATTGCGTTAGCTGATCAGTCGGTGTCAGACATGGGTCAAGAAACTCCTGTAGGGACTACGGTTGCTATGTTGGAACGCGGCATGAAGGTTATGTCCGCAATCCACAAACGGTTGCACTACGCCCAGAAGACTGAGTTCCGGTTACTGGCGCGTATCTTCGCCGAAAACCTACCACCGATGTATCCTTACGAAGTAACGGGTGCACCGCAACAGGTTAAGGTTGAAGACTTT
>Ga0129351_1000624_pt1 | contig 13390 bp, 17 predicted proteins | sample CPBDNA_8_FD_94423 | JGI IMG/M metagenome (GOLD analysis project Ga0129351, IMG submission 94423) | Freshwater to marine salinity gradient microbial communities from Chesapeake Bay, USA - CPBay_Sum_27_0.2_DNA | ecosystem: Environmental > Aquatic > Marine > Coastal | place: USA: Chesapeake Bay... | reverse complement strand
GTTTCTAATAATTGCTCTTTCATATCGATCTAAATATACGAACAAAAGACTATTTGTCCAACTCGTCCGGAAAATCTTTATTATAAATAGGAGTTACTTTCTTCTTCTTTTTTTTAATAGGTTCGTAAGGTACGTAATCCTCTTCGTAGTCTTCTAAATCATTAAGATTGATCTTTCCCATAATTACATATTAATTAAATCGTTTTGATATTCATTCATTTGAATAATCTCCATAACTATATTACCTAGCTGGAATCTACCAGGCTGTCCTTGCTGTTGAATGATTTGGGTGAGTTGTTGAATAATCTGATAATCTTGTTGAGTAAATGTAGATTGATCTACCTCTACTAAGATCTCATTATTCTTTTCGTTATCGAAAGGTTTTACCCTTTCATTCAAATCAAATGATGTATTAGGTTGTTCTAATTCAATATAATTTTTAATTATTATGGGGACGTTCCCTTCATCTACATAAATTGCACTACACCATGGTTCTAATGCTTCTAACAGTTGAACATCATTACAATTTTTAACTATAAAACCTATATCATATTTAGGAGGAACTATTGGCTTCATTAAGCTATCATGTAGTACAGGTGTACCCCACTTACGAATAAAGTTACGCATATTCTTATTCGTTGTATACAACCACTCTTCAGAGTTCTTTCCAGCTGCTCCTCCAGCATGCTTATTAAATCTAGAACCTCTAGAGGTAAAATGATAGACTAAAGCATCCCAGCTCTGCAGTACTTCATATCCGTTCAGTACAAACCTGTTGAATAGATCCGAGTCTTCTTTTGATTGAGGAGCAAATAACTCATCATGACCTCCGATAGCTAAGAAATCTTCTCTATACATACACCAAGGAGCAAAGATACCTTCGGTTACTCTATCTTCTTTCAAAGTCTCTGCTTGATCTAGCCAAACATCCATCTTAAACTCTTCTACCTCTATTCCATAGTTACGTAAGATCTTTTCTGGACCGTCTGGATGTAAAGGAGGTTCTACTCTTGTAGCTGATACTACTTTACCTCTTTCAAGATGCTTTAAGATGTTCTTATCAAAGTCCTTACACACAACCATGTCAGCATGATAAGCCATAATGATATCAGTACGAGCCATCTCAATACCTTTATCAAACATTCCAACAATACCAATACGTTCTGGTCCTGGGTTGTGGTGGGTAATTAAGTATTCATCTTGTACTTGTTGTGAAGATACCCATTCAGTTGTTCCATCTGTACTAGCATCATTTAATACTAATATTTCATGTTTAGTATCTAGTCTACGAATTGAATCGTAAGCTAATTGTAAGAATTCTAGATTATTTCTAGAAGGGATAACAAATGTTATTCTCATTTCAATACTTCTTTTAAGTAGTCTTCTAATTCTCTTTTAGCTTCCCAGCCCAACATTATTCTAGCATCATCACTCTCGTTCAGAGTATGTCTAGCTTCGCCAGGTTTAGCGTCTTTGTAAATAGGTTTGATGTTCATCATCTTGGCTACTTCGTTAACTGAGATGTTCTTACCTCTTCCTAATTCAAAGTCAAACCCGTAGTAATCTGTATCCATGATTGCTAATAGAGCATCTACAATATCATCTACATGAGTAAAGTCTCTTCTCTGCTCTCCATCTCCGTATATCTCACACTGTGTACCTTTCTCTATGTTATTTAGCCACCTTCCTATCAAGGTAGTATACCCTCCTTCAGTTAACTGATGGGGTCCGTATACATTGTAGAAGCGAGTAATAGAAGCAGCTAGATTAAAGTGCTTACGATACAGCTCAACAATATCCTCTCCTACATCTTTAGAGAAGGTATAGGGGTTCTTAAACCTTCCGCTATGCTTAGAAGAACTACCTGCATAGATTAAAGGCACTTCATTCCTAACACACCAATCAACTAAGTTTAATGTTGCGTTAGCATTTGTAGTAAAATACTCTTTTGGATTCTCAAACGAAGGCTGAATCCTAGCGATAGCAGCCATGTGAAAGACTACATCTACTTCTGGAAATTCTATAAGGTTCCTTAAGTCATGATTGAGGTACTTGACTCCTTTGATATGATTACTCTTTAGTCCTGTGTTATAATTATCAATAGAGAGAACTTTGTAACCTCTCTCTAATAATGCTCTACATAAATTAGTGCCTACAAAGCCGGCACCTCCTGTAACTAGTACTTTCATAACTTAAACTTACTTTCGTGATAATGCTCTTGATATAACACCAGAGTCATTTCACTACATAATATATAAAATTCTTCGTCGTTATACAACTTATTGATCAACTTTCTTGCTGTACCTAAATCTCCATCTGCTACTGTGAGTTCTGGATGTAGTATCCTCTGAGTGTCGAGTCCTTCGTAACCTAAACAAGGTATACCTAAATAAGAACAATTTAAAGCAAATGTTCCTGCTGCATGAGTTCTCATCATATGGATTCCAATTTTTCTTTTAGATAATTCAAACATCCAATCAGTCCACTCTAAATAAGGAAGTTGTTTAATTCCTAATTGTTCCTCTCCTGGTACAGCCCTTCCCATTTTTGGAGAATAGATTTCATCTGTAATAGAACTAGCTAGCATAAACGAATCAAAACCACCGTACCAACTCACCATATTACCTCCTATCATTACCCCAGATCGTTCTCCCTCAAATTGTTTAATTTGATCTGTAATCATAAGAGATTGTAAAACTCTTATATCTGGGTGGTTGGTAAGACCTTTATAGTATTTTTTATCTTGTTCATTATGAACAAATAAAATATCTGATGAAAGTAGATTATTATAATAATGGATTTGATTTTCTAAAGGGTAATCTTGAAAATACCAAGAAGGACCTTCTTGCATAATTCCTATTTTATCACAAAATTGTTTTAATCTATCAATGTCTACACTTTGAGGTTTATTTTTAGGGGTAATTATAATACCTAAATCATAATTTTGTTGTGGGGTTTGAGCTAAATTATAATGATCAGCCTCTAAAGCACACATCCAAGCAAATTCTGTTCTCATATTTTTATGAGTTCTAGGTATTTTACCTACAAAACCCATTTCTGTAAAAAAGGCTATTTTCATAATTCTTGTAATGTGCTAAATTTAGGATTAAATTGTAGTAAATAATTTAGTGAAAGTTTTATTTGGTTATAATTTTGTTCATTCCAAACATTATCATTCCAATCTCCAGCAATATGGGATTGAAACATTACATTACCATTATGTAGTTGAATATCAGTTTCATGAATACCATCTGCTCCAAATATCATTTTGCAATCCCATACGGCATTACGATTATGTTCATAGTGTACTGCTGAGTATTTGAAATGTTTTCCTAATTCTTTAATTACAATTGGGTGGGCTAACCATCCCGGATTTCTCCATCCTATAGGTTTGTGATTTACTTTTTCCCATTCTTCTAACATTAATCTAATCCTAGATTGGGATTTTTCTAAGGTATCTAATTCAAAAAATTCACATTCTCCTATATCGTTTCTTTCACAAGCATGGAAATGACCATGAGCTGCTAATTCAAAATAATCTTTAGATTTTAACCAATCAACCCATTCTTTATTATCTGATAAAGGAGATTTATTATGATAATTAGATGGAATAAATAGGGTAAATTTAGCTCCAAACTCTTTATTAAGTTCATCTAAATACCACATACATTCATCTCCCTCAATCCCCCAACCTTTTTCGGGATGGATATCATCTATAGCAATTGTTATTTCCATACGTCTTTCCAAGTAAAAGATTGATAGTTTGGATTAAATAAATTAATATAATTTTGTTCAGACATAGAATTAGCTTTTATATACCAATTATTACTACGACGTTTTTCGTTCATTGTGCCGTCTAAACGTTCATTAGCAATATACATACGTTTTTTAGGATGGTTTCTATTATGAACTAATAAAATATTTTTGATAACATACTGAGGGATATTTCCTAATACTTTATTGGTCATATACATGAATGCTGAGTCTTCATGGACAAAAAATACTGACTGAGGAATATTAACTCCACATTTTATTACTTCAGAAGAAATAACAAGACCACATCCATTAAATTTATGTTGTGGTAAAATTCTAACATCTAATTCTTCAGTTTTATTATTTATAGCATTCATTTCATCCTTAGACATTGTATATCTTAAGCTCCACCAATGATTAGGATGAAATTGTTCAGGTTTATCATAAAAAGGTTTATTTGTAAAATCTGGGTGTTCTAAGGGTTTCCAACTATTATCCCACATTTTACAGGTCCCAAAAAATGATAGATATTTTGGGTTATTATTTTGCAAAGACATTTTATGTAAATTATCTAAAATAATAAACATTTGTTTAGGTAAAAGAGCATCAGATTCCCCCCATATTAATACATCAGCTTTATTACAATATTTAGTATTAAATTCTCTTCTATAATCAGAAATTGTAACTAATTTAGAAGTAAAATGGGTTTTAAATCTAATATCTGCTATTTGAGAGCCTATATCAAGTCTACATAATTCTAATTGTTCTTCATTAATGCATTTTTCAAGATCTTGATTTAAAGAAATTACAAAATCAACTAAAACTTCTCCATCATACTCATTTAAAGCATCCTTAAGAGAGTCAATATATTCTTTTATAATGTTTACTTCATACCATTGAACTAAACATCCTATTGCAAATTTAGTTTTCAAGATTAAATCTACTTTTTAAAATATCCCAAGTTTGTTTCATTAAATTATTTCTTAATGTTTTTTCAAACCCATTAAAATGCCACATCCAAGCACAATCTATAAATAACCCTCCATGTAATACCCCTCTTTGATGAAGTTGAGTAAAATTCCATTTTTTACTTAAATGTGTAATAGGGTATCCTTCCCTACGAACTAAATAATTTACGGGGGTTTGATCAGATCCTTTTTTTAAAGTTACATGCTGCCTGTTACGTAATTCGTTTTCATTTGTATAATAAAAATCTGTGATTGTTTTACATAAAGCTTTATGTTTAGGAGACATTACGATAAAACCATTATTCATATAAGTAGTCCAATCAAATTTGGTTTCCGGAAACATATCTTGGTATCCTGTAATACTATTATGTACCCATTCTACCATCATATCATCTAATACTCCTGAGTATTCTCCATTGGTTTCTTCAAAGAAATCAGGTGCATTAGGGTGAATCATAGTATCAACATCTACTAAAGCTACTTGGTTATATTCTATACCATTAGCTTCTAATATTTCAAATACATGCCATCTTTGCCAAGTAGGTTTCATAATAGTTTTATCTCTTAATTCATCCGAAAGGATAAAGAGTTCAACATTATGTTTATCACACCAAACTTTCCATGATTTGATACACCATTCTTTATAATCTAATGTATCAGGAGCTTGCTCAAAGCAAGTCATAAAAACTATATTTTTTCCCATTATTCTAAAGTATATTTACAAATAACCCCTTCCCAATCTGTTAATAGAAGACCAGGTCTACAATCACTTCCTTTTCCTTCTCCTATATATTGTATAATGTTAAAATCTTCATTATTAGAGCAAATATCCTGAATGGCTCTTTTGACACCTGTTTTAGGGTGCCCATAATCATCAAATATTAGATATTGTTCTGTGGCTCCATATATAATGCAGTTTTTAATATCAGAAATTACGTGTTCGTATTCATGCCCGCAATCTATAAAACTTACATTATACTTAGGTAAATTTAAATCATCCCAGCTAGAAGCATAAACATCTTTTTCAATATATTTAATATTATTTCTATCATGGCAAATTTCTTTAGCTATCCTTAAATTAGGCTCTTCTTTCCAATCTAAAGTAATTACTTCTTTAAATAAAAAACTTAATATACGTGTAGTGTGACCATGGTTAGTTCCTACTTCAAGTATTGTTTGATCTTTTCCGGTTTCTGAGAAATATTCGATTAAATCTTCTTTAAATTTTAAAGAAGTTGTGTTTTTATACTCCCTTTTATCAGGAATATTTTGAAAAATTAATTCTTTATCCATTTTTTAATATATTTTTATATTTTGATTACATTCACTTAAATACCATGCTACTTCAGAATAAGTACTAATTCTACATAATATCATTTCTATACCTTTTGATAATAATACCATATCCAAAAAGTCATTACTATAATCACTAGTAAAAGGTTTTTCAAATAAATCGGTATAATGTATAAAAGTTTTTTGAGGGAACCTAGTTTTAATTAACTCTATTTCGTTTCTATTATCACTAGAAATGTATACTAGATCATTTTTTAGATTATCTAAATATTCATATATTAAATTTCTCTGGTTATTAATATAGTAATTATGTCGGGCTTTGGCTCTTGGGTTATTATCACCCCCTCTATTAGCCCCATTTTTACAAAAATCATCAGAGTTGTAAGATCTAATATGAAGAGATGAATATTGAGGAAATTCTAATCTAAACTTATTAACCCACTGTTCTATATTAGGATTGATAGTAAAATGTTCATTTATAATTTTTAATATCTTATCAGTATAAATTTTAGGAATTTTTGTATACTCACAATCTACGTTTCTTCCATCTTCATTAAAAGACCAATGAGAATATTGATCATACCAATCAAACTGACTATTTGCAGTAATTTCAATCCCTCTAGTATGTGTATTCAGTCCAGTGGGGATTTCAATATCTTCAGGAAAAACTAAAATTCTCCAAGTACACATTGGAACCCCTGATCTTTTACCATTATGGTATAAATTTGGGTTTGCAAATAAATCACTAAAATAACCCAAATCTGTTTGAGAATCAGGATGAAGTCTTTTTGCTGAAATAAGTTTTTTAATTTGGTTTCCTATACCACCTCCACCAGTGGCTAAATGTTTTACTTTATTATTATACATAAAAAACTAGTTTTTAATTGACCAGAAAGACCATCTCCACATACTATCAAAATCACATATATGAGTTAATTTTAAATTATTAACTACGTTGTCGTATTTAACTTGGGCGTCATCAACAAAATTATGAAATTGGATTTGAAGGTTTTGAACTTTATTTATAGTTCCACTTTCACACATTCTATTTAAAATATCATATTCTCCACCTTCTATATTAATTTTTAAAAGATCTATTTGAGAATATTTATTTAAAATTTCATTGATATCAATAGTATTAATTTGTTCTAAAGGAATATTTGAATGACTTTTTACATTATTTTGATAACTAGTGTCTAAATCATTTTGTTTTTTATATTCTGATAGGGATTCTATGGCACTTCCTTCATCGCAGACATGCATATAGTCAATCCCAGTATTACAAGTTACAGCGTATTTATAAGGAATAACATTAGGGTAATTAATTTTAGAAAAATATCTTTCAACTGCTTCATAAGAATGAACAGTACAGTTAAATCTATTAGATATTTCTTTGGCCCATAATCCTATATACCCCCCAAGATCTATTACTATACTATTTTTATTTAGATTATATTGATATCTTTTATTTTCTAATTGTGAGTTCCAGTTTCCTTTTGGTTTCATCTTAAATTTTTTAAAGTGTTAAATCCTATTTTTTCTTCAGCAAATGGAAAGTTATTTCGATTTAAATATTCATTTAAAGTTGATTTATATCTACTATTTTTTAATTTTGAATCTAGCCATAAAAACTCTTGAATTAAATACTTATCTAAAAATGGATATCGTGTTTCTATTCCATAATGACCTGCTATATACTCTTCTTTATTTAGATATTGTATTTGGGTTCCATCATAAAAGCTATTCCAAGGCCAAAAATTACTTAAATTAGATGGAAAAAGACCTCCGAATTGACTATGATTATATATTTTTCTACCATTAAACCCATAATCACTTATAATTTCATCTGCTCCTTGTCCTGATAGATATATTCTTTTGTTTTCATTTTGGGCGCGAGAACAAATAGATGCTAAACCAAAAGATGCTTTATCTCCTTTAATACTGTACCCCTTATATGAAAAATCTTCACATTCATTATTTATATAATTTTGGATGGTATTGTATTCATTTCTAGTTAAATTAATAACTTCATGATTAGGGATTAGATTTATTCTTTCGTTTATAATTCTAGGATTTTCAGGCCCAGCAATTGTGTAGGATTTAAAATTAACTTTTTGTTTTAGTAATTCACAGGCTATAGCCCCACTATCATATCCTGAGCTAAGTCCTAGGTATATTCCATATTGAGAGTTTTGGGTACGTTTTCTAATACTATTTTCAAAGGCGATAATCCAATCATCATAAGTAGTTTTATGTTGATTAATATCAAAATTAAAATTTTGAAATTCTTTTACTAAAGTTAAATTAGATAAGTTATATATTTTAGTAGTGTTAGCATATAACTTGCTTCCTTTATTAAACCCTAATTGAGTAAGTTGACTGTTATAAGAACCCACACAGAAATCATTATCTTTAAATTCAAACCATAAGGGTTTACTAGCAAATGAATCTGTAGAGATTAAAATTAAATCTTTTTTAAAATCAACTAAACAAATGGCAAATTCACCATCTAATAATTTAATAAATTCCTCCCCATGTTGTGTATATAAATCAATTAAACATTCACCATCAGTTTTGTAATTACCAAAATTAAGATAATTATAAATTTCACCATTAAAAACAACACTAATGTCATCTCTAATAAAGGGTTGAGTTGTTTTTTCTCCAGTTAAATGCAAAAGATTGTGAAGGAATTGAATATCGTTGAACTCAAATAAATTAGTATTATCAGGTCCACGTTTTTGAGAAAATTTGTTAGAATCTAGTAAAGATTGTTTACTATTAGTTACTCCTATACTACACATAATCTTCAATATATTTATTAACATAATCTAACCAGACACCACCTTCACGATCTTTTATTCGATTAGAAAATTGAGAATCAAATGAATCATGTAGAGAACTTCCTTTAAAGTGAACTATTATAGTTTCATCTAAGGGGGGGTATAAAATTCTATTTACTATGTTTTGCTCTATTTCTACAACGTTTAATTTATTAGAAAAAATTTCAACAGTTTGAGTTAATGCCGGGCTTTCATGAGCTCCTTTACCTGTTGAATTTTGGGTAATATCTCTCCAAGTTTTTACAAAAGAAAGAGAGTTTTGTGGGTTAATGACAAAAAAGTAAGAACCTATATATTTAACATTATTTCCAGGTCTAACACATACTTGAATATCTCCACCTTGTTGTAATAACAAATATAAATCTTTTATAATCATCATGTCAGCATCTAACATTAATAAAGGTTCTTCCATCTGAGATAAGATGTTATATAAATGGATAGTTTTTCCTTTGACATTTTTCTGCCAATCTTCCCCCCAAGTTCCTCCTTTAAAATTAGTTTGGATTCCTGTAGTAAGAACAGAAAGGAGGTTCGATTTATTTTCTAAATAATAGATTTGTTCAGAAGTTAATCCATTATCAATAATATAGATTTTACTAATTTTACTTAAATCACATTTATCTAATATAGAATTAACTAATATTTGTAGGTGGGGGAAATATGATTTATCACTTGTTGTTAAGATATTATACTTCATTTTTTATAATAATTTAGCCAATATTCGGCCATTTCTTCCATTATTTCTTTAAATGTATAAGTTGGTTTCCAACCTAATTCTCTTCTAATTTTTGTAGAGTCACCTTTTAAATAAGGTAATTCTTCAGGTCTTAAGAATTTTGGATTTTGAACTACATAATTTTCATAATCTAAACCTAAGTAATTAAATATTAATTCACACATCTCTCTTACTGAATGGGTTTCCATTGTTGATACGATCCAATCCCCAGGTTCATCTTGTTGTAGCATTAAATGCATAGCCCTTACGTAGTCTTTTGAATGTCCCCAATCTCTATAAGAATCCATATTACCTAGTTCTAATTTATCTTGTAAACCTAATTTAATTCTAGCTGCTGCTTTTGCTACTTTATTAGTTACAAAATTAGAACCTCTTCTAGGAGATTCATGGTTAAATAATATTCCATTAGAAGCATGTAATCCATAAGCACGTCTATAATTTCTTACAATATTATATCCAAAAACTTTAGAACAACCATACGGAGATACAGGATTCATTGGAGTAGTTTCACGTTGGAAATTATCATCTTCTACAGATAAACCAAACATTTCAGAACTACTTGCTTGATAAAATTTTGCTTTAGGGCAAGCTCTTCTATAGGCTTCTAATATATTAAGAACCCCTAATGAATTGGTTTGAACTGTGAATTGAGGGATATCAAAACTAATTCTAACATGGGATTGGGCTGCTAAATTATAAATTTCATCAGGTTGTATTTGATCAAGTAATTTTTCTAATCCTCCTTGGTCTAATAAATCTCCATAATATGTATTTACTTTAAAACGAGTAGAATCTAATCTAGTACTTTGGTTTTCGGGAGTAGAATTTCTTCTATTAATACCATGGACTTCATAACCTAATTCTAACAGATATTCTGCTAAATAAGAACCATCTTGTCCACCTATTCCGGTAATAAATGCTTTTTTCATTATTTAAATATTTCCATTTTAGTTAAATCAGGCCAATCAGTTATAACCCATTTACGTGGGGGGGTTTGAATTGCTTGAGGTAATTTTTCTAATCCTAATTGAGCAGTTTCTGGTGTCATATAATAGTGGTAACCTATTGAATTTATATTTTGTTCTCTCCAAGGAATATTAGGTAACCTACCATCATAAGACATTTTCTTTAATTCTAATGCTGCTTCTTTATTGTCGGTTAATATAATACCTCCTCTTCCAAGAGACAAATGTTTTTGATATTGGAATGACAGTCCCATAAAAGTATTTGGAATATAGGAATTAGATTTCCATAAAACTGCGGAATCAATAATGTTTTCAGTTAAATAATAATAATCCTGCCATTCTTCATCTTTCCATTCTAAATTAATTCCTAATTTATTTGCTAGAAAAGGAATTGAAATATAAGTTCTTTTGGGGACATTTATTTTAGTTGAATTAGTATAACGAAGACAAACTTCTATACCATGTGTGCAACTATCAAAAGCAATAGCATAAGATGATCCAAAAAATTCTGATATTTGATTCTCAAATTTTTTTACTACTTCAAAGCTCATTTTATAAATATTTTATCCAACTTTTGCCCTTCATAGGGTCCGGTTTTATACTCATATACTAAAGTATTATCTTCTAAAATAGTATAAGTATGACCTCCTTCTAAAGTAAATGAAGCATCACCTGGGTTTAGGGTGGGTTCACTTATGATTTGGTCATCTATATCATAGAAAGTGCACCGGACACTACCTTGAATTACAACCCAACTTTCTTGGGCTATGACATCACGAGTTCTATTTTTAAAAATATGTTTATGGGGTTTGAATGTTTTACCTTCTTCCATATTAAGAAGAGCACATTGGATAAAGTGGTTTTCGGGAACAACTTCTACGCGTCCTGGGGTTAAGTCTTTTTTTCTTACAATAATATGTAAAAGTTGTTCAGGGTTAAGTTTTGAGTAAATTTTTTCCATAACTTATTTAGCAATTATACTATAATAATCTCCTATAATAAACTTTTTATTAGATAATTTTGAATTTTTAGCGTAATTAACGTCATAATCTTTTTCTAACATAACTCTAAAATCAAAACTTACTCTACTTTTACCTGTTATATTTGGTTTATTACCATGAATACATTCAGCACCGCAAAAATTAATTACTTCTCCTACGTTCATTTTTAAAGGAGAAAACTTATTACTTTGTGGAAAAGTTTCTACATAAAGAGAAGCTGTGTCTCTAGAAGTAGTTAAAGGAATAATAAAATTTTTTTCAGTTAGGGGATGATTGTATTTAGGATCAGAATCTTTATGCCATCCATATTTTTCAGGAGGGTCATTTTCATTTCCACCTACTGCTATATTATTAGGTAATTGAACTCTGAAGGTAGGAGTGGTTTGATATATTAAAGTATCCACATTATACACCTTCATAATAACATCTTTAATAAAGTTTTTATAAACCTCTATAAATTCAGGCCATCCTTTATTTAACTTATTATAAAAAATAGAATGAAATTTAGTAGAATCATCATTTTCATTGGAAAATAAACTATCATTAGAAATATTAGATATAGTATGAATATTATCTAATTTAGTTATCCCAAATAAATTTTCTATTTGTTTTACAAAATCAAAAACTTCAATATCGTATTTATAATAATTGACCTTATAATCTTTCATATTTATGTTTTTTAATTACCTCAATATTTTTTCTTTTTCCTAAATCTTTACATTCAATTCCAGCATACAAATGATAGGGTAATAATTTAGTATTAGGTTTAACTAAAGTGTATGCTCCAAAAGCTACCCCTTCAGGAACATTTACTCCAGGGAGAATACAACAATGAGCTCCTACTGTTACATAGTCCCCTATTATTATATCTGCAACTATCCCTCCTACTTGTTCATTTCTAGGAATAGAAGGCAATTCTAGACTACATTTTCTAAAGTCACTAGAAGCGCAATGAATTGAAGATCCATTAGAAATTGTAGAAAAATTCCCTAAAGTAAATTTCCCCCCTGCCTGACCCCCTGAGATTGATACGTTTGAAGCAATGTGAGAATTATGACCCATTTCCATTTTAACTGATATATAGGTAAAATCATCTATAATACTATAGGATTTTATAGTAGTTTGTTTGGGTTGTCTTATTCTTACAGTTTTTCCTATTATTACGTTTTCCCCTAAAAATTTTAAATCAGAAATGTTAAAAAAAATATTATAATTGGGCATAATATTCATTTTGTTTTTCTTGTCTATCTATCTCTTTATGGTGAATTAAACACCACTCTTTGTCTGTTGGCATGGCTGCAAAGGTATTGTGTCCGATGATCTTTTCATGAACCGCTCCGTGCCATCTTACTCTAGGATCATTCTTATAAATTCTAGTTTGATAGTCTGGGAAGTTCACCCAGCCTTTCTCATCTACATTCCATCCCCATCTCTTGATATGCTCTTCAGTCAATCCTTTAACTGTATTAATTCGAGGTACAGCTAACAGCTCTACTTCATTCATATCTAAGACTTGAGGTAGAAGTCTCATCACGTACTCATCTATCATCTCATCAGCATCTATCTGATAGATATAATCTTTAGAGCATTGTGAGTTGAGATTGTTCTTCCACCGAGCAAAGTCTCTATGGAAAGGTCCTTTAGCTACCTTAATACCTTCTAAGCTTGATAGGTAATCCCATACCTCTTTAGGTCCGGACTCATCCCATCTAACTACAACCTCGTCTTCTTCTCTTTTATTTTCTAGTAAGAAAGGTAAGAGTTTTTGTATATACTCTAACTCATTCCATACTGTTACTGCGTAACTGATTGTCATTCTACTGCAAAAAAT
>Ga0129351_1000615_pt1 | contig 13516 bp, 8 predicted proteins | sample CPBDNA_8_FD_94423 | JGI IMG/M metagenome (GOLD analysis project Ga0129351, IMG submission 94423) | Freshwater to marine salinity gradient microbial communities from Chesapeake Bay, USA - CPBay_Sum_27_0.2_DNA | ecosystem: Environmental > Aquatic > Marine > Coastal | place: USA: Chesapeake Bay... | reverse complement strand
GGTGCAGGAGGTGCAGGAGGCGGTACAGGAGTAATTTCGTCTATATTTGGTGGACTCACTTCGTTTCTTGGTTTTAGAAATGGAGGGATTGTTTCTGCTAGAGGAGGACATTACGATAAAATGTACTCCGGAGGCGGAATAGCTAAAGGCAGAGACTCAGGGTATCCTGCTATTTTACACGGTACAGAAGCAGTAGTTCCTCTTCCTGACGGCAAGAAGATCCCTGTACAGATGCAAGGCTCAAATTCTACGGTAAATACTGTATCTGTTAATGTAAATATAGATCAAAGTGGAAATGCTACTAGTAATACTGGAGGAGATTCTGAGGTTAAAGGTAGAATGTTTGGGGAAGCAATTTCAAAGGCTATCCAAGAAGAGTTACTAATTCAAACAAGAGAAGGCGGACTTCTTAATAGGTAGTTAATAATATGGCGATCGGATTTACTATACCACAAGCAGAGAGTTATAACGAAACAGGCGGAGACATACAGGTAATTCCTGACAATGACATGAGGCGTCAAAGTGATCCGGAAGTGTTACTTGCAAAATTCGGGGACGGGTATGAACAGCGCGCTGCTAATGGAATAAACTCGCTTAGAGAACAATATTCTGTTACTTTTAGCAGTAGACAGAAATCAGAGATTGATAATATTGTAAGTTTCTTTTCAGTAAAAAAGGGAATAACTTCTTTCGATTTTACAGTACCCGATACAAATGGACTTAGTAATGAGACTACTATAAAAGTTGTATGCGATAGTTACAATACTACTTTTATGAATTCAGAGTTTTATACTTGTTCGGCAACATTTAGAAGAGTTTATGAATCATGACAAACTTAATAGCAACAGATTCTGCTAAGCAATCGCTAGGCTCGCTGGTTTACTTTTATGATATAGAGGCTAGCTCTACAGTCACTTTAAGATACCACAACGGCGTATCTAGTTCTTTAGCAAATGTTACTTGGTATGACTACAATAGTCCTTATAGCCAAGTAACGTATACTGCTATGCCCATAAAAGCCTCCGGAGAAAGTAGAACTTCGATGGGGTCTCCAGAGCGACCTTCTCTAAGTATAGGTGTTATTGCAACTACTTTATCTTCAGATCTTGCATCAGCAAACATTTACAACTACGGAGATTTAGTAGGGAAAAAAGTAACTATTAGAGCTACACTCGCAAAATACTTAAACGGAGGGTCTGCAGATACCGGCGTAGGAAACCCTCCTGTCGAGTTTCCCAAATCAACATATCTAATAGAGAGTATAACAAGTCTGCAAGGAGAAAGCATAACATATGAGCTTACAAGCCCCTTTGATACTCAAGGAATAACTATACCTAATAGAAGGGCTACTGCTAATCTTTGCTCTTGGGTGTATAAGGGACTTAACTTACCAAATATAGGCCCTGAATACTCTGCTTGCTATTGGCCTGATGCAGGAAACTGGGTCGTAGGTGGAATCTCTTATAGAGTTTATTTTAACGTAGAAGACGAGCCTATAGTTGATTCCTCGGTTACTTTTACAACTTACACAAGTGGATCCGTTACAGAAAATACTTTATACAAAACTACAAGTACGGAGACTAGACTTGCATCTAATGGAGCTACTAGCTCTGTTACTGTAGATAACTACTGGCAGGCTGCTACAACTACAGCTTCTCCAGGAACTCCGTCTGATACAAACTCTAATTTTAGACGGGTAAGAGTATATGATGCCTATAATGCATCAGCTACCTACTATAGTTTTGAAGATACCCAACACAATGAATATGTACGAGACTCTGACGGAAAAGTATGGCAAGTAACCAATACTATCACGGGAGAAGCTCCTGGCTTTAATGCTTTCTGGACTTTAGGAGATGTTTGCGGTAAAAAATTAAACTCATGTGCAATTAGATATGGCATCAAACCTCTTGGCTCTGCAGCCAGTACTGTACCCAATACTACAACAGATACTACGAAAACTCTTCCTTTCGGAGGGTTTCCAGGATTAGCAAAGAAACTACTGCGATGATAGATTTAGATTCAATTAAACGACACTTTGATGCAGCGTACCCTGAGGAGGGCTGCGGCTTAGTAATAAAAAATAAACAAGGACATTTAGAGTGGATTCCCTCTAAAAATATATCGGAAAGTCCTGAAGATTCTTTTGAGATAGAAGAAAGCGTATTCGTATATCATATGCTTTACTCTAATATAGAAGGAATTATCCACAATCATGTGGACAGCGACAGCAAGCCTAGCCCTAAAGATATCGAGGCTTGTAAGGCGTTACAAATACCTTATTGGATTTTTAGTTATCCAAAAATGAAACTCACAGTAGTTTATCCGGAGAAATAATGAGCACTAGATTGGACATTAGTAGAAAAAGATCAACCCATCCCGCATACTTAGATTCTTTACATAAGTTTGGATCAAATCCTGCAGTAGGAACATCGGCTGAAACTGTTTGGTCTGAAGGAGGTTTGTATCCTTGGGCATCTTTTCCCAATACTATATACATAACAGGAACTGATGTAGGAAATGTTGAAATCTCAGGACTAGATACTGACTATAACGAATACACAGAAACAGTTGCTATAGGTAGTAACAGTGCTCAAAGTTTTTCTAGAATTTTTAGGATGAAAGCTGACATTGTAAATTCTGCAGCCATTTATGCTAGGGCAGGCAGTAATGCAGGAACTATAGTAGCTAAGGTAGATGCAGGAAAGGCACAGACTCTAATGGCCGTTTATACAATACCTAGGGATAAAGTTGGGTATCTAGTTAGATATACTGTAGGCTGCGGCAATAACGATAGTATTTTAGCTGAACTCTTTACCAGAGACTTTGGATCGGTTTTTAGATTAAAAAGCGAAATGTCTATTTTAGAAACTACCATAACTCAAGATTTCTTTGCTCCGATTAGATTAGAAGAGAAAACAGACATAGACTTTAGAGCAACGTCAAATCAAAATTCAAATAATAAAGTAATACTAAATTTTGACTTAATTTTAGAGAATTCATAATGAAAAGAAATATATTTTTTACAGGGGAAATGAAAGAGAAGTTTGGAGATAGCATTGTGCTTGATACAGATAGCCTCCAAGATCTAGTAAGGGGTATAGAAGCAAATAGGCCTGGATTTAGAAAATATATTATAAGCCTACAAGAGAGGGACTTAGATATAAGAGTCTATAATGCTGGAAAGTATTTAACTGAAGGTGATGGCCCTTTATTTCCTTTAGAAGATGGGGATGTACTGTTGAGTGTCGCACCTGCAGGAGCACTTTTCGGAATTACACTATCTGCAATTTTTTCAGCTATATTTACCGTAGCTGAGTTTGCTATAAAAAGTTATATTACTACTAAAATTATAGACGGTGTAGCCAAATTACTTGCTCCGGATGCAGAAGAAATCGAAGAGGGAGAAGAGTCCTACTTGTTTCAGGGCCCTCAAAATAGATTTTTATCAGGCAAAACTTTACCTGTTGTATACGGAGAAATGAGAGTTGGAGGATTTCCTATGAACTTACAGATAGTATCCAGCCCCTTTGACTCTGTAGAAATGTCTAGTGATACTGAAGGTAACATTTACGCAGGGAGAGAATAGTATGGCTTTTTTTACGGCACTATCGGAGATATTTGAAGCTCACCATGGGGGCAAATCTGAGGTATTAAGCGGGCAGGACTCTAGACAAACTATCTCTATATGGGATGTTATATCAGAAGGACCAATAGAAGGGTTAGTCGATGGCAATGCTTCAGTTTTTCTCGATAATGACCCCATGGTTGAAGTAAATAGTATTGAGCACACGACTCGATCTCCTAGTTTTGGCACTTCAATACAACTAACTAGTGGAAGCGCCAATGCAACAGTTTCCGCTTCTAGTACCTTATCTAGTGCCGTAGGAAGAATACTTTTCATAGATGATGCAAAGGCAATAACGGGGCTCACGGGTACTATTGGCAGTAACACTATAACTGCCTCTGGAGGAATACCTTCGGAAGTACTTGATACCCCTCCTAGTACTTCTGGGGCTTGGGGGTGGAATAACTTTATTAAAGTTATAGGCGCAGGGCCTACCGGCTTAGATATATACTATAATGTGTATGCTAGACCAACTGCTACTACTGCACTAGTACCTAGAAGTATTATATTTCCTTTTTCAAATGCCTCCGGAGCTTTAGTATATCAGGTAAAGGTAGATAGCGTTTCCGGAAGTACCACTCTAGTACTAACGGAACCGTGGCCTTTTAGCTCAGGAACATATAATTTAGCACTAGGTACTGCTAGCGTGCTTAATCCTACTAGTACTGCACAGTATCAGTCAGGCGCAGCTGACCTAAAAAAGGTTCCACGAAGCACTTTACAGTTTAGAACTGGAAATGTGGACCAAGAACCTATACGACAGATAGGAAACTTGCAAGGAAGTTCTATAAGTAGAACTTCTGGCTTAGATAGGACTTTAGAATTACACTCTGACTATTATCAGTACTTTGCAGATGATAATAGATCAAGCGGAATTTATGATCATACTGAAAGTCAGGGCACAGATTCTACTTATATAGTTGATAGCGTTTCAGATTTAGGACTAACTAACTCAGGCGAAGTTGACGAGCTAGTTCTTACTTTTGAGTACTCAACTTTAGTTCAGCAGCATTATGAGAATGGTAATCAGTACGGAGGATACTCAGCTTTTTTAGTAGACTTCTCTTACAGTAGGGATAGTGGGGCTACTTACACAGATGTTACTTTGCCTATCATAGAGCACAAATATAAAGCTCTTCAAGCTTTTTCTATAGATGAAAATATAAATCTTGAAGCTTTTCAGCCTTTCGATAGATGGAAAGTGAAAATAAAAAGAATAACAGCATCTAGTGGAGCTGGATATGCTTTAGGGAATGTTGCTGGAAAGCCTCTTTCTACATATGATTCGGACGGAAAACGCTTAGAGTCTAGTAGAGTCTTATATAGATGGAGACTAAGAGCTCCTTGTTCCTTAGCTTCTATAACTTCAATAATTAAACAAAAGTTAAACTATCCATACACTGCGTATGCTGCAATAACTTTTGACTCTAAAGCATACTCGAGTATGCCTACACGCTCTTACTTAATAAGGGGGCGCAAGGTAAAAGTACCTTCCAACTATGAAACTAGAGAAGAGTCAGCTTCGGGAGTGGCTTCCTATAATAGAGACTCTAGCGGTAATATTCAGTCTTCTTACCAAGACTGGGATGGCACTTTTAGAGAAGGAGTATACACAAATAATCCTGCGTGGGTTTTATATGATTTGATACATAGCAAGAGATATGGTTTAGGAAGATTTGTAGATACTGTAGACAAATGGTCTTTCTTTAGGGTTGCAAAATACTGTGATGAACTTGTACCGGACGGGAAAGGAGGAGAAGAGCCTAGATACACATGTAACTTAGTTCTGCAAAAGGAAGCAGGAGCTAGAAAAGTTATAAAAGATTTAGCAACTAATTTTATAGGTCTCTTACATTGGGTTGATGGAGAGATGTACTTAACTGCCGATCAGCCTTCCGCTCCTGTTTATAATTTTGGCAGAGGTAATGTTATAGACGGAAATTTTTCGTATTCGTCTAGTGAATACAAGAAAAGACCTAATCAATACGTGGTTGTTTGGAATAATCCAGACTTAGACTATCAACAAGATTTCGTACTGGTAGAAGATACAGAGAACATACTAGATAGAGGGCTTGTTTTAAGCAAAGAAACAGTTGCGTTTGGGTGTACGTCTAGGTCTCAGGCTGAAAGGTATGGAAGATGGAGGCTCTTTACGGATAGATTACAAACCAGATCCGTGAGTTTTGCAACCTCCATAAATGCTTCGTTTTTAAATCCGGGTGATATTATAACCATACAAGATGCTAACTTAGACAATACTGAACTGTCAGGTCGTATAGCCTTAACTACTGGCACCGTAAATGCTACTACCGTTGCAATTGATAGAAACATAGTATTACAGTCCGGATACGATTATACTTTAAATGTCTTGTTTTTCTCTCCTGCAGCTATATTGGTCGATGACTCTGCAACTATAAACTCAGTTGCATATACTAAGGGAGACGTAATTCTTACGACTAATAATGGTAGTGATCTAACTGAGACTTCTGTAAATAATCTTACGGACGAGGCAGACAGTAATAGACCGGTCAATGTAAGTTGGAAGCCCGATACTCACGTAGAGTCACGAGCTGTGTCTACTAGTCCCGGCACCGTAGACTCTCTAACTGTATCAACCGCTTTCTCGACAAATCCTACCAGAGGTAGTATGTGGACTTTGAGCTCTAGAAACAATAACATATTACAGTCCTCCTCTAGTAAGGAATATCTTGTTACTTCTGTAACTCAAACACAAGAGTTAGTTTGGGAAGTGTCTGCCGCAGAACACTTTAACTCTAAATTTGCAAGCGTAGAAGGCAAGTTCAATTTAACCGTAGACAACGAGGATTTCAAGGGACCAGCTAGTACTGATATAATCCCTACAGTATCTAATCTAACACTGTCTTTTGCTAACGAATAGGAAATAATAATGTCAATAGCAGATAATTATATTGTAGTAAACTGGGATCCACCAACTTCCCTCACTAATGCAGCAACGGTCTATGAAGACATACAGGCATACGAACTTGTGCATCAAATACCTGGATTTGAAAGTCCTGTGCGTGTGTCTAAAAATGCCACAGACTTTACATTTGAAGGAGTACCTGAGGGTACCTATACTATATCTGTCAGAGTAATAAATACTTTAGGGAAAAAATCGCCGTTTATTACTAAAAGTATAACTACTAGCGAAGCAATAGATATTACTAGAACAATCCTTAATATACCTAAAGGTGGTTCTCTAAGTACAGGAATGTATTTGGATAAAAATACGGCGGGACTTCTTAAATTAGTAAATGATGATTATGTATTTACTCCACCTACTAGAGACATTCGAGACGCAGCAACTATACAAAATGGAAGTACGGCCCAGACTCAGCAGCAATTTTCTTTATCGAATGGAGAAGACGCATTCTTATACTTTGACTATAGCGCTATAGGTTCCGACCCCTTACTTGCAGTAGACTATTTTGAATATGGCACAACTGAAGTCTCTTGGATAAAAGAAACTACAGATAGTACGGGTGTAACTGCCATAGCGGGCACTGTAAGCATAGCAGCTACAAAAAGTACTGTTACTGGAGTTGGAACCTCTTTTACTACTAACTTTTTGGTAGGCGAGTATATTTTATTTGGTACTACTTTTGGAGCAAGAATTACTAATATTATTAGTGATACTGAATTAGAAATAAGTCAAAGTGCCCCCACGGCATTCTCCGCAGTTACTGCGTATAAATTTTCTATAGAGATCGACTATGAGCTAGACTCTATTCTAGCAAGAATCTATAGAACTGGAGGCGAATACTACTTAGAAGGGCAAACTACCTTAGACTCTGGCGGTGCTGCAGGCTTAAGCACAAGAGACGTAGAAGGTATACTGTACTATACTGCTACCGGCCCTGAAGGGCCTACAGGACCTGCCAATCCTACGAGCTCTACAACATACTCTTACGATTTTGACGATTCTACTTTTAATAATATTGCTACGGGCTGGTCTCATGTGCCTCCTGCGATTGATGGAGATTCTACTCTTCCTATTTGGGGTTCGAGATACTATGTCTATGATAAAATAAATGATAATCAGTCAGTAAAGTTTAGTCCTACATTTAAAGCTATTTCTACAACTAATTTAGATAAAAAGAATGTAGTAGGGTTTTTATTTTATACCCCCGCTTCTGCTAATGCCCCTACTGCTCCTGCGGCTGCTAATACTCATACTTATAATTTTACCACAGGAGTATTTGGAACTATACTAACAAATTGGTCTCATGAGCCTCCCTCTCTAGATGCAGCAAGTGATGATCCTTTTTGGGCCGTAAAGTTTACTGTTATACAAAACGGAGCAGGAAGTCAAACAGTTACATTTAGCACTTCCTTTGAATGGTTTGATTTACAAGGACTAGCTGATGTTGCTACTTCTGGAGATTTTACTGACCTTCTAAATATTCCTGACGGAACGGGAGTAAGTTATGATGCTGTAGGAAATACTTTTGATTTAGATATTAATGAGTTAACTACAGAAACAGGTTTTGAAAGTACAGACTTTTTAGCAGTATATGATGTTAGTGCTTCTGCTGTTGTAAAAGGTACCGTAGCTGATGTGGCTTTAGCGGGCCCTACTGGTGCTACGGGTGCTCAAGGCATTCAAGGTGCTACGGGTGCTGATGGTGCTCAAGGCATTCAAGGCATTCAAGGGCCTGCTGGTGCTGATGGAGCTGATGGTGCTGATGGTGCTGATGGTGCTGATGGCCCTGCAGGACCTACCGGAGCAGATTCTACTGTCCAGGGCCCTACTGGTCCTCCCGGCGTTACGGGAGCAGGAAATACTGGACCTACCGGACCACAAGGTTCAACAGGGGCAGAGGGACCAGCAGGTAGTGACGCAAATACTACAGGACCCACAGGCCCCGCTGGTGCTGATGGTGCTGATGGTGCACAAGGGCCACAAGGACCACAAGGACCTGCAGGTCCTCAAGGAGATCAAGGTCCAACAGGAGCAGACGGAGCAGACGGAGCAGACGGAGCAGACGGAGCCCAGGGCCCTACAGGTCCCTCTGGAGCAACAGGCCCTACAGGAGCTAGCACAAGTGCGGGAGGCGCTACTACAGGAGGGACTTCTGATGTAGTTAAGAGTAGTTATGTATCAGAGCAAGTAACTTCTGTCGGTTGGCATACTATAGCTATAATACCTGGAACCGGAAGTTCTGGTGTGAGTAATCATAACCGCGGCACAGCAAAAATGGCTTTAAGGGTTAGTGGCCCCGATGACTCTTACTACAATCAAAGTGTGGTATTTCATGTAACTTCTTTACACGATAATAATAACGCTGACGTCCAGTCTTCAGTTATAACTGTGCTACACTCTGTAAGACAAAGTAATACAAAATCAGATGTTCCTATACTAAAACTACGAATAAAAGAAAATGGAGTTGCAGATGGGGCAGTTCTACAAGCTTACATAAATAGAACTGATGTTACTGTATATGCTTATATTCTGGGTGATAATATTCAGTACCAAGGCTGGACGATAAAAGATTTTATTGAAGATGCTACGGATCCAACTGCTGTAGCAAACTACTCTTCGATGACAGAGGTTACTTCTATTGACCTGATGTCCATTACTAATGGCAACTTTGCAAGTACAGAAACATTGTCTGCAGAACAGGTAGATTTAAAACTAGAGTTTGCTACGGGACCTAGTGGTGCAACTGGAATTCAACCAGGAGATCCGGTAGCTACTCTGCAAGGAGACCCTAGCAAGGTATCTCCTATAAAAGAAACTACAGTTGAAGGCGGTTATTTAACTAGTCGAACATCTTCTCCGGCTAATGGAACTCTTACAGGAAGACAGTCACAAGGTACTAATTCCGGAACTAAATTCGATTCTTTTGCTGCACCTTGGGATCCAAACTGGTTTAGTAATGGGTATGATACTACTGAGGATATATTCCCCTTTATGTACGGAGCTGTTGGAGACGGATTTTCTACTTATACGAACGGTCCTGATACAATAACTATAAGAACTGAAGATAATATGCCTACTTTATTTGATGTAGCTCCTAATGCGGCAACATCAACTCTTATAGCTAAAAATGGGGCTGCCTATCCGTTAGTTTTTCCTACACAAAACTCAGGAAGCAATCAAGAGCCGGGCAAAGCAGTAGAGTTTCCAACTAAAGTAGGGGGCATAGTAAATATTGCCCAAAACCAGTGGGTAATGCTGGTAGATTATGAAAGAAGTGACCTTAATAGTAGCAACGGCACTTCTGGAATTGGTACTAGATTGCACAGAATTGAGAGAAGTAGCGGCGGGAACTATAGTATTGAACAAACTATAAATTATGGAAGTACTACAGGAGAGTCCCCTGGCGTAGAAAATGGACGAACTATTTTATCCCTAACAAAATTTGGGGGTAATGTTTTTATAGTACTAGACAATGGAACCTTAGAAAAGATTTCAGTAGATCCTTCTACTAATGCGATATCTAGAAATTCTAGTAATCAAATAGCTATACCTTCTTTTACAGGAAATGTTAAAAAGTTAATCTGGGATAGAAAGCATTCAAAGGTAGTTTCTTTTTACTTAGACTCCTCTTCAGGCACTTTGTATGCTAACTATGGCTCAATAAATGAAGCAGGAACTTCTATTACATGGTACTCAGAATTATCTTTAGCTAATGTAGTTCCTAATAGTGTATATCAAACTGTCAATCCTAAACGTACCTTTGGTAGCACTAATCCTTTTGATGACTCACACCCTGATGATCATATGTGTACTCAGTGGCAAGATGACATTTGGGCGATACCTTATGTAAATACAAGTGATAGGAAAGTATATATAAGTTCTATTATCGCATCCCCTACAAGTTTGTCTATGGTTAATACAACTCCTACTGAAATTTATGGAGCGGATACCCAACCACTAACTTCTTCAGCAACTGTAGGAGTAAGTGACATAGACTGTTTTTTAGCTTTTGATGTAACAGGCGGCACAGGTATAATTACCAAAAGCAGTCAAGTAGGGTTGAGTCAGGATGGAGGAAATAGAACCGCCGTAGTAAAAACTGTAGTTATAGATTCTACTACCCATGCTGTATCTGTAGGAGCAGAATTAGAACTCATAACCAAACCCGCAGCAACTAGTAGTTCAAATCTTCCTAGCTCTGCTCGTTATGCTGTAGTTAGTGCTGTTGCATGGACGGGTATTGAAAATAAATACGTAATTCAAGACCAAGAAAACTATTTTACTTCCACACAAATATTGAGTAGCGTATATACAGGGCTATTTACCCCCTCTGGACTAACAGAAACAAATTCCAATACTTTCATAGGCATAGCTCAAAACGGTGCTTCTGCAGCCGGAGATACTGTAAATGTGAAAATCTTAGGGGTAGATAAAAATCAGACTGGATTAACTGCAGGGGATAAGATATACCTTCAGGCAGATGGAACTTTATCGAATGTTGTCAATGATAAGTACCCTAAAATAGGAACTGCCTTATCTGCTACCGAGCTTTTAGTAACATCTGCAGGTAGTATCGGCAATAATGATTCTATAGGAGGAGGCAGTAGCGGTATTACTGGCCCAGAGGGCTCCATAGGACCTCCAGGTGCTACAGGTGCTGTCGGTGCTACAGGTGCTACAGGTGCTGTCGGTGCTACAGGTGCTACAGGTGCTATAGGAGCAACAGGGCCTGCAGGTGCGACAGTTAGTTCCACTTCAGCTTTTGCAGTACCTGCAAATTCTGGTAATGGAGGATGGAATGGTGCTAGCGGTGCACCTACTATTAGTTCTCAGCAAGTATACATAGTTGAGACAGGGGACTGGGTTCATGCGCAAGGTGACATAACTCTAAATGCTTCAAGTACCGATGTACAAGAGGGTCAGTGGGTATCTTTCAGTGATAACGGTGTTCTTCCTGACTTTGAGCAACTGAAAGATGCCGGAACTGATGCTGAAAATATTAGGTCGCGAATAGGAACCTGGACTTTATTAGATATATATAATGATGCCTCTAGCAGCTTGGGGCAGTGGGCTTCAGGGTCTGTATATGCTATAGATTCTGCTACTATTACCTTTGTTTTTGTAGTTGAAAGTTCTTACGGAACACCTAGAGCTAATAGGCAAATTTACTTTAATTTATCATACAAGAAGAGGTAAAGGCTAGAAAAAATAATTCTTGACTCCCTGAGTTAATTTTGATATAATTTTTCGATTAGGAGATTAATATGGCAGCAGGCAAATATAATATAGTGATAGACCAAGGAGCAGACTTTGCTCTAGAGTTTACCGTTAAGGAAGACGGTTCGGCGTTTAACCTTACAAACTATTCCGCGCGCGCGCAACTAAGGGAAAGACCCCATAATACTACTAAAGCTGCAGATTTTGTATGCACTATAGTTAGTGCGGCTGCCGGAACTGTAAAGATGGCCTTGACAAATGAGACTACTAAATCCTTAACTCCAAAAAAATACTACTATGACTTAGAAATCTTTACTACAAATGATGCAGCAGTTACTAGACTTCTGCAGGGGGAGGCACTTGTTTCTCCAGAAGTAACTAAATAATATGGCCACTACTATAATTCTTTCCGACGGTACAGAAATTACCGTCGATACTACTATTGCGCCTGCAACAGGTTCCATATCTCTGGCTAATATGCAATCGCATATTAGTCCTGGTAGTGATGAAACTTTTGATCTAGGTACACCTACCAATCGCTGGAGAGATCTCTATCTGTCCGGGAACTCCTTAATTATGGGAGATACCACTCTAACTTCAGTATCGGGGCCTACAGGGGGTCTAAATGTTACTGCAACTGCTGGAGGTGGGCAAGCAAAATTAAATGCATCTTCTATAGTTATTGGTACCGATTCAGACGCAGTAACCTTAAGTAGCTCCGGAGGATCGCTGGTTCAGATAGATAGTTCAGGAGCTACCGGCTCTATATCCGGAGGTATTACTGGTGCTACTGGTGCTACTGGTGCTGATGGTGCTGATGGTGCTGATGGCGCTGATGGCGCTACGGGGGCTACGGGTGCTGACGGCTCTATAGGCCCTACAGGTGCTCAAGGCATTACCGGTGCTCAAGGAATTCAAGGTCCTGCAGGTACTTCAGATGTAACAGGACCTGCAGGTGCTACAGGCGTTCAAGGACTTACGGGGCCTGCTGGTGTTACAGGAGCTCCAGGCGCTACAGGTGCTGATGCAAATACTACCGGGCCCACAGGAGCTCCAGGAGCTCCAGGCGCTACAGGTGCTCAAGGCATTCAAGGTGCTACAGGTGCTCAGGGTGCTCAGGGAATTCAAGGTGTTACGGGTGCTGATGGTGCTCAAGGCGTACAAGGTGTTACTGGCCTTCAAGGCCCTACAGGTGCTGATGGCACTGATGCAAATACTACAGGCCCCGCAGGGGCTGATGGTGCTACTGGTGCTCAAGGGATTCAAGGATCTACCGGTGCTCAAGGCATTCAAGGTATTACTGGTGCTGATGGTGCTGATGGTGCTACAGGTGCTCAAGGCATTCAAGGTATCACTGGCGCTGATGGTGCTCAAGGCATTCAAGGTATCACTGGCGCTGATGGTGCTCAAGGCATTCAAGGTATCACTGGCGCTGACGGTGCTACAGGTGCTCAAGGCATTCAAGGTATTACAGGTGCTGATGGTACTGACGGTGCTACAGGTGCTACAGGTGCTCAAGGCATTACAGGTGCTGACGGTGCTACTGGGGCTCAAGGCATTCAAGGCATTCAAGGCATTCAAGGCATTACTGGTGCCGATGGTGCCGACGGAGCTACTGGGGCTATAGGTCCTAGTGGTTCTACAGGTCCTCAAGGCATTACAGGTGCTGCAGGAGAAGCTTCAGTAACTGGGCCTCAAGGTGTTACCGGTGCTCAAGGCATTCAAGG
>Ga0129351_1000614_pt1 | contig 13541 bp, 26 predicted proteins | sample CPBDNA_8_FD_94423 | JGI IMG/M metagenome (GOLD analysis project Ga0129351, IMG submission 94423) | Freshwater to marine salinity gradient microbial communities from Chesapeake Bay, USA - CPBay_Sum_27_0.2_DNA | ecosystem: Environmental > Aquatic > Marine > Coastal | place: USA: Chesapeake Bay... | reverse complement strand
GTCTTTTTCGAGAAAGGGTGCCCGAACTGGTAAGGCTGAATTGCCTGTGTGAACTGGGGCAACTCCACAACCTTTAGAGGCACTGGGTTCTCTAGTGCGATGTGGTCGATTGGAGCTTCCATCAGTTTCATAAAAAATTCTTTTGCTTTCTTGGCCTTCTCATACCTCTCTGTACTAAGCTCGCCCTTTGGAAACATCCAACGAGCACCAGCTTTAGAAAGGAAGGTACAAGGCGGGTGCCCAATCATCAGGCTATACTCGCCACTATAGGCTTGCTCCAGGGCACAGCCCTGGATATGCCACTCAGGGTGTCCACCCGAACAAGGCTGGACATCACATGAGTATGCCTCTATTCCCAAGCTTCGGAAAGCTTTTGTGACTTCTTGGCTTTCCTCACAAGCAATAAGAACTTTCATTTTCTCACTCCACATAGTCTTGCAGGTCTTCTGCTACAATATCGAAAAACTCTTCGATAGAAAGCGTTGGGTTTTCTCTTGAAGAAAAGTCCATGCTTGAAAAGAGTTCTTCAACAATATCTCCCTTGAATACGCTGTTGGGTTCCTGCCACATGATACCGTGACGCTTGAAAGCCTGGTTCAGGGCGTGGATCAAAGACTTGCCATTAATTTTTTTATCTCTCGACAGGTTGTGGATGTGAGCCATCTTGCTTGCCTCTTGTCTTGTTGTCATGTCAGCCTCCCGTTGTGTTCCTTAGACAGTCTAGCTTCCGGTTTTATTCAGGGAAAGTGAGATTGGGTAGGACTAGTTTTCGCAGTGAGTCCCATGCTAGCCTACTTTTAATCTCCCTCCAGGTATCATGTAAAATAATAAAGTATGATACCCTATATGGAAGGAACGCTCATTATAGACAATGAGTCGCAATAATAAACCCAACCTCTTAACTTTACTCTATATATTGGCTTCCCTGTACTGAGCTAAGCCAGACAAGTTTTGATTTGATGGCGACTTCTTGACCATTTTAAGTTCCTTTGCTACTCTCCAGAGTTGATTATATGGAACTTTGAACACCGCCTCCAGATCTCCCTCTTGTATGAGGGTAAGGCCCAGTTTTTTAACAAAACGAACTGAGTGTTTTAGTTTCGCGGGTGTATCCCTGGTTATATACAGAGCGACGAAATCATCCCCAAAACCTTCATATAGGTGCCAACCCTGGAACTTTTTGCCACGGGCAGCGACAATAGGTAAGCCATCCTCAGACCTCTCAAGTCGCAGCCTGTTTGCTTTTGCAAATGTTTTAAACTTCTTCAGGCCATAATCGCTCATTGCACTCTGCCTCCGCATATGTTAGCCAAGTCTCTGCCAGACTTTCTTCACTCTCACCATCAAGCGGGTAGAGAGAAACTGAGACACCTTCATCCTTCTTGGAAATCAAGATTGATATACTGTCAACAGTAATCCAGCAATATTTGCCTTCCAAGTCCAACTCGTCCCCATTTTCAATCTTCATTGATATCCTCCTTAAACCATCGGTAGTTTGTCTCAGGCTCTATTCTGAGAACTCTTAGATCTTCTTGCTGGGAATCTATCCTTAATTCTTTTTGCTCTTGAAGATTTTCAAGCTCCTCAATTGCATCTTCGATTGTCAAAAAGAGTCCAGAGCATTCTTCAATCTCACAAGTCACAAGATTATAACCTTCCCATTCAAAGAACTGCCATTCTCCTTTGGAAGGGTCAGTTAAATAATCTCCGCTGATTCTATCTTGAATAATATAGAAAGTCATCGTCTCCTCCGTTGTTTGCCTCGTTCAACCCTTAGACAGGCTAGTCGTCAAGGTTATTCACACTTTTTTCGTTGAGGTAGCGTTGGAAGTCCCTCTTTGCTTTCTTTCTTAAAGTCTCTACTTCTTTTTGTTTCTTTGTTTTTTCTTTATTCTGCTTTTCAAGAATTATGTCCTGAATCCCAAGTCTTGACATTCTATTAAATGTATTTTCTGCTTGTACCTTGGTGCCTGGGAAGGTTAGGGCAACCTTTTCTTCACCCCTTTGTTGATATATAATATATTTCATGTTTCAACCCTCTCTATAAATCCGTTATACATGTTCTCTTCTTTTTGTGTTTCTACCCAAAAGACTCTATGCCAAAAGCCATTCTTTTTTGTGGACATAACAACGCCGATTTGATCAGGCTTTTCTAACACATTTTTTAGAGTCCCGTACTTGGTCAGTCTTGACTTGCCATACTCACTTATTCTTACTAAGGTTCCTTTTTTAAGATGCATGACCTTCTTCCTTTGCAAGAGGGCATAAATAGTTGCCAGACATAAGCGTCTCTGTTTGTCGCACAACCCAGTGTATACGCAACAAAGTACGATTTCTCCCTCCCCAAGGCTCAGAATCAACTACAACCCCAATATCATCTTGGAGTCCTATAAAAATAGAATCCCTATGCGAAGGATGGATTCCTACAAGATCACCCTCTTTAAAACTATGCTTTTTCATTGATGGGCTCCAGATACACTCTCTGAAGTTCTACTTCTTTTTGCAAAATAGACCAGTATACAGATATCAGATGTGGCCAGCGTGGATGGGGAGCGGTATTAACCACGATCCCAACATCACTTTCGAGGGGTTGTTTAAAAATAGCCCCTCCGTACAACTGGCCGACTCTTACAAGATCACCTTTTTTAAATTTATGCTTTCTCATTTAATCCTCACGAGATGCTGAAAGAAGTAAAAACTAGATTTCTTCAATTGTGGCCAAAATACCTCGGCGGTCATAGAGACGGGAGAGGGGATAGTTCTAATAACAACACCAAATTGGAAATATTTTGTGTCTTCATCACGAGTGAGGTAAACATTCTGCGCAATATGACGAGGTATCCTTACAAGGTCGCCTTTTTCAAATTCACGCTTATTCATTGATAGGGTCCAGTTCAATTAAGAAGTGTTTTCTTATTTTCATGTCGCTCCAGTAAACTGTGCAGACTGAATAAGAATTGAGGTTTTTGTTTGTAAGAAGCTTTTCACCTAAGAGAACGCCAATGCATTCAAACTTCCAGGCTTCATTCTTTTTAGTATGGAATGTTGGGAAGCTCCATTTTCTATCTACACGATACTTGACGAGCTGACCTTTGCTGAACATCTTGTTGCCCTCCTACGTCCCTTAGACAGAGCAGGGCCAGGGTTTATTCACTGGATTGGGATATTTTGTGTCTTGGGCTTGTGTGCTTCTGTTTTGTCAATAGAAATTGAAAGAACACCTGCATCATATGATGCTGAGATATGCTCAGGCTCGGTTCCTTCTGGCAATATCCAAGACTTAAAGAACTTTTCTTTTGTAAACAGACCTTCTCTATCTGCGTCTCTTTTAAATTCAATCTTGATCAGACCATCTTCAAAATCAATCTTAAAGTCTTTCTTTCTTAGCCCAGGTGCAACTACTTTTATTTGGAATCTATCTTTTAACTCTCTAACACTAGTCTTCTTGTTAAAACCAGTTCCAAATAACTCATCAAATACTGTTTGGTTGTTAAATCTTTTGTAAAGCATTATTAATTCCTCCTTATGCTTATAGGCTATTGCCTTATAAAGAAAAATTATTCACGCCCTTTTAATAGTCAAGGAGGTTTTGTTTGGTGAGGTGAAAAAAGTTGAATAATTTTCTGGATTGGCTTGTCAAAGGGGTGAAGTCAGGAGCCGCCGAAGCCTGGTGGGGCACTCTTAGATCTCTTAAAGGAAGGTTTTTTATGTCCACGCTCTCTTTTCTTGTTTCCGCCCATGCCAATAAGTCTAAACTTCATTTTTCTATGCTTTTTTTTTACGGCTCTCTGGAACGGCTCGACTTCGTTAAGCCTGGCTGGGCTCAGCTTATTTTCCAAATTGGAAAGAAATACTTTCTGTCTTGGCATGATAATCTTCTTTGCATCTTCAATGTTAAAGAATCTTAAATCAGACAATTCTCCAAACTCATGCATTTTACCCGTGCCGGGAGGCCACTGCATTACAACAGTATTGCTTGTGAAACCGTCTTCTGGATTCCAATCACCCTTCATCCCCCAGATATAACAAGTATCGCCTTTGTAAGGGCAACTTCCTAATTCTGTAAACTCGCCTGCTGGGGTAATTCCAGTTTCTTCATTAAACTCTCTCTTTGCAGCAGAAAATAAATCTTCGCCTTCTTCGACTTTGCCTTTTGGGATATGCCAGAAGCCGTTGTCTTTATATTTTGGTCCACCAGGAAAGCCTAGAAGCACTTTTATTCCGTCATTCTCTTGTTTGTAAAGCAAAATCCCTGCTCTGCACTTGTTCACTGAACTCTCCTTAAAGTCTTTAAAAAGAACCTTGTAGGGCTCACTGAGAGAACAAGGTTGGAGACGCCGAGGATCTCTTCTCTCATGTTTTTAAGATCGTTCTTAATTGAAGTTGATCTTGGAACAAACTTAAACTCCAAATCAATATAAGCTCTTCTTTCTGTGGTTCTTAATTTATCAGTCAGGGAGTTAACAACTGTGACATCAGGAATAGCTCTGATAAGAGCCAGGGTATCATCAATAACTGCTGCTGCTCCTTCTGGTTTCTTGAGAACAAACTTACATTGTGTGGAGAATATTCTAATTCTATCTTCGTTAATCCTATCTTCATTTAGATAATCATTCCAACTTTCAATTATCTTTTTCATTTATAGCCCTCACGGATTTCTTTGCCATATCCATAAAGTATCTGTTTGTATTATAATATGGCTTTCTAGTTCCCATAATGTAATCGAAAAGAGGAAAAGTCACGCACCAGTTAGCTTCGACGCATTCTCGTGGACCCATGTGATGATCCCAATGCCAGGGGGTGCTGACTTTCGCCCAATGCAAATCCATATGGAATTTTCTATGCACATATAAATAGTATGCACCATGTGCAACCATTGTAAGATAAAATAGGGGGGAAATGAGAAAGATAGGAGAGTGAAGCAGGACAAGAAGCAAGACAAAATAAGATTCTCTGGTTATGCTGTGTGTTTCATAATCTGGATCTATTCCGTTATGCTTCTTTGTTAAGTTGTGATGTTCCCAATGAAATCTAAATTTGCTGTTCTTGGCTTTGCCCCATTCATGGAGAAGTTTTTTATGTATAACCCACTCAAGTCCGTTGCAGTAAATAAGTCCAATCGAAATCAACGCAAGCGCACTGAGTGTAGTTATCATTTTGTTTCTCCTAATCCCCTAATTGTCTGAGGGCAACGCCAAGACCAATTGAAGACCCCAAACATCCCAGAATAAGAGCTACGATAACTAGCGTTTCCATTTTTTATCCTATTTGTTTGTTCTGAATAGTCCTTTTCCAACTTGTCTGAACATTGTTTCTTGTAGATTGTTATTTTGTTCTGGTGGCTCGGTTGTCCACCTTCCGTTTCTGTAGACTTGATTAGGTAATTCTACCTCTTGATCAAGTTCTTCTTGTTTTTGTTTTGCTGCTTCAAATTCTCTCATAGCAGCCTCACCCAAACCCTTAGCCATCGAAACCACAACACCATTACCAGCAGCACGCATAAGAGTATTTCTCCAGCGTGTCGGCGTTAATCTCTTACCAGGGTTATCAACTTCCCAACCTATTTCTTTTTCAAAAGCTAAGCGAGCGGCTTTCTTTTCTTCTTCGTCTTTAATGTCGAAGATTTGAAAGCCTCTGTACCATTCTTTAGGTATCGACTCTGTTGGCAGGCCCATATAATTTACAAGCTCCTGCCAAGTTGGTCTTCTGCCGTATTTCTTATACCACCAGCGTGATGCTCTTCTTTTATCGTTCTTGCTCCACTTCCATTCTGATGCTGTGATAGCAGGACAAGAGACATCTGTTAATTCAACATAGTGAGGCTTATAATCTCTGTATGTCTTAGGAAGAGGGTATTGACCGCCAATCATTCTCTGGCGCTGCTGAAGAGGTTGGTCCGAGAACTGTGCGGCATTATACTTGATGCCCCATGTATCAAGTTCTTTTTTTCTTGTTAAGACATTCTCAACCCAAATCACCCTGATGTTTGGATATCTCTCTGGAATAGTCAGGGACCACTCAAGAAGATCATCTTTATATTTACCTGTAACCTGGTTTCCTGAGCCCTGAGTTGCTGCTGAAAATCTCTGGCAGGGAGGGCTGGCCCAGACAGCATCAAAGCCGCTGAGATCTACGTTTCTTACATCTGCAAGGATAGATCTGTTTTTGTTGCCTAGATGGCTTGAAAGCCAGTGGGCTAGAGGGTTTAGTTCAAAGCCATAACAATCAAAACCAGCAGCCTCCAGACCCAAGCGCGCATAGCCAGCGCCATCAAACAAAACAGCAACCTTTGGAGGCCAATTTTGTGCTGGGCCAATCTCAAACTCGCCTATTGGATCTTGATTTTCTTTCATAATCCTTTTATGGTTTATTTTAAGTTTCATTGGTAGGTTTTAGCCTTTGTATTAAGTAGTAAAACTTTCAGTGAAGTTCGACACTTAAGCCAAATTTTGTACTGATTTCTTCTTTGTAGAATGCAAGCATGTCTAGGTAGGACTTTATAAGTGCGACTTCTGTGTTTTTCACGACAACTGCGCCGCCAGTTTCTTTTTCCAAAAGATTGTCGATAATGCTGATTAAGACCCTGAGAGTGTTTATATAACTACAAAGAGTTATAACTGCCACTTCTTCTGGTTCTTCTTTCTTGCACTGCTCGACAAGGATCTTGTAAGCAACATTGAGATATTGTTGCTTATCTTTTCTTGTGCTCGACAAAGAATTGGCACTTATTGCGTTTTGCTTACGACGCGCCACCCTCAACCCCCAAGTGTTTCTTTAGCTCATCGAAGCCTCCAATAAAATTGTTTTGTGCTGGCTGTTGCATATCTTTCCCGATAACAACTTCATAGATAATAGGAACGGTTTTGTGTCCTGATGTCATCTTGGTTAGTTCCAAGACCTCTGGTGCTCCTTCCATGTCTGTATAGATAAACTTTAAGTTTTTCTCCTTGAGCAACTTAATTGCATCCTGACAGAATGGGCAGGAGCCCTGCGTGATCAAGACATAGTGATTATCAATCATGTTTCACCCCTTTAGTAGTGTTCGGTTGTCAATGTTGAGCTTTTCTTTAATCGTGCTTGGATCTCCGACAACAACAATTTCGCCTCGCTCAAGGTGAATCCTTGTAAATCTCTGTCGCTTATCCAGATTCTCAGGAAGCAGCCCTGCGCTTAGCTTTGCCTGATAAAGGTCGTCTTCTCTTAGAAAGGTAACGTGCTTTGGGTTTATAAATACTTCCTTTAGGCTGTAGCCCGTCTTGCTTTCCTGCGAGGGTTGATTTGTTAAGAATACTTCAACTAGTTTTACTATCATTTTCATCTCCCATTTTGTTATAAGGTTTAACGTATTTTTGTCTTACGCTCCAGACTCTATCTTCATAAAGAACTTCATATAAGTCGCTCTGGCTTTTGCCCAGAACAAGACAGATACCAGGTGATTCTAACATCTGGTGTGATCCTGAGCTGGCGTGCCAGAGCCAAGAGCCTTGTGGGAGCCAAGCAATAAAATTATCCTTGTTCTCCAACTGCTGTCTCCTTTAGGTTTTCTTTAATCTGCGCTAGCTTTTCTTGCATTTCTGCAAAGTCTGGTGGTGCTCCCATTTGAGCATGATCCTGCTCTGGCTCTTGTGGGTCAACCAGTTGCTTTGTATAAGCCTTGAGGATATCTGTTGAGTTGGATACCTTCATGTTGATTCTAACAAGAACCTCTTGGACTCTTGCAAGAAACTCCAAAGACTTAACAAAGTTTTCTTCTTGAAGCATCTTGGTCGCCATGTGGATTTCTTCAACCAGTTCATCCTGAGCAATATCAAATGCTTCATCGTTTAGTCGTTCAATCAACTCAGGAATCTCATCGAACTCGACTTGGTAATTAATTCCAACGATCATGTTTCCTCCACAATTGCATGGTTGGTTGTAAACAGGGTCGTGGCAACACTTGCCGCGTTTTGTAACGCGCAGCGTGTTACTTTGACAGGATCAACTATACCTTTGTCCATGAGGTTTGTCAAGCAGTCATTTTTGAAATCGTATCCATAGCCTGCTTTCTTTGTTTTTTTCACAGAGTCGGTGATCAAATCTGGAGATTTGCCAGCGTTCTCTGCCATTTGCCTAATGGGAGCCTCGCAGGACTCTTGAACGATTTTTATTCCAATTTTTTGATCTGCATTCTCAACATTTACTTTTAATTTCTTGCTGGCCAAGAGCAGGGCGGTGCCTCCACCTGGGACAATTCCTTCTTGCTGTGCTGACTTTACAGCCTCAAGTGCATCTTCGATCCGATGACGTTTTTCAATCGCTTCAATTTCTGTCGTACCTCCAACTCTAATGATAGCCACGCCACTAGCAAGGCGAGTGATTCTTTCTTGTATGCGTTCACATTCGTGCAGGCTATCAGTCTGCTCAATTTCCGCCTTAAGATTACTAATTCGATTATTGATTTCGTCGAGGTTTCCATTTCCACCTACCAGTGTTGTCCAATACTTGGTGACTTCTGCTGTTTTAACAGTGCCCAAGTGTTCGAGTTTTGTTGTTTTAAGGGTTAGTCCTGATTCTCTGCTAACAAAAGTTGCGCCGATTGCAATGGAGAGATCTTTTAAAACATTTCTTCTTTCTTCTCCGTACTTTGGAGCCTTGACTGCTGCCACCTTAAGTGAGCCTCGGATCGAGTTCATAATTAAGGCTGCAAGTGCTTGGCCTTCCACGTTTTCTGCAACGATAAGAAGGGGCCTGCCGTCTCTTGCCACCATCTCAAGAACAGGCAGCATATCTTCGACGTGCTCAATGTTGTTGTCTGTGACGAGGACCAAGGGGTCTTCATACTTTACAACATTGCGTCGTTCATCTGTGATAAACTTTGAAGATAAATAGCCTGAATCGAAGCGGAAGCCTTCAACCAGATCAAGGCTTGTTTCAACTGAGCGGGCCTCTTGAATTGTAATGGCACCGTCCTTTCCAACAAGGTCAACTGCCTTGGCAATAAGCTCGCCAATTACGCGATCACCGTTAGCAGAGATCGTAGCAATGTTCTGGATATCATCCTTGCTTTTAATTTTTGTTGCAATCTCGGCAAGGTTTTTAACAACAGCTTCAACTGCTTTATCGACGCCCCTTTTAATTTCTGTTGGTGGTACGCCAGAGGCAATATACTTTTGAGCGTTCTCGTATATTGAGCGTGCAAGGATTGTCGATGTTGTTGTGCCGTCGCCTGCATCTTGAGCGGTTTTCGCAGAGGCTTGCTTAATGATTTGGGCGGCAGTGTTCTCGAACGGGTCTTCCAGGTCAACGAACTCCGCGACCGTGACACCATCCTTGGTGATGACCGGGTTCTTGCCTGCTTTGTGCAAGATAACATTTCTTCCTCTTGGTCCATAGGTTGCAGCCACGTTGTCAGTGAGTTTGTTTACTCCTGATGTAAGCTTTTCTTGAAGTGATTGTTTTGAAAGGTATTGTTTTGACATATTCTCCTCTTGGGTTGAGGTACAATATAGTCGCTTTGGCGGGGTTTGTCAAGGGGAAAGTTTAGTTTTATTCTGGTGGCGTTGTTTGCTTGGAGGACTCTGGGAGTATTCCCTTGAGTGCATTAGAGATATTATCTGCATTACCCTTTGCATCTGAGGCTGATTGAGTGTCGTAGTCTTCGTAAAACTTATTTAGATTTACTGTAATATTGGATAATTGAGTTTGCAATTCCTGAATCAACTTGATGTTTTCTTCTAATACGTCTTTCTTCGCTTCTAAGGCTTTTTGCACAGTTGCAAGTAAATAATTTTCTCCAATGTTTATTGATGCAACAGCGTCCATGTCTTTTGCCGATAGGTTTATTTTAGCTAATTCCGTGGAATCAAATTTTAAATTTGAAAATAGATACTTAACAGCTCTAGCGTCCATCTTTATTTCATCGTACAGGTTTTCCACCTTGTCTATGTTATATTTCACTTCTCCATCTTCTCCATCTTTTCCAACTTCTCCATCTTGAAATTGCTGATCGATCATGGTTTTGATGTCTTCAAACGAAACATTCTCAATTATAGGGGTAAAATTTTTGTTTGCCTCTTCTAGCGCAGGCAGAAATTTGACAAGTTTATCGTCCTTGATATCCCTTCTAGATCTACTAAGGCTTAGCAACGCCTTAGCTACCTTGGTAAATAAGGAGGTTTTATTGGTTGAGTTGAGGTAATTAAGTAAAATAAGAGCTAGAAATTCCTTATCTTCTTCAGTGTTTTCAAGATCCCGTAGAGAGTCCCTAAGATTGGCTGTACTACCAGCATTAAGTTTTCCTGCGAGACGCTCTCCGAGAAGGACATTCGACAAAAATTTTTCAACATTTTCTTGAAATCCTCTTCCAGCACCCTTTACTGTAAACAAATTGTTTAAATGAAACACAGCTCTGCCTCTGTTAGATTCGTGGTCTTGGCCTTCATTCGATTGAAATATGCTGATAATGTTATCCGCTAACGTCTTTAGGTGGGTCATATTTTTAGGGGATTTTCCTATGCCTTCTAGGGGTGAACGTTCCTCCCGCTTCCCATCTCCTGTTTTAATTTTCTCTGGTTGAAAATTTTTATTTTCAAGCTTAAATAAGTTCTCGCCTATTGCTCTTAACAGACTATCGTTACCAAGAATGTTTTTAAATTCATCTTTAGAAACATCCTCTGCTTCGAGAACGCTGTTTATCTCTCCTTCAAGAATTTTATGTATTCCTCCAAGATCTTTTTTATAGATAGAGGTAACAATGTATAATAATATTGTTCTTATGACCGGGGAACTAACACCTTTAGCTTCCATACCCCTTTTCCCTAATTTTTTCTTGTAGGCAGAATCTGTCGAATATAAAAAATTCAACAAATTATCCGCAGCATCCCCTAGGGGGTCGGCGGTGGCGTCTGATTTTGTGGTGGCATCTGAATTTGTGGTGGCATCTGAATTTGTGGTCTTTAGTTCTTTTTTATAAAGAAATTTTATAGGTTTTTGACGACCATCCTTCATCCATTTAAATAAATTATCTATTTTAATCTCTTGTTTAAAAAACTGTAAAGAAATTTGGCCCCCGATTGGTCTTTTTAAGGCAATAAAATAAGTGATTGTCTTACCAGCTAGTAGCGCCTCTTTTAAATAATCGAAAGAACCTGTTATATACCTCTGGGAGGGACTATAGAGTTTGGAACTATAAAGTGCATTGCCTATTTGAAAATCCACTATAGTACCCTTGCCGCCCTCTCTCACACCTCCCCCCAAAGCAGCAAAAAAAGATTCCATAATAAATCCAGCAGAAGTATCTTCAAACTGGTTTAGGATTTTTGATATTGTTTTAACCAATACAACATTGGAAATAAGTTGACCAATGTTGTTTAAGTTGCTTAAAGGGTCTGCTTGCATGCCCCAGTTTGTTCTGATCTCTTCACTTTGCTCCATAAAAGCTCCGAGGCTCTTTAGCTTGCCTTCTACAGAGCTTCCAGGTATTCTTTGCGCGTGCATTCGAAAGATTTCTCTGTCTTTGTTTGTAATACCTTCTTCCAAGGACTTACCCCAGTTATCTGGGCTTATTTTCAATGCTTGAATCGATTTAAGAAGTTTTTTGGGGTCTGCGCTCGCAAGCCCTTCGCCCTCAACCAAAAGCTCGGCATCAATGGGCGCAAGCTCTTCCAGTATGGGAGCAAGTTGCTCCCAGATAATTTCTTCAACTAATTTTTTACTCATTTTAGATTACCTCGTCTGCAATCCCATATTCAACAGCCTCTTCTGCTGAGAGAAAGATATCCCTGCGTTCTGCAAACATTTCCCTTAGTTTTGTTTTTGTCAAATTGGTTTCTTTTGACAGGGCATCAATATAAATCTTTTCAATTTGCTTTAATTCATCATAATCATTTTTGATATCGTTGAGATATCCACCCAAATCGGTCTTCATACCGTGAATCATCACCCTTGTATGCTTTCCAATCTTTCTTTTTCCTTTGGTGCCAGCAGCCAAAAGCAAAACGCCTGCTGACATAACCTTGCCCAAGCCAAGTGTTAAAATTTCAATATCTTCTCTGATATTTCGCATTACATCATAAAGAGCAAACATTTCAGTGGCCAAGCCACCACCAGTTGAAATAATCAACTGAATTGGATCTGCGTCCATGTAGGACACTGCAAGCAGTGAAGAAATTGTTTTCTCGACCAACTCTTCATCAACCGGGCCATAGAGGCTCATAATTCGGATACCAGGCTCATCAATCTCGATTTCTTGTACTTCTTGCTGCTTTTCTTCCGTCATTTGTTCTCCTTGGTTTCTTTATCTAAATAGGCCATAGCTTCCTGCCAATCCTTAAACTCGACAAGAGAAGACGTATTTCCTGTAAAAGTATTGTGGAACATGCGAATAGAATTTGACTTCCAATCATCAAAAAGTTTATCATCAACCTTTTTGATCCACTCTGCTTGCTCAGGGGACAGGGCTTCATGTGCCACTTTGTTTTTGAGTTGTTTTATAAAAGCAACATCGCTTGCAGCACTGTTAAGCAAGAACAGGGTTTGTTTGATAACTTTTTTTGTGAAAATAGAAGCATGGCCGACAGCCATCATGGTTGCCAGCACTTTGTAGACTAGAGCGCCTGTAAAGGCCCATAATAATGCAGATAACATATCTCACCTCCTAGAAGCATCATAGCATATGACTCCTGCCTTTGTCAAGACTTCCCTTACTTCTGCTAGCTCTGGGGCGAGATCGTTGTTTTGTATTTTTTTATATTCTTTCTCTAGTATATTCTTGATATGGCTTTTGAAAGGCCACATCCAATAATAATTTGATCCGATAAAATGATATGTTAAGTGTTCAATATTATATTTCTTTGAAGTAAGCCAGAAGTGAACTGCCATTGTCATTCTATAACCTCGGACCTCTGCCCAGGTTCGCCCTATGCTGGGCAGGGGAAGCAAGAGAAAAAGAGCGAACAAAAACCAAAGGTTATAAAAGGACAACAAGGCCAGCAAGGCAAAGACTTGAGGAGACAAGTAAATTAAATTAAACAAGAATCCTAATCTTTTTCTATCGGATAAGTGAACATACTCGTGTGAAAGAGTTTTAAGTGTACCAGTGTGGTTACTTTTCCAGCGACTTAAGTCTGGGACATAAATCTTAGGGTAAAGCGTCGTAACAAAACTGGTCATAAAGGTAGGAACAAAAAAGAGTACGCTTCCAAGGAAACGCATCACTCGGCTGCTAGACTTTTGATGAACAGCGAAGCCAGGGATCTTCTCTTCAACGTACTCTTCTAAGATTTTCCTGACACCAGCCTTTTCATAATCTTTGTGCTGATGCCAATATTTCATAGAGACTCTTTTAGTAACCTGCGTGCAACGCGAGCAGCAACTCTTTTGACTAGCGCCTCGGTCATCACACTGTCATCAACAACTTGAATGTTGGAGCGGTTAAGAAGGTTTAGAATAGCTTCGTTAAGGGCTTCCTCTTCACCACCCTCTTCGTCACCTTCGTCGCCCATGTCCATGTCTTCGTCGCCCATGTCCATGTCTTCGTCGCCCATGTCCATGTCTTCGTCGCC
>Ga0129351_1000610_pt1 | contig 13578 bp, 6 predicted proteins | sample CPBDNA_8_FD_94423 | JGI IMG/M metagenome (GOLD analysis project Ga0129351, IMG submission 94423) | Freshwater to marine salinity gradient microbial communities from Chesapeake Bay, USA - CPBay_Sum_27_0.2_DNA | ecosystem: Environmental > Aquatic > Marine > Coastal | place: USA: Chesapeake Bay... | reverse complement strand
ATACCAGCAGACATGATTAATGAAATAACTGAGATAAACGTAGAAACATTAGCAAACGAAGAAGTATACGTAGATTATTATTTTTACATATGGGAAGACATCAATGGTCCATGGTTTAACGGTTCCTCTCTTTCTATGACACCAAACCATCTACAACTAACCAATTCTAATTATAGCATACGACCAATAACATTTAATGATATTTCTAACCAACAACAAATCGACCAAAGCGATATAAACGGACGAAACCTTTATACTTATAATTTCAACGAAACAAACGCAAGTGATACTTCATCTAACTATATTCGCGTGTTTAAAATAAGCGGAACGTATGGAACAAATAATGGACTACCTGAACAACATTCATTAATACTTACAAGTCCAAAATACACGAAATACAATTTTCTTTGGACATATTCCATTAAAGACAGTTACAAATTAAGTTTTACAAACATATATAACAATACCATTGAGTATTTGTTGGAAGGATACGCACCTTTTTTTACACCAAACTTAAACATTAGTGGTATATCATGGCAATATGACTATTTTTCAAACATGGGTGCATTAACATCACATTATTCAACATTGGAAGTAGAAAGAGTATACAAAGCAACTAATCCCATAAATTTGTCATATGATACCGGTGTTATTACACTTACCATATCAGAACAAGACCAATACGACATATCTGAAAATTATATTAAACGGTATCAACCCGACAATAGACAAGGAACACGATATTTACTAGACCCTATTGACCGAACCAATTACATCCATTTATTTGAAAACAAAGAAATAGTAAAACTGTGCTACAACATTTACATTTTTATCAATGAAGATATTCAGTATGGATTAACATCAACCGGAACACCAATTGATTTGTCAAATAATGAATTAACTAGAAATCAAACAGTATATCCGTATGGTGATAATTTTGTAGATATTAGTTATTCCGAATTAATAGAACTAAGTGATAATATAGTTTATTTTCAAACCATACCACAAAGTAATATTGACTATGGTGATGTACCATACAATGGAACCAACAGTTTTGATATTTCACGCAATAGATACAATAATGAAGACGATATTGACGGAACACCGTTGGACGTAAGTGCACAATCCGTTATTAGCAATGATACCGTAAACAAATATTTTGCATATGAAACAAACACTAGTTTAAATGTAGAAATATTAAGACTCCGTCGCAATGATTTAATAAATACACCTTATTATGGTCATTTGGTATCATCTGCCGATTGGAATGTTGTTTATAAAATGTTTTATGTATTACCTACCACAAACAATCATTTGTATAGTATGGAAAGTAACGATTACTATATTAGATGGAATTACAGTGCGATGAGATATTACTACAATAAATCATCTCCAATAGACTACAAACAAGCATATTATGAAAAAACCAGTTTAAATAGTGGCATTAGTAACTTAAAAGAGTTTGATTTTACAGAGTTTGAACGAAGAGTTTATCCCAACACATTACTTGACATTTCATATACAACTCTTCCATTTCCCGATGGTGGAGGCACTCCTGATTTTTTTTACAAAAATTTAAAAGTGACACTGCCTTCTTCTATATTATCCACGTTATCTACAAATTTATTTTTCAACCACAACGAAGACGTAAGGGCAAAAATAAACATTTATGTATTGAAACCCGATACAATTCTTGGTATAGACCAGCAAAACAATTACGATACTTCAGACATATCCTACAATTTGTTTGATTTATCGTATTCGTTTTACGACCCGACGCGAATTGTTCCAGAAACGATTTCATTTGATATTAGTGAAAACGACTTAATAGAAAGCACATTATTGTCGGGTCAATACATATTTGAATGGAATTATGAAGTAATAGAAGATGGAGGAGTAAGTGCTGATTATTTGCCATTCGACAAAACTAGTGGAGGAGATTATCAAGTAAACAGTACGGTATTTGACGTCCCTTACAACGATTTTCTCTATGATTTAAGTGGGGTGTATATATATTCCAATTCGGATTTTACCAATTTGTTTTTGGAGTTTGCACAAGAAGATATAGAGCGATTTGTGGATTATATTAATGTTTATCATAAAACATTAGACGCAAGCAATACGCAAATCTCATTTAATTTCAACTTATTTACTCCAAACAAAGAAGCGTCTCAAAGTAGTGGTAATTTTTGGTCACTTCCACCAGGGTATCAAGGAAGAGACGACCCTAGATTGTATCAATCTCCAACCACTTATTTAAATAAGTCTATTATACCTAGTCCTGAACTGATATACATAAATGAAAACCGTTATGGAGATGTTGGATTTGATATTATAAACGCCAGTTACGTAGGTAGAACACATAATTTTTACAAACTAACAAAGGTGTATGATATTTCAAATACAACCTATCAAAATTTAGGGACAGACATTAGCGACAATTACGTAAGTGATGTTAAAAATTATATTGTAGAAATGATAATTCCAGAAGGTGAAGTAAACAATACCGATGTTAGTGCAAATTGGGGATTAGGAAGTATCGATGGTGTAAACCTTGAAAAAGTAACATCTGAATCACAAAATGGTGTTCATCTAGGAATAGCAACAGACGCGTCAAACAATACAATTGCTTACTTTAAAGACGGTAATACATATTATTTGGAAAACAATAATGGGCGAAATATAACGGGAAAAGTAAGATGGTTGATGCAAGAGAAAACAAATGGGGATATATCAGTTACAGTTTCGGTAAACAATAAAAAGGGTCTTTATTTAAGTAATTTAGGGGTTCCTGCAAACGAATTAATTTATTTAGGGACAAACGATATTAGTGATGTGTCTCAAAACAACAGTTCTATAAAAATATACGACAAACGACCCGATACCGATTATATTTTACTGAGAGACATATCACGGACAGATATCATATTTCATCAAATTACAGACCCAACAGAAGTAGGCGGAACAATAACATTTCCTCAAAGTAGTGTTCATACAAATGCTACTTTTCAAATCCCTTACATTTGTAGAATGGATTACAAAATACAAGACAAAACAAATAATTTCCAATTTGAAAGCATCATTAAAACAGAGGGTAATACATTAAATGACGTGTATCATAGAGAAGCGGATTGGGATATATCGTATAATATAGTAAACAATATACAACAATACTTTTTTAATAAAACAGCGGAAAATCCATTTTATCACAAATATATTTATGGTGTAGGATTTATCTCTCCCATAGACTACGATGTGGTAGACTTTTACTATCCTGGAAAGTTAAATTTAGAATTTAATTCAAGAAATACGTCACTTATACTTGAAATACCAGATAGTAATATACTAGGTCTTAAATTTAATTTGGTTGATTTATGGAATGCTATAAACGATAATACTACTGTAAAATATCGTTATTTTGGTTGGAATTCAAAGGGAACAAAGATAACCAACTTGATAAGCAATACATTAGACCCAAACAATGTAAATGATATCAGTAATGTAGTGACTGAATTAAGTGGGGTAGATTATACTGTTGACAATGTTGATTTTATGTATGAAGTTGCGTCAAGTGTTTATTATGAATTTAATTATCCCCAAATACCAAAAAGCGTGTTTATTATTGATAGAGAATCACTTAGAAGCGGAGTATATTACATTGCATGGTCTTATATTATAAATAACACTTGGAATGTAAATAAAATACCACCAACTTCGGACTATGACCTTTCTATGGCAACTATAATAATTCCTCCATTCCCTTACAAACCAGGAAACGTAGATATTGATATAATAGAAGACGCATCTCAAGTAGTATTATCATTATCGGAGCAAACATTGTCTGACTTATCAAGAAACATATATTTTAAAAACTTTGATTTTAGTGATATAAGTGCGGTTAAAATAAACTACTTTTTATGGACACCAAACGATGTGTATACAGTAGACAATTCTAATGGTTGGATAATACCAGACGATTACAAAGGAACAGACGATATTAGAATTAAAGAGTTTCCTGCTATTTACTATGATGAAAACACACAACGCAATAAATTCTATGATTTGTCGTATAATGGTGGGTATGGGTTAAACACGGCAAAATCATATGTGAAAACAACAATAGGTAAAAACTTAAACGATATGTCAAGTGTTGTATTTTCACCTGCTGATTTTGGATTAGATGAATTGCCTTATTCTAGTCGATATAGTAAAAATGGTTATATGGTTCCTTATATATGTAGATGGAATTATGAACTTGTGATGGAAAGTTCAAGTGAATATGCTGGTGTTTCTGTTCAGTCGGATATATCAGACAATACTGACGTTAATTATATATTTAGAGAGCCAAATTGGAATATTATTTATGACCAAAACAATAATGCTTTGTTTCAAGAAGCGGAATACAACAAGTATTTATACAATTCCGCAATATTAGTAGAAACAATTGTTCCTCCCCCTCCTCCTATTGTATTTAATAGTTACCGTTGTACTGAAGGAGGTTGTGAAAAAAAAACAACGAAAACCAAAGAACAAAAAACATTTGTTCAACGATATTCTTCGTTGTTTAATGTTGATTTTAGATTGGCTTCAAAGGTTGCTTTTGATTGTAATAAATAGAAAGCATCAAACAATCACATACAATAAGTCAATAAAAATAGTTTAATTTAATTTATTTTAATAATTATATTATACAATACTATACTAACCAATGGCTACATTTGAAGGGATATCAGTGAAAACAATGGAGTTTACCATAAATACATCCAATATAAATAAGTTTAATAATGTCAAGGTGGTTAAATTTTACAATAGATTACAGCCATATGTAATGGTTAAAACATCTATACTTAGTGTAACGGATTTACCGTCATGGAATACAAGACAATTGGTTTTATTTAATTTTGAAGATGGAATGAATTTAACCAATAATGGTACTGGTAAATTAATTGCTCAGTATGTTTCTGAAACTATTACAGACGATGACTTTGATTTTTCAGAGTATACTTTGTTTAAAGTAATAAAAATAAAGGCAATTGGTGGAACAGAGCAATTTAAAAACATACAACAACCAATCAACGAGTTTCAATTAGACGACACTCAACCCAACTTTGGTGAAATTATTGGAACACAATTAGAAGATATCAATATTACAAAGGATTCGTTTGAACCGTTGCGATTAGACACGAATTATTTCCAAACACCACTGTATTTTATGTTTGGGTTTAAATGCAATCCAACCAAATCACTATTATTTGATACTGATGAATCCAACAGTATATCCGATGTAATAGAAAATATGATATACATTTACGAAAATAACTTTACAACAGGGTTTTCATCGTTGGCCATAGAAACCACTATAAAATTTGCGTTTTTAATGAACAATATCGACGATATAGAGATAATCAACACCACACCAACACCAAATTATAATATATTAGTTGACAACCAACAAACGTCTATTATCAGTGCAAATACAACCGATATTATTACTTTGTTTGTTACAATTAACAATGGTGTCACAAACAGTAAGGTAAATTTACGTTTTGTAAGTAATGATATTATATTTAACACGTTTGTTCCGTTGTTTAAGGAAGTAAATGGGACGCAATATTTATTAAGTTCTCGTCCTAGTGGATTAAATCCTGATTTGTATATATTTAATGTGTCGGTGTTTAAAATTTCAGCAGTAGATAGGATAACGCGTTCCACTACAAGTGTTATTAGTTTAAACGGTAGTCGTGAAATCGAACTGTTTATTGAACCAGATTTAAAAGAAGAGTATTTTGGAGGATTAACACCGATACCACCTTTAAAAATCAATATTACAAATGAAAATCCTACTATTTTTGATATGACAAATCAAGTATTATTTCCAGACATTTCCGGAACAGATATCAACAATACTGTATTTACTATAACAAGTACGTCCAATCCAGACAATTTAAATAATTTATTATCTGTTACATTTGTTATTATAACGGATTCTAGTTTGTTTCAAAATTTAACCATTCCCAATATTTCAATACAGGTTGCAAGTATTGTATCCAATACAACCAAATCATTTATAAATACGGCTGGTTCAAATATTTCATATAATCCTACTATTGTAATATCGACCGCGCCCGGAACCATTCAAGATTTATCAAGTGCTACACTTTTAGGTGTCAATCAACAAGCAGTTATTACCCCTCAAACTTATATTTTTAGTGTTAAAGTAGTAGATGAACAGTATGTTATTGAATACGTTGAAGATTTACAGGTTGAATCCATAGTACGAAGGTTTAGTTCAATAGAAGATATATTTTTTGAAGCATACGAAGGTGATATTTACGTATTTGATACAAGCGATATTACCAATCAAAACCATGTTCTGGCATTTTTCACAAGTTCAACTATTACAGGAAACAACCAAATTACAGATATAGAAAGTGTAGTGTATAATGAAAATATTAATCAAGGAGACGAAGGTTCTACTGTTCGTTTAACAATCCCTCCTCATTCTTCGTATACTGATGTGTATGTTGCTGATTTCCCATCTGGTGAAGACCAATTAAATAAATTAAATGGTTTATGTAGGATTCGTATCTTGCCAAATCCCACAAATATTGACGTGGGAACATTTAATTTTACGCAATTGGTAGGAGATGGGACAAGTATAATGTCATTGGTTCCTGCCTTAGACCCTAGTAGTATACCAGTTCAAGGTGTAAATATACTAAACATTGATTTAGATGTCAATAATACAGACGCAAATCGTGTATTGGAGTTGTTTTCAGGAGAAAAAACACCAATACCTGAAATAGTGATAAATTCTATTTATTTGTCAAAGCCAACCAATGTAACATTTAATGTTTTTAATAAAAATTTTGTGTCTATTACATGGAAATTAAACGGTGGTACCATTTATCCGTTTGCTGACCCACGCAATAGTAGGTTTCCAATTAGTGTATATTATAATATATATAGAGAAGATGCTGATACTGCCAATATTGAATTAATAGGAACCAGTTTATTAAATACATTTACCGATACAAATACTATAAATTTCAATAATTATAACTATTTTATAGAATCGGTGGCAACTTGGGAAGGAATTACAATGACGTCTGAACGAAGTGATGCTTTGTTTGTCTTTGTATGTGAAAACAACCGTTTCCCTGATGGACGTTGGAACAATTCATTTTCCAATCCCAAACTATACAAAGAACTTTCAACATGTTCTACTCGTAATAACATAACTACCAACTTATTTCCAAATTCATGGTCTCTAAGTAAAAAACAAACCTATGCTCGTCTATCAAAGTTGGCAATTAACAAGCGCTAAGTAGAGTAATAATTTTGATGCACAAACAACAAAACAACACAAACAACAAAAATAATTTATAAAAATCATATAATTTAATTAATTATATGATTTTATTGATACTTATATAGTTTTATTGATATTTATTCAATTATTTCCAAATCGTTTATATTCCAATATTCACTGGCTCCATTTGGCATTGGTCTTCGTATTATAAATGGTATTTTGCGTTTCATAAGTTCTTCGTTAGCAATAGTTAGTCCATCTATCATGTTACTATCCACTGGTATAAAAGGTTCCGCACCACTGTTAATTTGTTGAGCACGTATTCCAATTATCTTTGCTTTTTCATATTTGGTTAAGATTGGAATAGTCTTGTGTAGAGGGTCTATTATATTACCATTTTTATCTTTTACAACATTAGACAAGGTTTGTAGTTCTTCTTCTGATATTTGAACTACTTCTGGATGGTAGTCTATCAATACATTTTTTTCTGTGTATCCTTCTAATTTCTGCAAGTCTTCGTCGTCATCTTCTTCTTCTTCACTTTCTTCATCGTAGTCATCATCGTCATCTACCATATCTTCTTCTTCGCCAACCTTTTCTTCACCATCATTTTCATCATCTACTGTCAAATCTTGCGGTTCATCTTCTTCACCAACCTTTTCTTCACCATCATCAATTGGCATTTTTTGTGTAGATTCTACTACTTTATTTTCATCATCTGGAGTTGTAATTCCAAAGAAATCCGTTACTACTTTTGTATTCATTATGTAATAATAATAGACTTAATTTTAATTAATATTAATTTTAATTAATAAAAATTAATTAAAATCAATTTTATATTTGATAGTTTCTATCAATGATATGTTGTATAAATCATTTATTCGTTTTTCCAAACATTGTCGCATAAACAGCACAAATACATGTATTTCATATCCAAGTCATCGTATCGGATAGTAACAATTTTGGTATCATGACTTTCTCCTTCTTTATTACAAATACAGTCATCGTTAGGACATTTGATATTTTTAACTTCAGGTAGTGTAGGGTCAAGTTTTGTGTATTCATTTACAATATCTTTGTAATTTTCTTGTTTTTTATTGATGTAACTTTTAGATACACAAATCAATGATTTATCTACTACTAAATCTGTATCTTCATAATTACATTGGCGACAATAATATACTAAATTGTTTAATTGTGTTGAGCCTCCCTCACTCAACTTAATGTAGTACATATTATTACACTTATTACAGAAATGCATGTTGTATATATAACAATATATATATTTATATTGTGATTTCAATTTTATCATTGTTTGTGTTATATGTGTTTGTGTTATATGTGTTTGTGTTATATGTGTTATATGTGTTATATGTGTTATATGTGTTATATTGTTAATTTATTGAAAACCTTGTTAAACTTTTTAAGCAAATCTCCCTTTTTAAGACATTTTAAATTAATACCATATACACGTGTTTTTATAATTTTATAGTTATCTTCCAATAGAAAATCATCAATGGTGTTAATATCGTCTTCAATACTTGATTTTTTTGTTTTAACATAATCAACTATTTCATTTTGAAACTTGTAAAACATACTACTACATATCTTTTTATTTAATACATTTATCAAAGCAGTGTAAATACTTGAGTAACGTATAATTTTGTTGTATGAATTAAATGAACTATCATTTTCTGTAAAACCAGGTTCGTTTAACAATGGTTTATTATGAAACAACGTAGTCATTGTAAGCAATACACTTGATATCGTTTGACATGAAGACCATTGGGGACCACTCCAAGTATTTAAAATAGATATACACACCTTACCATTTCTATACAAGTTTGGATTAAACCTAACACGGTCTCCATTGGTTAAATAAGTAACTACTGGTGGTGAAAAAGGATAATCGTTTGGATAGTTAAATTCAAAGAAATACATACCATGACTGTATATGGTTTCTTCTGGACCAATAATTAATGCATAACCTTTTTTTATATTATCTGTATCGTGAATGTAATAAATACCCTGTTCATTTAAAGGATTTTTGCTAATATTAATAACATCTTTTAATAAACGTTTCTCTCCCAAACTTAATGACATTTTTGTTATATTAATATTAAACTCAATATTTAAGTTTGTTCTTTAATATAATACGATATGGATATAGTTGTGCTGATATTTATGTAAATATTTGCTTTGGATTGATAAGTCAGACCATTATAGGTATTATATAAGTATAACAATAATATACTTATATCTCAATTGTTCAATAAAATTGATTTAAAAAAAAAATAATATTTTACATTTATACAAAATGTCCTCTTTAGTTGAATTTCTAAAACAACATAAGGCTCAAAAAGGGGGTCCATATACCCACACCAGAATTGGTGATAAAAAAGCAAATGTATATGCTGGTTCCTACAATATACCCCACTCAGAAACAAAGAAATTTCATAAATTGTACATTCAACACGTATTTAAAAAAAATCTACCAGAATACCTCACAGAAGCTCAAGACAGAGAAAATGGTGGTCCCATTTTAACTGATTTTGACTTTCGATATTCCACCGAAATCACCGAACGACAACATTCCGAAGAACACATATATGATATTGTTGATTTGTATTGTGAAAAATTAATTATGCTTTGTAATCTTGACAAAAAGGCATTTAATGTATACATCTTTGAAAAACCAGATATTGTTCCAAAGGAAAACCTGGTAAAAGACGGTATTCATATGATTATTGGTATCCATTTAAGTCATGACAAGCAAATGTTGTTGAGAAAACATGTATTGGAATGTATTGGAAGTCAAATATTGGACGATTTGGATCTACAAAATACTCCAGACAACGTGGTAGACGACGCTATTACATCTGGTAGAAACAATTGGATGATGTATGGTTCCAAGAAGCCAAACAATAAGGCATATAAATTAACTTATTATTATAAGATAACAGTTGAACAAGACGGTCATAGCATTGAAGAACAAGATGTTAATAATATTAAACCAACCAAAGCAGTTCGCATTTTCAGTCCACGGTATTTGGATTGGCCCAAAGCACACTTAAAACCAGAGTATGAAGAAGAACTTAACAACGTATCCTCTTCTGGTGGAGGAGGAACAGCAGGAATTATGTTGGGACAGCGATTGATTGATGTTCCTGCTTCTCTTAGCAATTACACATCCCGTGAAAACTTAGAAGCAATTATAACTGATAAAAACTCTTTGATGCAAGTCATGGAAATGACATATGCGTTTTTGGAGAAAAATCATCCAGACATAAAGGAAATACACGATTACACTATGGCGCTTCCAGAAAAATACTATGCGGAATATTCGTATTGGGTAAATGTAGCAATGGCTTTAAAAGGAACCAATCAATTGTTGCTTCCTACATTTATTCACTTTTCCAGTCAATGGGAACGATTTGATTATGGTAATCTCAGTGATGTATTGGATAAATGGGATAGTATTGGATTTACATCTGGTAAAAAATTAACTCATTTAAGTATTCGTTATTGGTGTCAGATGGACAACAAAGCAGAACACGACCGAATCCGTGAAAATTCCACTGATGTTTACATTAAGCGGACCTTAACTGGTGGACCGCAAAACTCTGGTGCAGATTATGATATGGCTGTATTGGCAAAGCATTTATACAAAGACCTATTCCGTTGTGTATCGATTAAGAAAAACATATGGTATACTTTTCAACGAAACAAATGGCATGAGTGTGATTCAGGTAGTGATTTAAGGAAAAACTTGTCAAGTCATTTGGCGAGAATTTATATTGGAAAAGAAAGGGAGTGTATGATGAAAATAACTGAATTGGGGGCAAATATTACAGAAGAACAGCAGAAACGACTTACAACACAGGCAGCAACATTCTGTAATGTGGCGTGGAAGTTAAAGGGTTGTACTTCTAAAAACAACATCATGACGGAATGCAAGCACATGTTTTATGACAATCAACTACTAAACAAATTAGACACTAATCCAATGCTTCTTTGCTTCAACAATGGTGTTTATGACTTTGATACAGACATATTTAGAAATGGATTGCCTGAAGATTATATCTCACTAAGCACCAATATAGACTATATTAAGATTGACAATGAAGATCCAAAACATACTCAACTAATGGACGAGATTAACGATTTTATGGCAAAGTTGTTTCCAGACCCAAAACTAAGGGATTATATGTGGGAACACGCTGCGTCGTGTTTAACTGGTAACAACTTAAACCAAACCTTTAATATTTACACTGGTGTAGGTAGTAATGGTAAATCAATGTTTGTTAAGTTGATGGAAAAGGTAATGGGTGATTTAAAAGGAACTGTTCCAATATCATTGATTACGAAAAAGCGTCAAGATATTGGTGCTTCATCGTCCGAAGTGGCTTCGTTGAAGGGATTGCGATATGCATGTATGAATGAACCTAGTAAAGGTGACAAAATCAATGAAGGTATTTTAAAGGAGATAACTGGTGGTGACCCTATACAGGCTAGACAATTGTATTCTGAGAGTATTACATTTACTCCACAGTTTAAGTTGGTATGCTGTACCAATCATTTGTTTGAAATAAAAGCACAAGATGATGGTACATGGCGTCGTATTCGACAGGTTCCATTTGAATCGAAATTTGTAAACAATCCATCTAACAATCCAGACGATAATGAGTTTAAGAAAGACAAAACGTTGGAAAAGAAACTTACGTCATGGGCACCTATCTTTATGGGTATGTTGGTTGAAATAGCACGTAAAAACAAGGGACACGTTAATGATTGCCCTAAGGTGATGGAAGCCAGTAACAGTTACAGACAACGTAGTGACTTCTTAACCAAATACGTCAATGAATGTATTAAAAGGACAAACGACCCAAATGATACGTTGTCTAAAAAGGAAGTTAAAAACAGTTTTAAAGAATGGTATGAGAGTAGTTTTGATGATAAGATGCCTCCATTACAAGACTTATACGATAAGTTGGATAATATATGTGGTAAGTATAAATTAAGAAAATGGGTTGGAGTGAAAATAATATATGATTTCGACTACCCTGATGAATAAACAAAACAAACATAATTAATATTATAATTTTTTATATTATTAATTGTAATCAAGTTAATTTGAAGTAATAAAGTAAAGAAACGCTGTTAAAGCTAATGTACCAATAGCAATGATAGAGTATAGTGTATCAATAAAATGGTATCGTTTTGCGTAAAGCATTATAACACCTACAATTTGTCTTAAAATTATTGGGATAAGAGAGAAAGCAATTAAAACCATGTAACCTGATTTCTCTACTTCATAATGTTTGTTGTATATAAAAAATATAACCAAACTAATAAACACAATCCAATAAATTGTGTTAAGAATATTAATAACTTCTCTATAATTATCACTTGTTTTATCATAAAAAGTAGCATGTCTATAGTCTACTTTCCCTTTTCTAACACTTTCTCGCGTCCCTTTATCAAGCAATTCACTTGTGTCTATAATTTTTTCATTTATTTTTTCATTATGTGTTTGTTGATTTTTTCTCTCTTCTATCATTTTACGGTGAATAAAGTCGTCGTAAATCAAGTTGTCTAATTCTTGATTAAATTTACATGCTTTTGTGTATGACATACCGTCTATTACAGTGGTGCTTGTTTCACAACTATTAAATACATCTTTGTTTTTGTTCCAATCACATTCACCTTCATTGTTTAATCCCATTCCTTCTATCGTATTATTAAATAAGTTTTTTAAACCAATACTGTCAAAAAATCCAACACTAGACAACTCTTCGGCATCTTCTTCATTTTGGGTTGTGTAGTTGGAAAAGGATTCTAATGCTTTTTTTCTTTCTTCTCGTTTTATGTCTAAATAATATTCCATACCACACCGTGTTTTATCTGTATCGTCATGTAAATTACACCCTCCTTCTTGGTAATACTGCATCTCTGCCTTCTTTATACGTTCTGGTAAACTTTCGTACTGATTTTGTAATGTATAATATTTATCTTTTTTTTCTTGAATTTTTGCTTCTTGTACTGCCTTATCAATATTACTAATCATTGTTTTCTTATACATTCATTAGAATAAAAATAACATTAACTTTGTAATTTTAATGTTATTGTAAAAATTCAAGTGGTTGTGTTATATGTTATATGTTATATGTTATATGTTATATGTTATATGTTATATGTTATATGTTATATGTTATATGTTATATGTTATATGTTATATGTTATATGTTATATGTTACTTAATTTAT
>Ga0129351_1000601_pt1 | contig 13681 bp, 10 predicted proteins | sample CPBDNA_8_FD_94423 | JGI IMG/M metagenome (GOLD analysis project Ga0129351, IMG submission 94423) | Freshwater to marine salinity gradient microbial communities from Chesapeake Bay, USA - CPBay_Sum_27_0.2_DNA | ecosystem: Environmental > Aquatic > Marine > Coastal | place: USA: Chesapeake Bay... | reverse complement strand
CCGAAGGCTGGCGAAGAACCTTTTGAACGTCACTACGGCTGGCAAGTGTCAGACGACGGTGCGTGCTGACGATGGGCCTGTCATTCATCACGCCGACACAAGAAACGACGTTCATTCCGATTCAGATTGAATCGTCGTCGATTTCGTCGTCGTCTGAGACGTATTCAGCAAGCACTGAACAGAACGCGACGGGAAGCAACGAGAACGACAAGTCATCGACATACAGAACAGTGACAGGCGCGTCTTCGACCAGTCGTGTGAAGTCCGCAGAACAAAAATATCAAGCGAACGCCACAAGCACAGGTCTGACAGATTATGCTTCTGGATCGGGCCAGTATTCCTATGAAGGCGGCACGACGACTTCATCAACATTTCAAGACGGAACAGAAACAGCCAGCGCTTCAGACAGCGCGTCAGCTTCGCAGTCAGGCACGTCATCATCTTCGCGCGGTTTCACAGACAAGACAAGCGTCGTCGGCACTGCCGTTCAAATCTTTGCGACGACGCAAGAAGATGAAAGCAGCACAACCTTTTCAACAGAATTCGAAGCGCAAATCAAATACAGCCAAACGACAGTGGTTCGAAAGCAAGCGACTGTTCGACGTGTCGACACGACAACTGCGGAGACGCAGTCATTCGCTTCACGTCTGACGACGCTGTCGTGCTTGTCGTCGACGACTTCGACAGCAGCAAGCGCCACAGGCGTCGCGACAGTATCATCGACGACGACGTCAACACAGTTCGCTGCTGAATGGTCTTCGACAAGCAGTTCTGAAATCACGACGACAGCACCGTCGACACAGAATCTTGCAGTCTACACGACGAAGACTGATGAATCATTCGCTGTCGGCTATGGCGTCGCTCCTGCATCGAAGACAGTTCACATTGCGAAGAATTCGCCGTTCGATCCGATCGGCGTCGTTCGCGTGATCGACGCAGGCGGCGAAGATGTGATCACTGGTGATGCAGACTTCACATATCAGAAATCAAAGGGCAATGTCGACTTCGTCAACGGCAACAAGATATATGAACCGCAGACGTATGAAGAAGATCAGAACGTGACGTTCATCACTATCAACGCGAGTGCGGCGACGAAGACTTCTGAAGTCACGTTCACTGACAACCCTGCGCACGAATTAAGTGTGCAAGGATACGAAAGGCTGACTTTTGAATCGCGCACATACTGCTTCGGCGATACGACAAGCAGCTACGCTCACATCGTCACGACGACTGCTGAACATGAAGAGGGCGATCCGCAGACATTCACTGCTGAAGTGACAGATGCGCTGACGAAGCTGACAACTGTGACGACTGATCTTGTCTCGACAAGAAGTTCGATCGTGAATATCAACGTCGACAGCGTGAACTATCCGACAATCCTGACGACGACAGTCATCGATGTTTTCACATCTACGACAGCAACAGTGCAGCAGCAAACAGCGAACGGTGCAGTCATCGTCGGCAATGTGGAAACAAGCACAGAAACTGTGATCAGCAATGACAGCGTCACGATCACACAGGCAGGCGGCTACACTTTCGGGAACGATTCAAATCGTGCGAAACTTGTCGTGCAAAAGCAATACTTCGTCGGCGGTCGAATGTATGCGCAAGACGGCGCGATGTCGTTCGTGACGACGAAGTCTGTCAAGGGATACGCGCCGTTCAACGCAAGCACAGATTCGCGACCGATTGCGTTCATGGGCTACACGACGCAGCTTGAAAGTTCAGAAGGCTTCGCATCATGGAAATTCGTGCCTGACGGCGCGATTCAGCGATTCAACGGCGTGACGCATCTTGATGACAACCCGTGTCGCACGATCAGCGAAACATTCACGAACAGTGATGTGACGTTCGAACAGACGATCACTGATTCAGACGACATTCAGTTCTTCGACGAATCAAGCACTGTGATCAACACTGAAAACTTTCGCACTGAACAGACTGTGTTCGAAGCATCGACAGGAACAGCGACGACGACGAAGTCGACAGACGACGGCGAAACTGTGTCAACGTCGACGACCACAGGCTTCGGACATTCTGTCCCGAACACGACAACGACTTCTGCACTTGTCACGATGTCGCGCACTTGGACGACTGGCTTTCATTCTGAAGACACATTCGCGAACGCGTCAGCACGTTCGCTGACATATCGCGGCAAATACGGCAACAAGGGAACAGTCATCGTCGAACTGTGCGAAAGCGTGACGCTGAACACGTTCGAACGAACTTCGGCAAGCCTTGTCTTTCGCGGCCCTGCGACTGTGTCTGTGCGCGCACCGTATCACTTCGTCGGCACGCTGCGTGATTCGTCCTCGACATCATCGACTGAATTCTTCAACGGCGAACGCAACACTGAACGCGGCACTGAACGATTGGATCTTGATCGCGAAGTCGAATATTCATTCGAACACAAGTCGATGGTCGCGCCTGCAAACGGTGGCCCTGCGATGCTGAACGCGCACACATACGACACAGTCGTCTTCGGTGTGTTGTCTGTTGACGAAGACTGATCACGCACTGATCTTTCAAGATGGGAATGACACACAAGAAGCGCGTCGCGATCGTGACGTGCGCGACGAAAAGCTACGTCTACGCGATCGAAGCATTCATGCGCGCAGTGTCGCGCAACATCTATCATCTGAAGAAGCACAGACCTGACGAATACGAAATCAAGATCATCTTCGTCGGCGATTCTGAAGCATGGTCGCAAGTCGAACCTGCTGTCGAAGTGATGTTCGGAAACCAGTCAGCACATGATCGTGTGTGCGACGTCGATCATTTCGTCGGCGACTGGACTGAAGGCAAGAACTACAAGCCGCTTGCGCAGCACACGATCGCACAGATGCGCACGAAGACGTTCGAACTGTCGCGCAGATGGAACGCTGACTTCTGCTGGTCGCTTGACAGCGATGTGCTGCCGCCCGATCACGCGTTGCTGTGTTCGCTTCAGATGCTTGAATTCGATGGCGGCTACTATTCGATCGCGTGCTGTCCGTATCCGTCGCAGGGCGGCGGCAGTTTCTTGACGGGTCGCGGCACGCGCTTCAACACGATTCTTCCCGACTTCGATTTCGAAGAACGTGACGTGCCTGAAGACGTCGCGAAAGAATGGACTGATCTGTGTGCTGAAGTCGATGCTGATCCTGAAAACGTAGAACTTGCTCGCAAGCGATACGACATGATGAAGCAGATCGAAAAGACGTGTCCGCCGAAATACGGCGGCAACATCTGGAAGCTGAACGCTGAACACGGCTGGCGTCGTCGCGGTTGGTTCGACTTCGCGTATCCCGCGATCGGTCGCGGCGCTGTCGTGCCGACTGACTGGTGCGGCTTCGGCTGCACGCTGCTGAATTCTGAAGCGCTGTCAGTCGCTGACTTCACAGGCTACGACGGCGCAGGCACTGAAGACTTGTTCGTCGTATGGAAGCGCTGGTTCCCGCGCGGTCTGAAACTGTGTTCGATTCCGCACTGCCCGTGTGATCATGTCGTGCGCACTGGCGGCGACAAGCGCAAGATCGTTCACGTTCACGCGTATCACGAAGAACACGAAGAAACGAAAGATCATCTGCGTCGCGAGAATCGCCCGTTCTATCAGCATCACGTCGGCGAAGAACACGACGACGCGAATGACGGCGTGCCAGCGATCGCAGAAGAAGACAAGTCGCAAGAAGTCGAATCACCGACAGGGCAGAAGCGACGACGCAAGCTGAAGTGACTGTTTGTCATTCTTGTTCGTCTTGTTTGTTTCTCGGAATTTTTTTAACAAACTTTCGTTGACAGGCTTGAAACAGCACAAAAATCTGCGATGATCTTATCAGCGCAAGCAAGCGCACACTGAAAACAAAAAACATCATCACATCATGAAATACTTCACGAAGAACATCGAAGAAAAGATCGCAGCATTCATCGCACGCACTTGGGTCAAAGACAGCACGTCGATTCTGAACAGCGGCGAAAACCCTGCGAAGCTGTCGACGATCATGAACGACGACGTGCTTCTGTCTGGCTACGTCGAAGAATTCTGCGGCATCTACGCTGACGAATTCCAGAACATCAGCGACGACACGATTCTGTCGCAGGCTGGCAAGAAGCGCGTCAAGCAGATCGCGATCGAACGCGCACTGTATGCGCTGAAGAACTTCGACAAGCACGCTGATCTGCTTCAGCACTTCATCAAGCTTGCTGACAAAGAACCGCAGAAGAGAAGCGAATTCTACGTCGCGCAGCTTTCGCACGCACACGGCAAGTGGCATCGCGACGGCTTCAAAGTGCAGCGCATCACGAATGGCTACATGATGCACAACAGCCATTCGAAGCCTGCGATTGTCAAGACGATGAAGTCTGCGCAAAGCATCGCACGCGTGATGAACGGCTACGGCGCGATGTGCATCGTCGAACGTCGTCTTGACGGCAAAGTGCGTCTTCATCAGATCGAAGGCAACGTGCCTGTCGAAGACATCATCAGCGAAGAAGAAGCTGTCGAACGCAAGCGTCTTGTCGAAGAACTGACGCGCAATCTTCACGCGATCAACAAGCCCAGCGCTGACACTGACAAGTTCATCGAAGCTGAACGCGCACGCTATCTGAAGATGACGACGAAGCAGCTTCGCAACATGACGATGATCAACTGCTTCTGATGTTTGAAACTTTTTTCAAATCAGCACACGAAGAAGCGCATCAGTCGATGCGCTTTTTCATTTCACTGATCGCTGGACAGCGCGCAGAAAACGACGCAGACTGCATGCATGGCACGCAGAATGATTGTCTACGTCGACGGCACTGAACGACGTGTTGTCGAATCACCTTTCACCCGAAGCACGGGTCAAATCCCCGACATGTTCACGGGGGAGAAGATCACGCTTGACGTCGTGCCGCTGCGCGAAATCGAAAAGGGCAGCGCGACAGCATACGAAATCGATGACAGCTACAACAGCGACACGTTCAAAGTCGGCGTCGGCGTCGTCGATGATCCGCCGTCTTCGGGCAGCTACAAGATCACATACAAGACTGACACGACGATCGTGCTGGACTACGATTCGACTGCTGCGCAGATTCAGAACGCGCTGAACGATGCGTCGATGACTGACTTGCTTGCTGATTCGCCGTCAGGCGTCACTGTCACAGGCACGTTCGAAACAGGCTATCGCATCACGTGGGCAGTCACTGGCGCTGTCGACGACTTCGGCAGCGACGAAGTCAATCTGCTGCCTGAATCAGTCGTCGCGTTCACGACAGAACGTGACGGCGACACGGGCATCAAAGAAGTCGTCATGCTTCGACTGATGAAGAAGCAAGCAGGGCTGACGACTTCTGCTTCGACGATTCCGACAGGCATCATGGCTGTCAACGAAATCACTTCTGGTTCGCGCAAGACGCGTGAAATCTTCGACATCACATGCATCGCTGACACTGCGCCTGTCGCGCAGCGCGAAGAAGCAACTGCTGTCGCTGTCGGCGGCGCGTATCACGTCGCAACGCTGACGACTGTCGCAGACGTCGCTGACAGTCTTGATGGCACATACTTCGTGCTGTATGACGATGAAGGCAGTGTTGCCTTCTGGATCGACACTGACAACAGCGGCACGACAATCCCGACTGCTGCTGCGCTTCTTGATCGCAGTGTCGAAATCACGACGATCACGACTGGCGACAGCGACGGCGTCGTCGCGGATCTGATTGCGGCAGCGATCAACAACGACAGCAAGTTCAGCGCGACGCATGACGGCAACATCGTGACGATCACGTATTCGACAATCGGCGCGCACGGCGCTGCTGCTGCTGGCACTTCTGGCTTCACTGCTGCGACTTCGACGACAGGCGCATCGACCGATAACTACGACGGCACGTATTTCTATCTGACAGCGCTGAACGCTGACGGCGAAGAAGAAGTTCACGCGTGGTATTTTTCGCAAGACGGCACGACAGACCCGCCGTCTGCTGCGCTTGCGCTTGACAGTGATCTGACTGAAATCACCTACGGCACGACTGACACTGCGCAAGAAATGGCATCGACGATCGCGACTGCGATCAACACGAACGCTGCGTTCAGTGCTGTCGCAAGCGGCACAGAAGTTCACATCGTTCACGCTGTCGCAGGCGACGTCAGCGACATGAACGTGGGCGATTCGCCGCTGACGAATCTGTCAGTCACTGAAAACGGCAGCGATTCGTCACTGGACGGAAAGCACTTCATCGCATACGAAACTGACGGCGAAGGCGGCGAACAGTCGCGCGCATTCTGGTTCAACGTCAGCGGCAACGCTTCCCCGTCAGGCACTGCACTGACTGCTGATCGCACGACTGAAATCACGACGATCGACAGTGGCGCGAAAGCACACGAAGTCGCATCTGCTGTCGCATCTGCTGTCGATGCACTCGACACGTTCACTGCTGTCGCGAAAGGCACGAAAGTCAATTTCGAAACGTCTGAAGGATACGCATTCACTGATGCGACTGCTGAAACGTCTGGTTTCACGATGACGAAAGTTCAAGACGGCGGCACGGGTAGCGACGCTTCTGAACTTGTCGAAGTCACGTTCAGCGAACAAGCGATCGGCGGCGTCTTCACACTTGCTGTCGACACTGGCGGCGGCGCACAGACGACAGCAGGCATTTCATGGGATGCGACGCCTGAAGAAATCGTCGCAGAACTTGAAGAACTGCCGAACGTCGCAGTCGATGACGTCACTGTCGAAGGCGGTCTTGGCGGCGACATTCGCATCGGCTTCAGAAACAATCTGTCAGACACTGCGATCACAGTCACTGTCGACTACGACGGCATCAAGTGGATCGAAGGCAAGCGATTCACGCTTGATCTGAACACGACGTCAGCCTTTTCGCTGCTTTACGGTCTGGACGAACTTGACTGCATTCTTGAAGTCGAAGCAACGCAGGGCAGCGCATACACAGTCAAGCTTGTTCACGCGCAAGTCACGCTGAAGAACGGCTTGATCGACTCGACTGCGTTGTCGCCGTCGCCGCAGCTTTCGTGGTATACGCAAGCAGAAGTCGACGCACTGATCATTCATCACGAAAAGACTATCACGTCGCTGACTGGCGGCACATCGTCTGATCTTGACAGCATCACGACGACTTCGATCACGCCTGAACGCGCTGTGTTCTTCTACGACAACGACAACAGCGAATATGTGATCTATGTGCTGAAAGCAGGCACTGAAGCAGAGTCTTCGCCTGACATCATCCGTCCAGACGACTTCGCTTCGTCGACGAATGAGAAATACTGGGAACGCGTCGACATTCAGCCGACTGTCATCACTGATCATGGCGCGCTGAATGGACTTGGCGACGACGATCACACGCAGTATCTACTTGTCGACGGCAGTCGCGCGGGGACAGGCATGCAAGAACTGCTTGGCTTGAATCTGACTGACTTCGCGATCGCGACCCTGTCGTCTGGCATTGCTACGCTTTCGCAGACGCTGACGATTCTTGCGGCAGAGTCTGGAACGTCAGACGACTGCGCGACGTTCAGCGCGGCGAAGGGGCATGGCGATCTTCTTGTCGTGCAAGCTGACAGCGGCGACACGATCACGATCAAGCACGGCACGGGCAACATCAGCACGACAAGCGGCGAAGACTTGACGCTATCAGGCAGTGATCTGCTGATGTTCGTCTACGACGGCACGAACTGGTGCGAAATCGGTGATTCAAACGCAAGTGTCACTGACTACATTCACAGCGACGTCACGATCACTGGACTTGTCGGCGGCACTTCTTCTGATCTTGATTCGATTGCGACGACTTCGAAGTCTGCTGGCTATCGTCAAGCGGTCGTCGGCACTGACGGTCGACTTTACACATACGAACTGCAAGCGTCGCCGACACTCCCGACGACGACGATCACAAGTGTCAGCACGGGCAGCGATACTGTCGATGTCGGTTCGACGACTGAACCGATTCCCGGACAGCGTTTCTTGCTGTCGACGACGAACACGCTTCCCGCTGGAACGAATGATTCGACGCTGTATTTCGTGAAGTCGTTCAACCCTGTCGGGAACGACATGTCGTTCAGCACTACGCGCGGCGGCAGTGCAGTGAACATCACTTCAAGCGGAACAGGGACGCACACAATCACATGGATCGACACGCCGTTCACTGTGCTTCCCGCAGACTATGACAGCGGCACGAACGACAAAGCGTGGGTGCTTGTTTCTCCCGTCTTCAACATGTCGTTCGAAATCATCGGGCCGACGACTGATCATTCGACTGGATACTTCGTCATGCCGGGAACGTGCAATCATCTGAAGATCGACGACGTGCAGATGTATGTTCAGAGTCTGCCAAGCGGCAGCGGCAGCGGAACGCTGACATGGGACATGCGATCGAATTCAGAAGAAAACGTCGCAGGCAGCAATCACAGTCGACTGTTCAGTTCGACTGTCGCGCAGTCGTCACTGATTCGTCGTGCAGTGCGCGACGATAGCGAATCGTTTCGTGCTTCGAACAGATTCATCCCGCGACAGAACGTGCTTGATCTGTATATTTCAAGCACTGGCGCGGGCGTCAGCGGCACGACTGCTGGCAGAGGCGCGATCATCACTGTCACTGGATGGGAATGTGATCTTGAATAAATGAATCGATGACGGACATTCTTCGCAATATGGGACGACGCGACGAAGCTGACACAGCAAAAGACAGATTCGAAAGACCGAAGAAGATGCCGCTGACGGATTGGCTTCCGTATCGCGGCGTCAATCTTCACAAGTCGTGGCAGGGGCCAGACAAAGTGAAGCCGTGGCATCGACAAGTCACGATTGCGATTCCGTTTCTCGACACTAGCGAAACACTCGACACGCTGATCGAATCGTGGCTTCTTCAGACAATCGATGCGAACATCGTCATCATCGACACGGGTTCGTCTTCGCGTCACATGGGTCTGCTTGACGAATACGAACGCACTGATCCGCGAATCGAAGTTCATCGTCTGCGATTCAAAGCAGTGAAGCATCCGTCTGATCCCGTCGCGATTGCGATGGACTTGGCATTCTCGCTATGTTCGACCGACTATCTGTTCGCGACGCACGCTGACTGCTTTCCAGCACGACGCAATCTGATCGAAGACATGATTCAGATTCGTCACGACACGAACGCGCCTGTCGTCGGCTACCAGATCACAGATCGCGAAAGCATCGCTACGAAGGGATGGGTCGGACACACAGCGACACTGTTCGACATGCAGCAATCTGATCTTCTGAATCTTGCATGGTCGCAACGCAGATACTGTCATCTGACGGGAATGGATCACTTCGGCAACAACAGATGCAACGGCTATCCCGACACAGAATTCTTGATCAACGAACAGCTTGATCGTGCGAACGTGAAACGCGCAATCATCGGCTACGAATCGAACTACGTAACAACAGACGACGACAACATTCTTCACGTGCGCAGCTACGGTTCTTCGAAGCTGTATTCAAAACAACACTTTCAACGTGCGAACGGTGACATGACTGATGCATTGCGCGTGACGCAGCAGAGAATCAAAGAATGGACATCATGAAGCACGGAGAAGAAACAGCAGAAGAAATCGAAGCAGCATTCGTCGGCGTGAACAACGGCGTCAGCATGATCAGCAAGTTCAGAAGACGTCAGCCGACAGTCATCTGCGGGACTGGGCGCAGCGGCACGACTGCACTTGCGCGCTGCTTCTTGAATAGCGACGACGTCAAGTTCGTCACGCAAGACGAAACTGACGGCAGCAATCTTGAAGTCATCGCGATGAACAAAGCGACTGTCGAATGTGACGCTGAAGCGTGGCGTGCGTTCAAAGAAGAACACGCTGTCGACGATTCTGAATTCGTCTGCAAACAACCGCGATTCGAAGAATTCATTGTGAAAGATGAAGACTTCAAATCTGTTTGGACTGGCGCGAACATCATCGTGATGACACGCGATCCGCATCTTGTCGCAACGCGGCAATGGTCGATCAACATGCATCAGTCAGGCAAGACGTTTACGGAACACGTCGCGTCATGTTTCGCTATCGCAAGACGATCGATCATGTGCGCAGCAGAAATGTCAGAACTGTGCGGCGTGCTTTTCGTTTCGTATGAAAAGCTGATCACGCAACCGCAGCAAGTCGCTGACGAAGTCAACGCGTGGTTCGGTCGCGAACGTCTGATGAAGAAAGCGATGGCGAAATCGATCATGCCGAATAATCCGTATTATCTGGAACGTCAGACGCTTGGCTGGATGCGTCAGATGAAAGACATGAAAGAACGTCGCGCGCGCGGCGAACGCTGATGTCATTCATCGTGAACAGCGACGTGCTTGTGATGGACGTGCCGAAGCGTGGCACATCTTCACTGATCGAAGCGATCACGCGCAAGCGCATGTCGCTTGTTCATCTAGGTCAGCATCTGCCTGTCGACTGCAAGACGTGCAAGCACGCGATCGTTCTGCATCGTCATCCTGCTGCGTGGCTTCGTTCGCTGTGGTGCTATCGTCGCAGCAAAGCCTTCAACTGGCGGAGCGAATGGCACGTCGAACACGAACTGATCGAATGCTTCGGGCGCGAACGTCTTCAGTCGTTCGACTTCTTCTGCGAAGCTGTCACGTATCGCGAACAGTGGGCTGACGACTTCGATCGTTCATTCACTGGCGCGATCAGATCAGATGCACACGTCGTCAGAACTGAATCGCTGATCGATGACTTCGAAGCTGCGCTTCGCGCGTGCGGCTACGCTGACACGTTTGAACGATTACCTGCTGCGAATGTATCGCGCGATGTGCCTGACTTTCCTGACGGCTTCGAAGAAGCGCTGCATGCGCTGAATCGCGATCTGTATCATCGCATGAACTATGATGTGAAAGTGACTGGACAGATCGAATGATTCGTCGCAGAATGTCAGCATGGCTGATCAAACTGATTCGATCTTCACGATGTCTGACGCGACCGCGCACACATGGCGACCGAAACGCGCTGGCTTCTATCTGATACTTGTCGGCGTCGGCGGCAGTCCGAACTTCAACGGGCAATCTGTCAGCGTCACGCAGCACGGCATCGCTGCAAGCAGCACACTGACTTCGATCAACAGCGCTGTGCGCGATCGTGTCTACCTGCTAGGCGGCGAACCTGTCACGTTCACGCCGTCTGGCGCAGTGACTTCTGTGCAAGTCGGAATCGCAAACGCTGACGACTGATGCTGAAGGATTTTCTACAGTCGCACGAAAGCAAGAACGACACGCAGCGAAGCATCGCAGACGCGCGCGGCGTCACGACTTCTGAATTCTGGATCGTGATCGTCATGCTGATCGCGTCTGTCTTCGGAGAAGCTGAAGGACTTTTCGGCGACAGTCACATCTTCGCGATCGCTGCTGTCACTGCTGCGCTGATCTACAAGATCGGGCGCTTCGTGCTGAAATACAATCGAAGCAAGCACATCGACGACGTCGACACGCTGTCGCGCGAAATCGCTGAAACTGTCGACGATCTTGAAGCGACGATCGAAGACCTTCGCGCAGAAAATCTGCGCTTGATTCAAGAACGCAAAGAAGAAAGAACGACACATGAAGCGACTTGATCTGTCGACACTTGCTGTGCCTGACGCGAAGCTGATTCAGCACGGGCTGAAGGCGATGGGATACTACGACGGCACGACGCGCGGTCTGCCGGGACCGAAGACGAATGCTGCCTATGACAAGTTTCTTGAAGACATGTGGGAAGACGAAAGCGGCAGCGCGCCTGTCGTCGTTCCCGATGTCGATGACAGCGGTCAGTCGATTCCCGATTTGATGGCGTCGATCGCGCGAAGCAAAGTCGGTGTGCGCGAAGTGCCGAAGAATTCGAATCGCGGTTCTGACGTCGAAGAATTCCAGCGCGCGACGTGGCTTGACGGCAGCGGCTGGGCATGGTGCGCAGCGTTCGTGTGCTGGGTCGTGAAGCAGATTCAAGATCGCGGCGTCGATCTGAAGTTCAAACGACCGCTGACTGCTGGCGCATGGGACTTCGAACGATGGGCGCGCGAACAGCCGCTTCCCGTGAAACTGCACAAGCCGCGCACGAAGATCAAGAAAGGCGACATCGTCGTCTTCACGTTCAGTCACATCGGCATCGCAGTCGAAGACGAAGCGAACGGCTACGTCAAGACTGTCGAAGGCAACACTGACAGCAGCGGCACGCGCGAAGGCGGCGGCGTCTACGAACAGAAGCGCAGAACGTCGCTTGTCAGATCGAATATTCGTCTGGTCTGACGCTTTTCAGCGTTGAAAATTTTTTCAAAAATCGTCGATTTCGTTCTTGTGCAGAACAAGAAAGTGCTGTTTTATAGTGACGCAGCGCATGAAGCGCGCACCGAAAAACATCACATCACATGAAAATCGATCTGAACAACATCGCAAACTGGGGACAAGGCAAAGCAGTCACGACGCGCAACGGCAAGCGCGTTCTTCACACTGCGCCTGCAACGCAAGACTTCTGGTCTGTCTGGCGTGATCACAAGAACGAACTGAAAGCTGCTGGCATTTCGTGCAGCAAAGATCGCAACACTGGCGAATGGCAAGCTTGCTGGTGGAAGCAAGACGTCGACGCTGCTGAAGCACGCGTTCAGTCACGCGCAGCAGTCGCTGACGACTTCTGCTTCCCGACTCCCGAAGGTCTGAACGCTTTCGACTATCAGAAAGCGGGCGTGCGATATGCACTGAATCACGACAGCGTGATGATCGCTGATGAAATGGGACTGGGAAAAACGATTCAAGCGATCGGTATCATCAACGCTGACGAATCGATCAAGCGCGCGCTGATCATCTGCCCTGCTTCGCTGAAGCTGAACTGGAAGAAAGAAATCAGCAAGTGGATGACGCGCGACATGACTGTCGCGATCGCGAACGGTGCTGACTTCCCTGAAGCTGACATCGTGATCATGAACTACGACATCGCTTCGAAGAACTTCGACGCGACGCACGCTGTTCAGTGGGATGCGCTGATTCTTGACGAAGCACACATGATCAAGAACGCGAAAGCGAAGCGCACGCAAGCGATCATCGGCAAGTGGGATCGCGACGAAGCGAAGAAGATTCCCGCGATCAGCGCACGTCGCAAGATCGTGCTGACTGGCACACCGATTCCCAATCGCCCGATCGAAGCTTTCACGATCTTGAACTACATCGCGCCCGACACGTTTCGCGGCGTGATCAGCTACGGCAAGAAGTTCTGCGGTGGGTTTCAAGGTGATCACGGATGGGACTTCAGCGGCGCTTCGAATCTTGAACAGCTTCAAGACTTGCTTCGCGAGACGTGCATGGTGCGTCGTCTGAAAGCTGACGTGCTGACTGAACTTCCCGCGAAGACGCGCAGCACGATCGCACTTGATGGGTTCGACAAGTTCGTGAAGCGCGAACAGAAGATCATGAACGAATACGGAATCGAAAGCGTCGAAGACGCACGCAGCAACAGCGTCGCGTTCGAAGAACTTTCGAAAGTTCGTCACGAACTTGCAGTCGCGAAGATTCCCGCAGTGATCAAGCACGTCGAAGCGACGCTTGAAGGCACGAACAAAGTGATCGTGTTCGCACATCATCGCGACGTCGTCGACGGTCTGATGGACGCGTTCGGTGACGCTGCTGTGAAAGTCGTCGGTGGCATGTCTGCTGAAGACAAGAACGAAAGCGTCGAACGCTTTCAGAACGACGACAGCGTTCGCGTCTTCGTCGGAAACTTCAT